>Ga0105054_10006081_pt1 | contig 16991 bp, 4 predicted proteins | sample BON02_FD_78091 | JGI IMG/M metagenome (GOLD analysis project Ga0105054, IMG submission 78091) | Freshwater microbial communities from Lake Bonney liftoff mats and glacier meltwater in Antarctica - BON-02 (megahit assembly) | ecosystem: Environmental > Aquatic > Freshwater > Ice > Glacier...
CAACAACAACAACAACAACAACAACAACAACAACAACAACAACAACAACAACAACAACAACAACAACAACAACAACAACAACAACAACAACAACAACAACAACAACAACAACAGGAAATCGTTCTTTTCTTATTATTAATCCTTTCTCTTTCTCTCCTCTCTGCTTTTATTCTCGTCTCTTTCCATCTTGTCGCTCCAATATACTGCATGAAAATGGATAAAGATTGCACGCTCTCCTTCCTCCTGTCTTGCTTCTTTCTCCCTCGCCCTTCACTTCTCCCCAATCTCTTCCTAGTCATCGCTACTCATCAACAACGCCGTACCGGTCAAGACCCACTTCGAGACAGGTTCCCTAGTCTTAAGCGTCGCTAAAAAGACATAGGTGGGCCCGCGGGAAGACGTCAAGTACACCGGGCATTCATACACGTCGGCCTCGTGCCTCAGGTACCCCACTGCCGACGGTTCCCAGGCCGGCTGCACGGGCACGGCGCGAATGTAAATCACTGGCAGCGGCGAGAGCAGCTCTTTAAGCTTGCTGTCGGTCAGGTGGCCCCCGACCAGAGTGTTGCCTATTACGTGTGTCGTCTCGGCAGCCTCTTCCGGGGGCGTCCACCGCGCACCCTCGATAAAAAGCCCGTGGACGTAGGCGCCGTCAAGTGGCGGAGGGGTCTCCTTGGTTACTTGCTCGGGAAAGGACATCGTCGTGATGAACGTCTCGATCGTCATCTTGTCCAGCGGGAGCCCCGTCTGGCGGGCCGTGACCTGCATGACGGCGGTCAGGTAAGCCGTCGGGTTGAAGAGGCCTGGGAGCCATAAGCAAGCGGGAGGAGTGCCGAGGTCGTCGACCCAACCCTGCAATTGCTGAATGCGCCGGATCATGTCCTGGAACTGTGAGACAAGGTTCTTTTTCGACGGCCAGGCCAGCTTCTCCCAGGTGCACTGCGAAAAAGGGTTCCGGCCAGGCCATTCATTGGTCAGCAGCGCCTTACTAAGGTCCTCCATGGCAGAGGACATGTTTAGATGCCCCTTTAGGCCCTTGTCAAGCTCTTGCAAGGAGCGACGGATCTCTCCCAGCAACCCGTTCATACGTGCGCATTCCTGGAGCGCCACCACCACGAAGGGTCCGTTTTTAGAGAGCAGCAGAGGCTTGGCTTTTTCTTGCAATACGGCCAGAACAAAGTCTTGAGGCAGACGGTCGAGCAAATCTGTCATAATCTGCTTCACCGGGGCAGCCGGGGTGCTGGCCGCTGTCGAAGCCGCGCTGCTTCCTCCTCCAGCGCCACCTCCACTCTCGGCTCCCGCCCCAGCGGCGACAGCACCTGCAATAGATTGCACGGTGCCGAGCAGCGCGGCCGCAGAGTTCGTCAGGTAACCAATCTCGGCGTTTGCGTGGAGGCCAAACAGGGGCGGAGCCTCGGGGGGAAGCTGCGTCTGGATGTAGTCCAAGTAGCCTTGATAATTCAGCAGCTGGGGCGACGGAGAGCGAAAGTGAGGGCCGAGTTCCATCTGCGCAAAGAGTCCCTTTTCTAACAACACTTGCAAGTAGGTGTTGCAGGTGCGGCGATCCCAAGCATCGGTAATGTGCCCTCCGTACATAATCTCCCCCAAAATGTACCGCAGGTCGTCCCAAGGCACCGTGCCAGATGGCGCTGCTTCGAGATAGGCCTGCAGCACGTTCGCACAGATCATCAAGTCCCCCGTGTTAAAGCTGTAGCCCCGAGACCAGCCTTGTGGACCAAAGCGCTTGCGACCCAGGACCAAGGAGTGAAACCAGCACAGGGCAAGAAGGCAGGCTTGGAAGGCGTGCCGCTTCTCCATTTGACTCAAGGGTTGGTGAGCGCCGATCCGGTCGAGGCGGTCTTGCGAAAAATTGGACCATGCCCGCACCATGTTGGACTTGATGTCGGCGGGTGCTTCATTCGCCACCTTGATGGCTCCCTGCATGAGCGATTCTGGCATGTTCTTCATGGTGGCCATCGGCGGAGGCTCAGCCGAGATAAAGCAGCGGAAGGACGGATGCGGGCCACTTCCCACAGCACCCTCGCCGCCACCACCCTCATTCCCATTGCTGCCGCCACCCGCCGTAACCACCTCCAGCAGGCGCTCCAGCTTGGGCAGCCAAGACTGCATCAGATGGCAGTTTTGGAGCATGACCCAGCCCCCGTGCTTAGCAAAGCGCTCCACCACGGCCTCGGCGAGCGCCTCCTGTCCTTGTCCCATGGAAATGTTGACAAATTTGCCCTGCTCCGTTGAGATGCCCATCGCTTTGCCCAGGCCCTCCACCCAAGGCGTGGGATCCACGCCAGGGGATAGCACGAAAAACATGGGCGTTGCGGGCGACGTCTCCTGAAACGTCTGCACCATGTCAAACGGCGGCTGGGAAATGTAGTCAGGGCCAAGCGTAGAGGCGATCCATCCCTTCAACGCCGTCGTCAATCGATCAGGCCGCAGAGCGCGCAGCAGGATCAAACGAGGCAAGGGGGGCAGGGCCTTTTCGAACTCGCCCGGGAGCTTGATAGTCTCGGGCTGTTCGTGGTCAAACCAGATACGCCACTCGTCGGGGCTGCCCTGCATAGCGTCGCCCAGGTGGTGGAAGTACTTCTTGAAACCCTCCAAAGCCTTGACGCGCGGCCAGACAGGCGGCGGTAGCCACTCTGCAAGGACGCCCATGGAGCCTGCATTCGTCACCACCTTGGTCGCGACAAGGTAGTCCAGCTCCTCGGGCGTGAGTCGGCCGTCGCAAACCAAAATTCTCAATGCAAGGAGAGAGGCCACCGTGACCTTGTCACGATCAAAGAGGCCCCGGCACACGTATTGAAAAGCCGCCTTGGTGATGGCTTCGACCAGACGCGCGCATCTTTGCTGCAGCTCCCCGTCCGACATTTCGGGAACGTTGTTGTTGGACGCAACAGTGGCGCCGCGACTCTCGGTTAGGTCGCTCCCAACACTGCCGCTGAGGCTAGCATCAGCGTCAAGACTGCCGGCGCCCGCAAGTGCGTCTCCGGCCGCCGCGGCATCGTCGTCGTTGTCGCCGTCCGCGCCCAGTGCCGCTTCCCGTGGCGCCAGTGCTATCGATAACGGCACGCTGTCCATGCCCCGGTAAAAGACAAGGATGAAAGCAGCCAGCGAGTAAATGTAATAGGTGTGCACTTGGACCAGATCGTTCAGGAGGAAGAAGAGTAAGGATGCTCGCTTCGCGACAGGGCGGTATTTCTCGGATGTGAGTCGAATGTGTGCCTGCGTGACGCGGGCTAGGGCGGCCTTGGTTTCAATGTCGGTGGCGATGCGCTTGGTCTCCTCCAGTCCCTCAATCAGCTCCACGTCCTCGGTAATGTCCCCCTGGGCCATGGCCAGTTTGAACAGAATGTTGTCCTCCAGCTCCTTCATCTTGATCTTGAACCCGTTTTGTTGCTCCACCAGCTGCTCGCCGAGCTCAGCCAAATCACGTCGCTCCTTCCGCACCACCAGAGCCAAAAGCTGGTCCTCCAGGCCCTTTTCCGTCACTGTGAAATTCACCAGCGTCGTCTCGGCCTGGATCTCGGGCGGAAAGTGAGGGTTGGACAGCTTCGTGTGCAGATACAAGCGAAAATCGGGATGCCACTCCACCTCCGTGTCTCCCACCTTGAGAAACTGCTTCTTACCCCTCTTGATTCCCGCCCGGCGGATGACCGGCGCCAGGACCGCATCCACCGCCTCGTCAAGATTCTCGATCAAGAGGGCCCAGCCGTTCTCCAAAGCTGCTTTGAGCTTGTCCAGCAGCGCCTTTTGTCCCAACCGCACAATTTGAAGGTTGCGTCCCTTCTCCTTGGCCCGGATCCACTCGATGCCTTGAAGCTGCGGGTCAATGAGCAAAGGCCAGCGCGCCGAGCTCGAGACGATGGCACCGTTCTCCGTGCTAACCAGATCGGCGGGCAGCCCGTCAGTATTCCAGCCTGCAATCTGTGCTTCCGTCGTCAGCAGCTGGATCGGCGTCCAGGTGGACACCACCGCCAGTCGGTCCTCAACCGCCAGGTGGACACCACCGCCGCTGCCGTCGCCAACACCTGCAAGGGCCTTGACAACGGCCAACGACAATGGCACGTTGCTAAGTGCAGCTTGGAGTTCCTTGACCAAATAGGGCACAAAGTGCTGGTACAGCAGCTCGTCACGGTACGGCTTGGTGAAGGGCCCCGCATACGAAATGAAGGCGGCGGCAAGCAGCACGTCGCCCACTAGCAGGTCCTTATCTGCTGTCATCTGCTGTACTAGGATGCCCCACCGCTCATTCTCCGAAGACAAGGCATGCGTGAGGCGCTGGGCAAGGTTCAGCTTCCGCTCCCCCTTGGCGACGGAAGTGAGGGCATCTTGCTTCTCTTGGTTGGCCTGAGCATACTCCTTGTTCAGCGTGTCGAGCTTTTCCTGCAACTCCGCCACCTTGGTCAGCACGAGCACCAGGCGTGCGTTGGCCGCGGCCAATTGATCGTTGGCTTGTTTCAGCGCCAGGCGCTTCGGCTCCACAGTGACCACTATGTCATAGTAGTTGACAATATTGACGACAAAGGAGCACAGGCCAGCAGCGGCAGAGTTCTTGGTCATGATGATCTCGCTCGAAAAGTGTTCCAGGGCCAGATAGCGGCGCACTTCCTTCCAGTTGACGGCTGGCACCTTGTCATTGTCGACGTGGGCCTTCATCTCCTTGAGCATGTCGATGTACTCCTGGATGTTGCCCAGCAAGGCTTTCTTGCAGGCGTCCCACGATGCATCTTTGACTTTGCCCGTCTTGGCGTTGACAGGCACGTTGGGGTGAATGCCGGCCAGCAGAATCATGGTCGCTGCGAAAACGTCGTCGACCCCCATCGGCGGCTTGGCCATGGTCTTGCACTCGGCCAGGTCCTTTTTGTTGAGCGTGTCGAGCGCCGCCATGGCCTTGGCCACGGCAGGCTCGGCCTTGGCGAGGTCAGCCTCCGTGTCCTTCTGCTTTACCGACACCTGCAGCTGGATTTTGGTCACCTCCTCCTTCTCTCCTCGGGCCTTGTCCGTCTCAATCTCCACCACTGCCTTTTCGCGCGCCACCGTCTCGGCAATGCCCTCGGCCACGGTCTTCTTCTTCTCAGCCTCCTCCAGCTTGATCTTCAAGTCTTCTTCGATTTTCGTGACCGCCTCGCCCGTCTCGGCCAGCTTGGTGAGCCCGTTGGCCAGCCGCGTGATGACATTGTCGGCCTCCGTCCGCTTTTGCTGCAGCAGCACCCCGAATAACTTTAGCAGCTCCAAGTAGGATTTGGGTGTGGTGTACACGAAGCGGCGCTCGAGCCTCCGAAATTTGGCCGCTACTTGGTTGACCACCATGAAGCTATAGGGCAAGAAGCGCTCAATGACCCCGCGCAGTGCCGCCGCCGTTGCCGCACTGCTCAATGCACCCGCGCTCGCGTCCGAAGCCCTGCGACTGTCTGCTAGTGTGCCGCTCGTCTCTAAGCGCTCGCCCAGATCCACGTGCGCCAAAAACTTCCTTTCCACACTGTACAATGCCTCCTTGGGCCAGGCCTGGAACCAATCAATGACGGTGCAATTCACTAAAGCCGGGAACTTGCGTGCGCGGGTGCGGAAATCGTCGCCCACGGGCGAAAAGGCCAAGACCACATGTAAGTACTTGCGGATTTTGCCAATAAAGTAATCCCAGCAAGCCTTCTTTTCCGGCACAAGACCGGCGGCCTTGACCTTGGGCGCGACGGAGTTGATGATGCCTTCCGCCTCCTCGGGAGTGAAGAGGTCCGGGATGTGCCCCGAGGCCAGCAAGTCGTTGATGTAGACGAGAAAGCGTTCGTTGGTGATTTGAGAGTCGGTGAGCAGGAACACTACCCCTTCTTCCCGCAAGCCTGCCTTGTGGTACATGGCCTTGAGGTCTTCCTTCAGGTCCGCCACTCCATAGGTGGCTGAGATGACGATCTGCTTGACAGTGTAGCCACACAAGTGGGCCGCCAGCCGAGCCAGGGACTGCTTGCCGCTTCCTCCTACCCCTACCAGCAGCGCATGCCCGCCTTCATTCAAAATAATGCGGGCAATGCGCGCCACGTGCTTTAAGGCGTCTTCAAATAGGACCAGGTCCATGGCCGGGTTCGTCTCGTTGTACTCCCGCAGCGCGTCCTCCAACGTGGCGGAGAGCCGGTCCAGGGACCCCACCTGGTCGTAGCACTTGTCTTGGGCATTGTCGGCAAAATGGCAAAAGACCAGAGGTGCGGGATTCTCAGCCGCGTAGAATTTCGACAGGTTGAAACTGGGGAAAAGCCGCTTGGCCTGGGCTTGCGCCAGCCCGTGGTACTTGACAAGGTCTTCGGGGCTCGACAGCCGGTCCCCATACACGCGCTCGGATTCGTGGAGCCACAGCTGGACAAACTTCTCAGCCGTCTTGACCTGGGCAGGTTGTGACACGAGCAAGCCTTGGAACACATTGGAGAGGTGACGAATGTTGAACTCGTAATGGAAATTGGACGCCGTCTTGCGAAAGAGGCCAGCCACCTGCTGGTGCAAGCCATAAGCGGCCTTGATTATGTTGCTGCCTTAGGCCTTGATGTCCGAGTCAAAGTACTGCAAGTGCCCGTCGAGGAAGGTCTGATAGATGGTGAGCAGTGAAGTAGGGCCGGGCAGGCCGACGGCGAACGTGGAGAACCACCGCTGCAGCCGCGGGTTCACCTGGAAGGAGCCTGCGGCAGGATTCAGGCAAGCCACCACCTGGGTCATCAAAATCTGCTTCTGCTGCAGCTTGCTCATGTCGTAGACGTGCCCGTACTCCATGTGCTGCCGCAGCAAGGCAATTGCACTCTGGGTGTTGTACGGGTCCACCTCGGGAAGATTCAGGTCGTCCATGAAGTACACCAAGCGGGCGTTCCCAGGCGGGCCGTACTGCGAGCCGACCTTCTTTTCCAACGGCAGGCTCATGGTATTGAAGAGGCTGGCCGCAGTGGTGTAGAAATTGAAGTTCACCGTCGCCGCCTGCATGATTTGCGGGTCCTGCTTGGCCAGCATGCCGCACACCAGCTGCGTCTTGCCCGTCCCCGCCGCGCCTGCCAGCATGACGGGCCGCTGCATCTGCACCAGCGATTGCATCCAAGAGCTCACAGAGCAGGTCTCGGGCGTCGGCACAGTGACTTGTGTCATGGGCGTCGTCCGCGAGTCATAAGGCAGACTGTAAAAGTACGGGGACTTGGTCCAGGGCTCGAACGCGTGCGCCGCGGGGTCCAGCCAGTAATCAAACACCGTGTCGCGACTTGGGAACTTGATTTTGCGCCACTCGGCCCGCCACCAATCACTAAACAGCCGCTTGTAGTCCGTGCCATCGTCTGCCACTGCCAGCGTGGACCCAAACGCCCAGACGGCGCAGTACACAAACAACGTCTCCAGAATGTCATTGCCGTTAGGCGCCGAGGCATTGGTGGCGGCACTGCCACTGCTGGTCACTCCTGCCACGGCGGCCGCCACATGCTGAGGTCCCAGGTACCCGTCAAGCATGTAGAGCAGCGTCTGGATGAGGTTGAGGTCCACGACGGGAAGCACAGGCTTGGCATTGACCTTGAGCCAAAATAAGGTCTTCTCGCAGTAGGTCTCGAAGCAGTCGTGAAGGGTCTTCTTGATGCTTGCGCTCTCCTCGGGGCTCAATCCCCAGGCGCCGCGCAACTTCTCCTCCTCCAAGGTGGTTCCCAGCCAGCTCTGGACCAGCGAGCGCCACTGCGTGCCGTCATCGGTGGAAATGTACAGGATGCCGGCGCGAGAGACGGTGGCCGGCGTTGCATATTTGAGGTCTCGGATCTCGAAAATCATGCGCATGTGGGACTTGAGCGGGATGCGCTCGTTCGAGGCGAGCGTCAACATGCGATTGTCGTCCATAACGGAGTTCATGCTCTCTATCCAATTGGCATCCAGATCGCCGTCCAGCAAGATCCACTTGGGGTGGTCGTTGGGCACCTGGCCCAGCTCGCGCATCACCTTGGAGAGGAGCCCGTCCTTCCATTCCCTCGTGGCCATGCTAATGTACCCATACAGCTCCTCGGTCTTGACCGCCTTGGGATTCAGATCCACTACTTTGGTGGGGTTGTTGCGCAACTTGCGGGCCTGGGCTAAGGTCTTCCAGCAGGCCGACTTGCCTGCACCTGGCGGCCCCATAACAAAGACGCAGTGTCGGATGGCCAGCAGCTCCTCCAGCTGCACAACCTTGAGCTTGAAAGTCTCTTCAGGCCACAGTTGCAGGGCCTGGCAAGCCTCGTGAACGGCGTACTCCAGGTCCGCGTCCACCTTGCGCGGAGGGTTCGTGTTGGGGAAGAGGTCCCCCAGCAGCCCATAAAAGACCACCTCATCCTCCCGCACAATCTTGGGCACGTTAAAATCCCGCAGCGCGCGCATCAGCAGGGCTCCTTCATCCAGCTCAGGCTCCTGCCGCTTGAAAGCGCCCGCCACCACCAACACCGACTTGACGGCCCGGAGCCCCCAGTCATAGTGCAACTGCTTTGAAAGCAGCTCGCGTAGCAGCGAGTACAGCCCATAGAATTTGGACGCCAGAACCTTGGCAGTAACGAAACCCTCGGCCATGAGCATGTTCTCACAGATGAGGACTAAGTCGGGGACCATGACGGTCATGGGGCGGAACAGCGCCTTGAGGCCCTCGGGAAGCTCGGAACGCCCTAGGTAGCCCGGATTCATGGTGATGTAGGCGCCACAGGTCGGGTCCAGCTTGATCTCGTCACCCTCAATCATGATGCGCGACGTGTCCGCCTTGATCCCGTCGCAGACGGCCTTAAATTGCACCGAGCACACGGACAGCACTTCAGGCACCAGGCGATTGAACTCGTCAAAGCATCCCCAGGCGCCCGACGAGGCCAGGCCCTTGAAAATGTTGCCCAGCCCCAGGTAGTCCATCTCAGGCGAGCAATTGAAGACGTAGCAGCATTTGGCCAGAGCATTGGCCAGGTCCTTGGTCGTCTCCGTCTTGCCCGTACCGGCGGGCCCCGCAGGAGCACAGCCCATCTTGAGGTTGAGGGCCTGTGTGGCCGTGACGTAGATGCGGTCCGTCAGCGCCGTAATCACCAGACGGGGACCATTGCCGAGATACTCGTAATCGTAGGGCAAAATCGCGTCGCAAATGGCCACTTCCGCACGCTCCCCGTGCTCAGTCCCGCGCAGGTGACGGTCGCGGGTCTGAAAAGGTGCGTGCGAGGGCGGCAGCCGGTACTTGTGTTTGAGCTGCGCCTGCCACTGAAAGCAGTTAACATCATCGACCTGCTCCCGGCAGAGCTTCTCGACAATATCGCGCGAGTGGGCGTCCATGGTAATGCAGACCATGACCCGCTGGCGGTCACCCTTGCTCAAACCCGAGGATTGGGTCAGTCGAATCAACTCAGAAAGCTGCTCGACCTGCTTTCGGTACTGCGCCGCCAAAGCCTTGGGATCCTCTCCCGTGCGCATGCGCTCAAACGCGTCCTCCACTTCGTGCACGTAATTGACCGCTAGAGTGAGCAGCACAATCTGGGCAGGATCCGAAGGCTGCTCCGTCCGGGAGTCCTTGTGCATCAACCAGTCAATGCGAGGCATCTCCTGGTACCGCCGCAAGGACCGCGTGAAGGTCTTGAAAAGCGTAGTCTTCATGCCATCCAGCACCGTCTGCATGTACACCTCCACCTTGCCTTCAAGAAGGATGGGCTGATCAAACATCACTTCTTCAAAGCCCACGTCCGAGATAAATTTGGTGGCAAAGGGCCGGCCGAATCCAACCAGGGCGCCGTTCCCCCCCGTCTCGGAGTCGGCAAGCACCAACGTTTTGGTCGAGAGGTAGATCTTGGGCGTGTGCACCAGGATCTTGTGCGGCGCGCATCCGTTAGAGAGAATATCCAGCAAGTCAGCCTCGCTCACAAAATAAAAGCGCGGAAACTGCCGTCGGCGGCCATCGAGAAAATCAGTCAGAGACTTTTGGCAGAGTTCCAGGCGCTGCATGATCTGCTCTAGGTAGGCGGGGAGGCCGTCCACGGTGCATGACAGCCTAATGTTCTTCACGGCCCAGGCCTTGCTCAGGGTCTGTCGCACGTCCAAGTCGATGCCCGCAAAGCGGAAGGCATCCTCCGGCAGCTCCCGCTTCACCTCGTCCGAGCCAATGAACAATGGCTCCAGGTACGACCACGTGCGCTGAATGCTCTGGAAGAAGATAAAGACCTCGTTCACCGTGCCCAAGGTCAACTGCCAAGCGGCCACCTGCCGTTCAAACTGAGCTTTGTACCGGGAGTTGTTCATGTTTTGCACCAGCAGCTGGTCGTTTTCCAGGGCCTCGAAATCCTCCTCAGTCATCTTGAGCAAGGGGACATTCGTGTCCTTGTAGGGATCCATCTGCCAAGCGATGCCTTCCCAGCGCGCCTCGAGTCCCTCGATCTGGCTCTCCATCTTCTCCTCCTTGGCAGCCTGGTCGCCCATCTCCTCAATGTCCCCCGCAAATTGCAGTAGGTTCAGCGAGGCGAGGTCGCCCAAGGTGAGCTCCAAGTTCTGCTCGGGCGACAGGTGCCGCAGCATGAGCCGCGCAGCCTCGGCCTCTGCTTGGGCTAGGCGTTCCTGGGCTTGAGTGGCAGTCTCCTCCTCCTCGACTTCCTCCTCCACATTGCCATCGTCTGCGGGGCTTCCATCGATGTCATGGTCGCTGTCGGATGCGCCAGCGCCCGTCGGAGCTGGAACTGCTGCACCCAAGGGCGTGCCGACACTGTCCTTCTTATCACCCTCCGCCTCAATCGTGGCGGCCGGGGATGACGAGTCTGGTGCTGCCGCAACCTCTGGTGTCAATGGCGGCTGAGAGCTAGAGGCAGGCGTGGCCAAGTCCGTTGCCTCGGCATGCAGAGCCGGTCCGGTCGCGGCGTCTCCAGGTAGCGTAACGTCCTGAAGAGCCGGTCTGCCTCCTGCCGCCACCGTAAGGGTCGCCGCCGGCGCCACCATAGAGACCGCCGCAGCCGCAGCTTCCTCTTCCTCGGAAGGCAGATTCAGCATCTTGCGCATAAGCACGTTCCAGTGACGGGGCCGCATAGCCTTGGCCCGGAGGCTGCGAATCAACGGAAGCGTGTTCATAAAGTCCTTGCAAAGCGCGTCCGTCTGTTGGAAGGCATCAGACCAGCGCGTGCATCGATGCAAGGCCTTGACGTTCTTGACATGCTTCTTCATCTCCTCCTCCAAGACGTCGGGGTCCAGATCCGCCCAGCGCTGGTCCTTCGTGCTGGTAACACAGGCTTGCAGTGCCTCGATCACTTCCCAAAGCTTCTTGACCTCGCCTAGTTCGACGTCCATGCCATGGATCGTATCCGCTGACTTCTTGAAAATGTCATCGGAAAAAGCAAAGACGGTGCACAGGTGCCGAGTCCGCTCCAACTGCAATTTCTCCTCTAGCTGCAGTCGCTCCGCGTCGCGAATCTTGTCCCGGGCCACTCGCGGGCTCGTGTCGTAGGCCCAGAAGCTCAAAGCGTGAAACTCCTTCAGCTTCTCCTCAAACTCCTGCTCGTACTGCTCCACGCCTTCCTGCACCTTGAGTGACCACACTTTGTTGTGCGGGGCAATGGCCGTTGCAGTCACGGGAGCTTGACGCTGCACCTCCTGCCACAGGGTTGCTGCATTCTCCAACGAGGCAATCATGTGATCGAGACGGTCCAATTTGAGGCCCTTGCGCTTCAAATACTGCAACGCGGCCTTGTTGGTGTCGATGCGTAACTCCAGCTCCAAGCGCCGCAGATCCACAGCCTTCAGAAACGCCTTGACGCGTATGAGCGGCTCCACGTCGTCCTGGCCCTTGGGGATGGCTGTCCGCAGGCCTGCAACGGCCTTGCTGCAAAAGTCTTTGAGCTCTGCGGTAGACTCTTTGATGTGTTGGACGAGGATGGGGCCCGTGAGCTCGTTGCTCATTGGCATCCCATTTTGGTGCAGCACAGGCGCGGCATCAGCACCGTTGCCCCCCCCGCTCCGACCCACGGCCTCAATCATGAATGGTGAACCACGGATGGCGCCAGACATTCCCTGAAAGGTACCCAAAAAATTCACGTTGACGACGAAGGAGCCAGCGTGAGGCAGCACAAAGGTAACTTGATAGGTGCCATCCTCCTGGTCCAGAATCTTGACTGGCACATCGCGGTTGCCGGCAGCGGCGGTGATCTCCTTCATGCTGTGGCCATCGCTGCTGCTGAGCTCGCACACTCGGACAGCGAACGCGTCCATGCCGCACACTCGATTCGCGCCCGACGCGTCACGGGCTTGAATGATAAAAGAGGTGGTCGGCCCGCCGGTCAAACACCCAGACAGCAGGCCCGGACCAAAGGCGACGGTACTGGCGGCACTTGTGACCGCAAAGTAAGAAAAGGAGACGACGGAATTGGTGAGGGGCTTGTTGCCCACAGCCACCCGCACTTCCGTGGGAACGGGGCCATGCTTATCGTACGCGGGCGTGATAAAGGTGAGTGTGGCATCGTCGCTGATGAGGCCTGGCACGTCCACGTAGCCCTTCGGACACGCCAGTCGCACCGTGGCTGGCGGAGGAGCGGCTGGTCCGCCCAAGAAACGGAAGCCAGCTCCCTTGACAGTGCAGGCGGTATTGCCAGTCAACGGCCCAATAGCGGGAGCGATGGTCTCGATGGAGTAGGGTGGGCCCACCACGTCTGCCACGCGACACACGTGCACTTCCCCAAACCAATGAGAGGCCCAGCCGCCAAAGAGCACAAGGTGACCGCTCTCGGCATCGTAGGCCATCTGTGTGTCGGCCCGAGGTGCCGGCAAGGTACCCACGGCGGTGGGACGAGACCACCCCTGGCTCCCCGTCTCATACACAAGTAAGTCGCTGCGGTAGGAACCTTGAGGATTGGAGCCACTGCTGCTGCTGGCATTAGTAGAGGACGACGAGGACGAAGCACCACCTTCGGCCAAGGGCGGGAGCTCCCCGTTGTTGCCCCCAAAGACGAACATCTTCCAGTGCGGGACCGCCACCACCGCCACAGCTGTATGGTTCCATCGAGGTGAGCCCCAACGCTCCGGCCCGCTGGCCGTCTCAATGCGCGTCCACTTCAGAGCTTGAGTGTCAAAGATGTGCAGATCGTCAAATTGCGTAATGGCATTCCAGCCTCCGGCGAGCACGAGCTGATGCTGCACAGCCACCAAGCTGTGTCCCGACCGCGCCTCCGGCACGAACCCGCAAGTGCTGGCAGCAGCGCCACTCGGAGCAGCGACGGCAGGGGCAGAGGAAGGCAAGGATGACGAGGCCGACGTGGAAGTGGGCGCTAGCATGCCACTGCTCTTGCTGTTGCCAGGGTGGACCAGCTGCCATTCCCACGTCTCGAGGTCCAAGGCGTACAAGTCGTTAAAATCCTGCCGGGCAAAGCCGTCTCCGCCATAGCCACCAAACACGTACAATTTGCGCCCGACCAGCGTGGCCGCATGAGCCCCACGAGGGCACGGTGCCGTGTGGCCCGCCGCCAGAAACTGCGACCACTTGTCCTTGGCAGTGTCCAGCACCCAGACGTCGTTCAACCGCTGCGTGCTGCTCCGGTAACCACCAAATACTAAAATGCGCGTGTCGTCAATGGCCGTAGCACTATGCTTCCATCGCGCTTCAGGGCCCGTGAATGTGGTGGTAGCGCCTGCGGCTCCTCGGGCGAGGGACGGCAACGACAAAGTCGAGGAGGAGGAAGTAGGGACCTTGGTCCAGTAGAAAGCCTGGGCATTGGACATGTCCAGCTTAAAGAGCTCGTTGTTGGGGCCTGGTGGCCGCCTGGAATCGACGCCGCCAAATAGGTAGGCCATGCCGTTCTTGACGATGGTGAAAGAGTGGCCAGACCGCTTGGTGGGCAGGTCGCCAATGCATCGCGGCTGCGACCATTCCATCTCCGCCGGCCGTTGCTAGAAAATAGGTGGATGGGCAAATTTATGAGGTAAGGCGAAAAGGAAAATAATGCCCTACAATGCCAGTACGTACCATGATCAAAGTCGCGTGGGTGGGGGCAAGGCCCCGAGGCAAGACGTGGAAGCTCCTACTTTTGGGTGGGGAAAAGGAGGGGATATGGTGAGCCTTGAGCAAGAAAAGTAAGGGTCCTGCGACCATCCACGAGGAGCTTAGCTCATGCCTCGATGGCCAACTACTCCTGAATGTGGTACTTGCGTGGACAGTCCTCCAAACGCAGGCAAGCAAGGGCGAAAAAGTGAAAATGAGATGGGCCAGAGCCGTTGACCTCTTCATCGTTGACTTTTCCTCTGCCCGCGCCATCTTCATCACACATGGCTTATGTCCCATCTTGCCCCTTTGACGCGTCGTACTCACCACTACCACCACGCACGGCATGTACAGGACACACCGCGTGGGGCTTCTTGCCCGTGTTTTTGCCCAACCGTTCGAAACCAGCACGCCTCTCGCCCGCTCGCCTTTTTCTTCACCTTCGTCATCAAACAGCAGCAGCAGCATCATGGCCCCGCACGTGCGTGGGACACCCACCCACGTCCGGCCCGGCCTACTCCGCCTCATCTTGGTGGTCGTGGCCGTCTTCCTCGCCTTCCCCGCCCTGAGCGCGCCGCTGCTCCAGACCTTCAAAGGGGCCCAGGACTTCCCACCGGCCTTGACCTATGCCCTCGTTTTGGGAGGGGCGGCCGCCTGGGCCTTGGCCTCCTTCACCGCCTCCTCCGCATGGCTTTCCCTCGGCCTGGCCGCCAGCTTGGCAGGAGGCCTTCATTACCTTTCGACGCTGGGGCTCGTTCGGGCCGCGGTGGTGGTACCTGCTACTCTCCCCCTGGTCCTGGCGGGCTTGATCAGCGCCCCAGCCTTTACGTCCTTCGATCCCATCCTCATCCTCGGCCTCCTAGCCGGGATGGGCTCCAAAGGGCTACAGCACTTCCAAGAGACGGCACGCATCGAGATCTTTGCCCTTCTCACGTTGGGGGTGGTGGCCTTGTTGACCTCCCCTGGCCTGATTGGTCATGCAGCCTCTCGAGCTCTCTCCCCTCTAAACACCTACGCCTTCCAACTCCCCGGTGCGGCCCTCGCCCTCCTCCTTGCCTTCATCCAGCCCTCCCTCCCTTCCTCCTTTATCGCCGGGCTCACGCTCGCCCTTCTCCTGGCACGTTTTTTGAGTAAGGCCCCCGAGCCCACGGAAGCTGCGCATCAGAACGCTCGTGCCTCCCACTGGCTCCTTGCTGCCCTCCTAGCCACCCTCTCCCTCCTGCTCACCTTCGAAATAAACGACAGTCGCAACCCCGCGAGCCTCACAGCCTTCACCTTTATCCTGGTCGGGACGGGCGTAGCAGTGCTAAGCACGTCTTTTCTGGCGGCTACCGCACGAGTGTGGGGTCCTGTGCGGTCAGGTGAATATCAGATGGTCACGTTGGATTTTCTCGCTCTCTGCGGGTACTTCATCATGCCCCTCCTCTTCGTCGCCCACCTCGGCCTCCAACAGCTCCTCCCCTCCCTTTCTCTCTCTCTCCTCCTTTCCTCCTCCCCGCTCTGGGACCGGGTCCTGCACATGCTGCAGCCGCTGTTGCTGTCCTACCCCTTGGTACCTGCTTTGTTGCTAGGGTGGATGGTGGTCGCGACTCAGGAAGCGTTTGAGGAGTCTTCTGTTCTGTGGGCACATTGGTTAATCAGGACCTATACCTTAGGAGCGCTGGACACCAAGCATGTTGCCTTGGTGGTACGCTTGGAAGCGTTATTGAGAAACGTGCCGGAGGAGGAAGGGAGGGAGGGAGGGAGGGGTCTACCGGCGTTGTTGAAGGAGGCGGGGGTGCCAGTGCTGAATATATTTGTGTCGCCCTCCCTCGCTTCCTCCCATAAGGAACTATGTGCGGCGCTGAGCAAGGAGGGGCATGTGTTAGGGTTGGAGACAGCAGCGGGGCCTTTTGCTTTCCCTCTGACGGTGATGAGTGAGGTGTCTGCAGGAGTAGCAGCACTCAAGAAGGCGCAGGCCAAGGGGGAGGTGGGTTGGTATCTAGGGACGGGGGGACATAGGAATCCGTGGGCGTTGTGGAGGGCCTCGATGATGAATTTGCATTTTGTGGCGCCGGCGCATAGGGTGGTGTTGGGAGGTAATGCCGGGGTGGCTCTCTGTGAGTTGCTTGATCCTTGGTGTAAGGGGGGGGTAGTGATGGTGGAGGTGGGAGGAGGAGGGAGGGGGGGAGGGAGGGGGGTGCATTTGCTGGCGACGTTAAAGGATTTGAGGGAGCGGGCGGAGGGAGGGGGGTATGTATTGGATTCTGTGTCGGTGGTGTGTCCGGAGGTGCAGCCCATGGTACTGCCGGTGGAGGGAGGGGGAGGGGGAGGAGGAGGGGGGTTTTGAGTGAAGCTGAGGGGTGTGGGATGAGGGAGGGGAGGAGGAGGAGGAGATGACAGGTATGTATGACATTATTTACAGAGGCAAAGATAAGGGAAAAGGAAAAGAATCAAGCACATGGGATTTATTGAGTAAATGGAAGCACACGGGTTGGCTGGGGGTGAAGTGGAGATTGTTCTTTCACTTTACTTTTCTGTTTTAAACTGTTTTATCATGCACATATGGAAGTAAAACGAGAGATTCTGACGCCTCAAAGAGCTATCAGTGGAATGATAGAAGGCAGTCATGTTGGAGAGGCTAAAAACTGAGAGAGAAAGGAGTGCGGAAATGGGCCAAGACGCAAGGGAGGCCAGAGGAGGGCAAAAATGAGAAGAAATGCGCTTGCTGCTTAAACAAAAAGCGAGTGAAGATTTAAGAAATGTCTTCCTTTCTCAAATACAATCACACTTTCATCCGTACTCTACAAAAAGGCCTCTTGGGAAGTCCTTTTTAGACCAGGCAAGCGGCGAGCAAGAGGGTACGCACGCGTTGCTTGCTTCGCCTCGCTCCGCAATTTGGTCTGTCAAATCAGCCAACCCATCACCGCACCAACACTCTTTGCTCACGTAATCAATATGCGCTGTTTGTCTTGCTGGAAGTATTCACACAGCCAAACCTATGGGGAAAACACGTTCCGTCTAGTCTCCTGCCTGGTCCTGGGCAAAAGCA
>Ga0105054_10006091_pt1 | contig 16970 bp, 13 predicted proteins | sample BON02_FD_78091 | JGI IMG/M metagenome (GOLD analysis project Ga0105054, IMG submission 78091) | Freshwater microbial communities from Lake Bonney liftoff mats and glacier meltwater in Antarctica - BON-02 (megahit assembly) | ecosystem: Environmental > Aquatic > Freshwater > Ice > Glacier...
CACCGAATCCAGCGTCATCCAGTCGATCTGATCCGAATCGACCACCACGGGAAGACCCCCCACCTCGTTGAAAGTCACCTCCTCCACCTCCTCGTTGAAAGTCACCTCCTCCACCTCCTCGTTGAAAGTCACCTCCTCCACCTCCTCGTTGAAAGTCACCTCCACCTCTTTGAAAGTCTCTATTTCGACCTGAACCAAATGCATTAGCACCAGTTCGGTCGCCATCTTGTCGATCGTATCCTCCACCACGATCTCCACCACCGAATCCTCCTCCACGACCTCCTCCTTGAAAGCCACCTCGATTTCCGCCTCGATTGCCTTTTTGTTCTGCTACATTAATGCGCAGATCACGGCCGTTCCAAGGCTGGCCACTGTATTCAAGAGCCTGAATCAATGATTCCTTAGTTCCAAACTCAACATACGCGTAACCTTTTGCATTTCCAGTCTCTTTATCATGAACCAGTCGAACATCACTCACATCGAGTCCTTGAAACAGAACATCGATATCTCCTTGGGTACAATCAAATGAAATATTCCCTACAAATGCAGTGAAAGGAGGGTCATCTGGAACAGGATTGTTGTACGAGTTGCCACCTGAATTGCCCCCAAAGCTCTGTTGACCGCCACGGCTATCTTGTCTGCCACCACGACCACCGCCTCCACCACCACGACCACCACCACCTCCTCCACCCTTAGGCTGGGCTACATTCACTCGAACATTCCTATTTAGAATCTCAGTCCCATCTCTTTTCAGCGCTTCGTTAAGAGATTCTTCATCGTCAAACTCGGCATATCCGAATCCCTTTGGCTCACCAGTTTCCCGGTCGTACACTATACGAACTTGACTTAACCGAAGGCCTTCAAATAACTGATCGATATCTGCTTGAATAGTTTCAAAAGCAAGATTCCCAATAAACGCAGTGTGCTTCTCGCCTCCACCACCAAACGAGGCCATAATATTTGTAAGCAACCACCCAAAAAACAACCGTTAATGCCACAGATAGATACCCTAACAGGTACTCTCAAATACTGTTAATTTAATGGTAAATTTTGAAAAAAGAAAATTCAAATCGTCCACTAAGTTTATCACTCGTGAGTGCAGTCTGATGTCAAAGAGGCACTAAATAAGCAAAAGCATCAAGATTTTGAGAAAATTCATGGTCACAGTATGGTTCCCTTTATCATTAGTGTTGGTGCTAGATGGGATGTAGATATACTTAGGTGTTGAACAAAGAACATTGCAGAAGTTTTAGTAGGTTTGCGAGAGTTCACTTCGAGAAAGAAGAACTTCAATTTACAAAGTATTTTTTAATTTTTAGTGATCACATCATGAAAGTCACTTGTGGGTAACATTTCTGTCAAGTCGAGGGATGAAATTAAATTTCATCAGGAGCAATACAATGTGAAATCAGGGATTTCTCATAATAAGGTTGCAAGTTGCTTCTGATCACCTCACGGATTGCCATCAGACTTTTTCTTTCATCAAGATACTCGTTCTTTTAGAAATGAGCGATTGATGGCTTCTAGATGCACTACACTTCGTGTTAAAAACAGGTGGTTTACCATAATTATTTAAGTTTTAGCGGTATCGAAGTCTATGTTGAACGACATTATATGCAAATTCGAATAAAATGAATTCGTTCGGTTGGGTAATCTAGGCATATTTTTTTGCCGAGTCCCTCAAACAGGAGGCCGCGTGTATTATGGTATGATCCCTATGAAGAAGGAGCGGTTCCACGCGAATGAGAGCGGAAGCAGCCAAACTCTTCGTTGAATCCAAATCCTTGGTCAAATCACCACGATCGTAAAACCCTTGAATCGACTTCAGTGACTGTATGATGATACTGGGAAGTTTGTTTTCAACAACGCATTTCCAAGATAGATCCAGAAATGGAGAGGCTTGCTGGAGAGGAATACATGATAAGACATTTCTAAGGCAGTTCATAATCGACACGCTCAATACCGGCTCGGCACCTTTAAGCTTCACGGAGGCTAGTTCGTAGAGATCCGTTGAAAATGTTGTGTCAGAGTTCCATGCTTTCCCAAGTGCTTCAAAGCCGGAACAAGTGCTCTTCAAACCTCGAGCCAATTTCAAATTGTTAAACAAAGCAGGAATGCATTGATCTTGAACCGCCTTGGCATCTTTAGCGACTGCGCATGCCTGTCCAAGTGCCTCCAAAACGGAAGCTTCATATGAATCATTCGTTCCAGGCTGTAAAGCAAGAATATCCAAACATAATCGTCCAATGGGAATGCATTGATTCCGCATCCAAATCTGTGATATGGTTTCGACAACTGCGTTTTTACCTTCCCAGTAGCGTCCAGGTAACAATGATGCTAATTTATTCAATACCGCCGTTTCGTCGAAAACTGCCGCATTTGTGGCTGCGATGTCTTGAAGGCCTTTAGCAGCTTGCCATTTATGAAGCCATACAGTGCTCTCCAGTCTTAGCATGCCAAATGAAACCAATTCAACTCCATACTTGATGGCTCCAGCTTCCACTGATCCCACATTCTCGCTCCATGCTTGCTTCCATGCATCACTTACATCTTCGTCTTCATTGTCGTGCCTGGCGAAGAAGCAAATACCTACAGCTTGGGGGAACCATGCAGGTGACGCCCCTAAAAGCAAGCGCAGAGCCACCGAGGATGTCAGCCTGCTCTTGGCGTCTCCAGGGTTATCATACAGGGATATTACCGTCTTCAGATACTCCTTACAGTCGGACGGAGTGGCAAGCCGACAAACACTGGCCGCTGTAGAAGCAAAACTGTCTCGGATCAAAGAGCTGGAGTCAGAAAGTCCCACTGCCAGGCCTCGAAGTAATAGGTGAGCATGAACTTGGACCTGAGTCGCAAGTCCTTTGTTGCTACAGAGACGGTTGATTGTGCGAGAAACGCAAGCTAGAGTGAGCAGTCCCACACCAGATCTAGCAAGACGGCCGAGAACTGGAAACAGCATGGCAGAAATGGAATCATCAGCAGCATTCAATTGATCCAGACATTTATCAATCGTGTGCTACGATATTACAGAATTAGTATAAACACCCATTACATCGTTTTCTTTCATAACTTACCTGCATTGGAGACGAATTAGCAGCTTGCACTCTAAGATTTTCTAACTCATCGCTTGATACCTTGATTTCACCCCCTTGGTCATTGGTATGAAACATCGCGTATTGGAATGTCTGGTCTTCCAAGGGGCTCATACTCTCAACTAACTTGGAAACAATCTGAGATATAAACGGTCTGATCAACTTTTTTGCGACATTCACAACCTTCGACAGAGTCACAACTGACAATGATTGTGCGTCCTTACTCTGATTCAGCAAGCCTTTCTCCAGCATAAAGGGTACCACGATCTCAAGCGACTTTTGAATCTGAGCATGCGTCAACACCTTGGATTCAGCGTCACAGCAACGTACCACCAAGGTAGTCATCGCTGAAGCTAAAGAGATAGCCGCTAGTTTGGTGGCATCTTGTACGTCATCTATAAGCCTGGAGGACAACAACCACATACGCTCAAGATGGTCTATCAGTTTGTCGGCGAAAGTATCTCTTACCACACGAGCAAGTGCCATAGCACCAGCCTTCCGTTCTCTCACATGTCGGCTCGACGCATTACGCATCAGCTCGTCAATCAAACTCATCAGATGCTCATCGATGATCTCTTTTTCGGTCTTCGATATCATAGATTCCCACAATTTCGACACAGCAATTCGAATAGAGTCTTCATCGTCGAATTTGTAATGGAACAGTATAGGGATCAGCTGTTCTACCGTCTCAGAATCTAATTGCTTACCTGCATCTTTGTCATAAGCTTGACAACGTAATGATTTCGTACTCGACAAGTGCCATAATGGATCACTGGCTGACAAGTACAACAGATGGAATGTTAGCGAGGGTTTGCTAACTCTAGTGGCGACGACGTATATCTCCTTGTATACAACATTAAGCGGTAATGTACTCATAGTCAAATCTTCTTCTTTTCCCACTGCCACCTCTACTGTTTCTCCAGCTTTAATGGCTGCTTCTTTCACTCTTTCTTTCTCAGCCTCCTTCGCTAATAAACTGAAATATTCACTTTTTCCAGACAGTAATCGTGCTAGACTGGAACTTAGTTCGAGACGATGTTTTTCGCTCTTATGGTAAAGAATCGCCATTCCTCTGGCTGCAGATTCTCGCGTCACCATATGTTTTTCTCTCAATAGACTCGCAAAAGCTTCATTAATTCTCTCAACAAAGGGATCCAACTTGGGCAGTCCCCCCAGCTCTGCGACAACGACCAACAACCATAAGCTACTTGCGTTTCGGATTCTGTTCTTGGTCGATTTTGAAGATTCATTTAATACTCTATTGAAAACAACGACTGTAGCATGACTCGAACAAGAAACGATATGAGATAGCGATTTTCCTACCATCACTTGAAATTCAGGGTCCTTCTGGTTTCCTGCTTCAAACAGTGCATCCAACACTTTCTTTTGCGATTCCGATGAAAATACATCGCTGGCACAAATATGTCCCAGTGTAGTCGCTAGGCTTTTAATCAATTTTGCGTTGGTCACTTCGTGCGATTCGTCTGAATCTTTCGATGTATCGATGGCAATAGAAGTGCACAGCTTGGTGACGATCATCTCTTCTAAACCAGGGTCAGGTAGCGAGAGGCCGCAATGAAGAGCAGCATCCCCCAAAGCAGTGATGCATGCACTTGCAATAAGTCTCACTTTCGAGGTCTCGAGCATAATATTGACTAATGATATCGATATGTCCGTTCGGTATTTGGCAGGAAGTTGTTTTCCTATGAGTAAACACGACGACGCCAATATAGCCCCATGGCGAGCATTGATTGCCGAAGGTACTTTTCTGTTCATATTGTGGACAATTTCGTCTAGAAAATCAGTCGACTGATGCAGTTTAGGCGTAAATCCAAGTATTTGGGCCACATTTTCTCTCACAACGAGTGAATCGGCAGCAAGCCATCGAAGTAACCACGATTCAGATATGATGGTCGCAGATACTGTATCATTATTGCGGAATAACTCCACCAGACATTTCGAAGCCACTCGATGCAGACAACGCATGGCTGTCAGATCATCCAACTCCATGGAATTTTCAACGAGGTTTTGAAATAAAACAAGTTCTGATGGATCGAATGATTCTCCTCTGGTCCACGATCTCTTCAGACATGCTAGCGAAAATCCCAGCAACGAACTTAATTGAAATTGACGGGTGATTTCTGTACTGCGAGAGGAGGACGGTCTATTTAAATCAAGTTCTGACAAATAAAGGAGCCATGAATGCGTAGCAGGTGACAACGACATATTTTCTTCATCTGTGACAATCGAATATTCCTCCGGAAATGAAGTCTCGTCAGTCCACACAAGGGCTAGTCTGCCTGCTTCTACACTTGCACATTCTTCAAGCACTTTCAAGTTCCCTTTTAACTTGTCATCGACAGAGGACATGGAGGTGCACCCTGAAGCAACCAGTCCTTTGGAAGCAACTTGCCGAACTCGCACATCCGAGTCACAAGCCATCACAAGTGAAATGTAACGCGATTGGCTATCATCGAACGGAAATAATCGTCTTGTCCAATCTGCCACTACCAATCTGACTTTTGGCTCGGTGTGGTTCATGTACGCTTTCATAATTGTCTGGATTTCTACGAGGGAGGAAGAGCCTACAAATGCATCACATAGTACTCCTAGGGCTTCTTGTACCACCATTCTCATGGGGGCATCATTGTCGAGAAGTTTCATCAAAGCCAGGACGAGATGACTGTTACCCGCGAAGAGACTTGGGAATTTAGATATGAGCAAGCTTAAACATGAATATGTCCGTTCGCGCTCCGTATCACTGAAAGCACCAGGCGTAGCCTTGGCTACGCGATCCAATACAATCTTGGACAGTTCAACACGCTTGTCTTGTAATGCGTCTTCATCAGATACTCGGGTGATTCTCTTGATCAATTCCAGGGCCAACACCCTCATGGAACTAGACGACCCCATCAAGCAAATTTGCGCTACACGAGTAGCAGGTTGTGTAACTTTCGCAACGGCGATGTCGTCCAGCTTCAAAAGTGTCGACATAGCAATCTCCCTGACACCAGGACTGAAGGATGTTCGAAAACTCCTCGTTTCGTCAATCAGACCTAGAAGATCTAGACAAAGTGATTCACTCTCAGTGTCCACTATTTTCATCACGCGGCCTATACCTTGCTCCGCAGCATCAACCACATCGTGCCTAAAAGCACATTTTCCTAATATCAGCAACGGCAACACTGACTCGTGAGTAAAAACCCCAGCTAACAGTATCTTGACGACAGCACCCTGCAATAACGATATATATGCACCATCGGGTATCGTACCATCTTTCCGCTTCAATCGATTAACCAATGATGGCGTTAAACCTGGTGGTGTGGTAATAGTAGAAGGAACCAACAACAAAACGTCCGTAAAACACTTGAGAATGAACTCTTTATCTTCTTCACTAGTATCCTTTGGCAACCATTTGGACATATCACCACTAACAGAAACGGAGGGCAATGCGCAATACAGTGCTCGCAGAATGATTAACTGTTGCGATTCCGAGAGCTGTGATATCCCGCATATCAACAAAGGCACTATCTTGGATCGCTCTCCAACTGATAAACGATCAACCCCAAGCTCCACATACATTAAAGCGAAATTCACGGTGAAAACACTGTTATTGTTTGACTTGTAAGTCAAGTCGATTACGTCCACCAACGGTAGTTTGATAGAAGGATTACCTAGGACTCGTTTGTTGATATGCTGAAGAACCTGCATTGTTTTGTTGCGGATCGCTTCGGAGCTTCCTAGTCGCGATAATAACCTACAAAGAAGCTTGCTCAAAATATCCTCTAATTTGTCATCGTCGGTCATGCCCAGCCGGTACTTTACAAAGAGGTCAGATGAATGACAGGTTGTAAATCAATTGACTTACCAGAACTTTTTCCAAAGACGCTATCTCTGATGCATCGTCTGTCATCGATCAAATTCTGGATGACTTGAAGATATGGGGAACCTTCAAATGAATCACTGGAATAAACTAAAGTCTACCGCGTTGTGGGGGGCTACAGCAAACGAAAAAAATAGATAGGTTATAAGAATGTTTAAGTCAAAAGGCATGAACCAAAAACTAGAAAATAGGTTTTTAGCTCGAAGCTGGAAGCCTAAAGCGAAAGGTTTGACCAGAGCGCACTCCATCAGGAACTCTAACTTTCATACGACCAACTCCAGCAACTTCGATCTACATTTAAAATATTAATAAACCCCATATAAAGTACATATACTCACCATGATCTCTTGGCCGGCAGAGGTGTTCGCTACAAAAGATGTTACACCAGAAACCCTTACAACAGCACAATGATTACTTACGTGGACACGTTACTTGCATAATTTGACCCGCAGGCTGTTGACGAGCAGGTTGTTGACTAGCAGGTTGTTGGCTAACAGGCTGCTGACTCTGTGCCGCAGGAAGACGTACCTGAAATCGGCTTCCGGGAGCGACCCCCGCTGGTACAGTAACCGTCATCTGCTCTCTTCCTGGAGGATTGATCATTAGCTTCGTACCTGGACCTGCATTCTCAGGGCACTGGTAAAAATATTAGGCCCACAACTATTTCGAATGCGAAGAGCTACTTACCAGAACCGTGATAATGCTGGGTTCCCCAGCTGATGAAAGACGTATAAAACTTGAACAAAAAGAAAGATACAAAGCACTTACGATTTTGAGGACTAGCGATATTCACACTTGGTGCTGGCGTTTCACCATCCAGATCATCATCGTCGTCGTCATCCAGTGTTTTCACCAAATGAATTGTGTCTCCATTTTTCAAACCAAGCTACAAGAGAGAATTTAGAGTATTAAAAAATTATCCATTCGCTTACCTCTCCCATTGTTGCTGTATCGACCAGCGTCGAGCTTCCTTTAATAAGTTTCTGTTGTTTGACAGGAAAATTTGGAGCTACATCACAGATCATCTCTTTAAGGTCAGCTACAGTGTAATGCATTTGAACATTAGCCAACTTGTATTCTGTCCCTGACAAAGTCCTCACTGTCAAACCAAACAATTCAGCCATCATCGGTGGTGCTGACGGCAAAACCTCCTCCATAATTGATGTGTAATTTTGCACTCTAAAACTTATAGAGCGAATAGTAGAGTTTCCCATAACGGTTTTATGCACCGGGACGGTCCCCTCGTTTGATTGATTTGGCCATTGAAAAGATGGAGGTCAAGAAGCATGAAAGCGGAGCGAAAGCCATGGCGAATATGGGAGAGGACGCACCCGAGGACGTATCTAATTCCAGTCAAGTAGATATGGATGGGCAAAGTTTAAAAATTGCATTGCACAAATTAGAACAAGCTGAAGCTGTAGCTGAAGCAGCTGAGAATTTACGAAATCTGGAGTTAGCGGCTGTTCCTATCAATAAAGTCGATGTGGGTGTAATCGCATCTGAGTTTGATATTACTGATGCTGAAGCGGAGAAAACTCTGAGGGAAAACAAAGGGAAAATACACGAGGCATTAATGTCGCTGGTGCTAAAATAGATTTATCATACTTTGCGTTTTATTATAACTGGACTAAAGGTCGTTATCATGTCTTTTGTTCTTGGTCATAGACATGGTTGCTTTTTTATGTATCGTTTTCATTGTCTTGATCTTCAAGTCGGCGTGGGTAAGAGGCTTCTGTTCAGTATCTTCATCGTCACTATCTTCGTCTGAAGAGTAGTCTCCTAAACAAGGAGGATTGATCTGAACACTCTCCTGTCCGAATGGAGTTGCTGGTCCTTGTCCCAATATACTAACCAGTGTAGGGCTAGTAGGCGACATTGGGTTGTCCTCTTCGCCATCTCCATTGTCACCACGTGAATAGCTAGCCCACATCTGAAGAATCTCATTCGTTCTCTGTTCTATAATTCCAAGAAACTGCATAATATTGGATTCTGTAACTTGGCTGTCTTGAAGCAACTCAGCCATTGCAGTTTTGTTGCAACCAGTTTTGAGAAAGATACTCTGAATTCCAATCTTTAGAGCACTTAATGTTTTCATCGCATCTTGGTATTTGGACTCGTATTTATCAATTGCAGTTTCAGTATGATGAAGTCTATTTTCTAAATCATGAAGCAATTGTTTGTGCTGGTCTACATCGTCACCTGACTCTTGAGCGTATTTGTCCTCTTCTTCGCGCAACTTTTGAATTTGCTCCTCAAGTCTCTCGATTTCGTTATTTTGCTCATTCACAAAGTTGAAAAGACTAAAATTTTGCTCCTCGTTCTGAATAAACGTTGAGACAAGCTTATCCACATCTGTAATGCCGGTAGCAGCTTTAATCTTATTGAAAGCCTCCTCGTAAGACTGGACTTTCATTTCTGCCATTTGAACACTTGCTTTGTCTTTAGCCAAATTCCAAACCCCCTTGGCAGCTTTCTTCTTAAGTTTAGCTTCCTCTTCAGGAGTCATATCCCCTCGCTGGCCCGTGACATCCTTGTCGCCTCGTAGTAGCATTTCTTTTCGCTTTCGTTCACCATCTATTAAACGATCCAACTCTGCCATCTGCTCATTAAAATCAAGGCGCTCCTTATTGTTTTGATGCTCTAATGCGCTTATCTCAACTTGTGCTTGGTCTCTAGCTTCGTATGCATGATTGGACTGCTCAATAATACCAGCCATCTGTTTCTTCTTCTCGACCAGATCCTTTTCCATTTTTCGGTAAATGTTATCAAACACTACTCTTTCGCGGCGTAGCCCATCAATGGTGTCTCTGAGGCTCTTGTTATGAGCAAGAGCCTCGTTAAACTTTACTAATGCCTTATCTAGCCTGTTCTCCAAGATTTTTATCTGCTTTTGGACCATTTTCTGGTTTTCCTTTGAAGCATTCACCCCACCCATCATTTTTTTCTGTTGCAGGATTTTAGAGTTCATGATTTTGATGGCTTTGTTGAGCTCATCCATGTTCTTGGTTTCAACGGCTATCTTCTGCGTGAACGTATCCCCTTGATCTTGCAAGATTGCCAGTTGTGAAGTAGATGCAGTTCCCCCATGCTTCCCATTAGTATGCCTTCTCTCCATAGCCAACTCCGCCTTGAGAGCGTCTTCATCCTTCTTCAACTTACTGATGGCAGCTTGTTGTCTCTTGATGATATTCTGACTCTCTTCCGTGTATGCTCGGCGGTTCTGCTCAATGTTCCTGTACTCCCTCTGGAGTCGAGCGTACTCGGTTGCAATGTTAGACTGAGCCTCTTCCATCGGTTGTCTCGCAGCAGTATAGAATGAAATCTGTCCGTTGAAACTAATTTTCGCGCTCCTTTTATTACTACGGTATTGACTACCACTTTCAACTACCACGATTCAAGAGAAAGCCCCCCTCGTTAGTATGTCGTTACGACATGCGAGTAAATCAGTTGTTAGAAGCGAGAGAAGCCTGTCTGGAAAAACTGAAAGATCTTTGCGACGCATTACACGAGAATAATGTTGACCATACAGAATACTTGCATGCATTCTTGAAAGAAGGTGAAATTGAGAAGACTGCCATTGTAAACGAGGACGACGATAATTTACCTGAAGAGTGGCCTCTTAAACGAATTTGGCTTCAATTTTTAATTTTTAAAATCCGAGGTGCTCTATATGGTGAAGAAACTCCAATTATTGATAAAGTAGTACAAGACATATTCGTAACGAATAGGAAAACGTTCACCAAAACCTGGCTTAAAACCTGGCTTCATGTTTATCTGCCTTCCTCAGGAGGGGTCGAGGATGTTGGGTGGGATTTATGGAAGGCTACGTTAGTAAAATGGAAGCTTGAAATGGCCGGGTACTTGTATACCAACTGGGATAGAATATTTCCAAAAGTGCGTCCAGGAGAAGCAGAAAAATCATGCAAATTCACATGGAGTGCTGGGAAATGGTCTAAAATCCCAATCACGGCTCAAAAATATACTATGGAATTAAAAAATGAAGGAGGAAGCACATTGCTTCAAGAAGTGGGGACCCGTAATTTGAAGCTGCAGCCTAAAACATGTATCGTTTTGGATGTCTACATAGCCCCCCATGTGGTCGAGTGTGTATCTGAAGAAGCTATTTCGGTTGAGCAGCTATTGCAGTTATTCAGCGAGTTTTCAGATATAGTTATTGGTGAACAAATGAAACAAATCCCTGGGTTTATTAAGTGTAAAGTTTCTTTGGTACCGAAAACCAAAAATGTATTGAGAATCGTAATCTTCTTCTCATCGTGTATAGATGAATCGTGGGCGCTTTTATCCATGTCAATAAATTTCGATTTATGGCAACCATGCTCAAGATCCTCTTGGTTTACTTCAGAAAAACTTAGTTTTCAAGGTGTCCAAGTTGCTGGAGCATTCACATACAAGAACAACGAGTCGTGTCTGGCAGATTCAAATTTGGAGTTGGAATTTCAAGCTATAGAGGATTATCCCAACCCGTTTTTTCCTTTGTATAGGAGTTTCTTTGATAGTTTGAACAACAGTTCTAGCAGGCAGCAAGTAGTTTCTGCACAAGTGTTGGAAGCATTGATAAGTGAGAGCTTGGGGGATATCCGCTCACTACGGATGTGCAGCGGTCAAAAGCTATTCACGATTTCCCCGAATCTTTGATCAGATTTTTTTTTGTGCCTCGCTTTTCTGATGAATAGTCGTTGGAATACTGAAAAATATTAAGAATATGAAAATGTTGGTTCCCCATATACTTGTTCAAGTGGCTTTTGCGCTTTCTGAAATATGCGAAGTTACTCACAAACTTTAACTCTCTCAAAAAAAAACTGTTCAAATTCGAGTAGCATAGTATTTCCGGAAAGAAATTAGTATTTCATATTTTAACTTTTCGTTGGAATGGTACTTAATTATTCTGGTTTTTGTGGGTACTCGTATCAAGGAGGAAGTACCTTATTACATGGACCATCACAGCAGGCCTGTTGCTCAGGCAGTAGTGGACCAATTGGACTATGCGGATGCTCCTCCGGCGTATGATGAGATATCGCAGCTGAGGCAACGGAATGCTTCGCTAACTGAAGAGTTGAGACGTCGGGAAATGGAAGACATGCAACGACATTTCAATGAACAAGTATCAGTTGCCCAACAGGATGCATGGATAGCTAGACAGCAACAGGATCAGATGAGAAGTGAGAGCAGCTTGCGAGATTGTCTCTTTTGTTGTATATGCTTGGAGTGCCTCATGCTTCACTAAAACAGGAAGGGATTATCTGTCGAAAAATCATGAGAGAGCAATCAACAAGTTATTGAGATATGGATTTTAATAACAAATAAGTAATTAATTAAACGATTTCTAAAAACATATTTGAGAATACAACTGGAATTAGAGGAACGAATAATAAGGGTTCAACTACTGGGACGACTTTCTGATTTTTTTTATATGCATACCATGTTGACGTTTGGGCGTATTTCTCGACGACTGTTGTCAACATGGAATACTGTTGGTGGCAAGAATCCCAGGGGAACATTCGACCTGTAAGTTTATTTCACGAGCTGCCGGTGCTGTATTCTAACAGCGATTTTCAGATACCTGTTCAATGAAGCCGGAAATCACGAAATTAAGCGCATGAATAAAGCTACATTAATCAAGGAGACTGGATTAATGGCAAGAGATCTTATTGTTCTTGATTCAGGGTATCATCGTAGACCCAGACCCGTCATATTAGTAAGGCCATCGGCCATTGTAGTGGTTAGTTTCTCGATCCTATTTTAATGGAGGGTTGGACAACTAAATATTGTTTTTGTAGAGTTTGTCTTATATTAGAGCCATTATAAGATCCGATTGTGTGTACTTATTCCAACCCAATCTTGATGTTGTTCGCCGCTTTTGTGAAAAATTTGGAGGTTATTTGAATGGCAAACGACAACCGTTTCTTCCTTCCGTGAATCTTGGGGATAGAGCCAACTCTTTGAGCTTGACTCTAGTAGAAGATGAAGAAGTAGATAACGAGGAATCAGGAATCCATCATCTGCCGTACGAACTTCGAGCTCTTGAGGGTATATTAAGTTCCGTTTGCAGACGATATCACAACCGCACTATGATATTGTCACCACTTGTAAAAAATGTGCTGCATTCGTTAAGTTCTAGACCTGTTGATCCAGATATTTTGAATCAGTTATTCCCGGTAAAGAATACTTTGAGTGAGTTTGAGATAGAAACGGCAATGTTTCGGAATTTATTGACAGAACTTATCCACAATGAAGAAGATATGCTTGCCATGTTACTCAGTGAAAAAGAACGCAATGGGGGTAAATTAGCGCCACAAGAGCAGCACAGTGTGGTGGAATTACTGCTGGAGAATTACTGCTCGCAATTGGTTGACATCGCTCAGGAATCGTACTATTTACGAAAACGAGTTGAATCGACCCAGAGTATTATTGAGTTGAAGTTGGATACATACAGAAATCACATGTTACGGCTAAGTATACAATTGGCAACCGGATCAGTCGCATTAACGCTTGGCACATTATTTTCAGGATATTTTGGTGCAAATTTAACCAATGGCTTCGAAGACCATCCTACGGCGTTTTTCTGGTTGGGTGGATTTTCAGTAGCAGGAATTTCTGGACTATTTATCATTTTAAAGAATCGGGTTGATGCTTCGGTTCCAAAAGGTCTGGAGGGCAACTTGTCGGATACTATTTTTGACCATTTAGATGAAATCCAGCAACTTTTAGGAGTAGCCAAATCACGACAGAATTTTGGATCCGAGCAATTAACTCGTCATGAGATGAGTAGCCTGCTTCGGAAAATCGCAGGAGTTAAAATTGCACAAGAAGAAGTAGAGATCTTATTCAAGACGTTTGATCTTGACAAAAACGGAATCATTGATCCTGACGAAGTGGCAAGTGCATCGGATAAAGCGATGTTGGAACATCCCATGCCTTTCAAATAGAATGTTTGTAAATCCGAATTTTTAATTGTGAAATTTCTGGTGTAATCGGGGTGACATATTCTTTCGGTGGTCTATATAACCATATATCACTCCCACCATATGTAGAGAGGGTGCTGCCAGTTGCCGTGCAAATAGTGTCCGGAGATGACTTGAAAGCCTATGGTGATCCATTTCTGCCCGACGTGGTAATAAACTGACTTCTGGCTATCGTGAGACCCAAGACATGTGAGGATATCCAAATATGGCACACGCTGAAATGTCCCCAAAAAGTTTATCGAGGTGCATGGCACAGTTCTTATGATCCAAATAAGCACTAACTGGGCGCACATTATGATGCGCGACCTTCCGACCTAGAAGCTGACTTGGTGTATCATTGAAGTCCGTTATGGTAGGTTACCGTACGCCCTACGAACACACTGAACACGCAGGACTATGCATACGCTGTTCTAAATACTGGCAGTTTAAACATTGATACGCTCATTTCAAAAACTAATGCGATGAGTAAGGAAAACCTTGACCTAGTCTCAGATTGCGGGTCGTCTTGAGTCATCAAGTAGGTTTCCAATAGCCACTATGATTGCAAATAATCCAGGATATGACGGGAAACTCTGTAATAGTGAGCCCTTTGTGGTACTCTTTTAGTAATATTTTTATGATTATTGGTCTTTCCTCAACAGGCCTTCAAAAGAAGCGTTGTATCCATTTATCAAATGATCACTAATCATTGTTCTAGTGACGTCAATCTCATCGAAAAACGTAGGCGGAGTCCAACTACACGAGTATCCCACACCATCTCGATATATATGAAGAATTTTGCCTGGAGGCAGCAGCTCCGGTTTCAAAAGCTCAACTGTATTAACAATGCTCTTCTTACTGGCTAGCAGTTGGCCCAAATGTTTCTCCACAGAATTCGCAACATTAGTAACTTCAGTACCACCGAGAACAGAGGGGAACCGTCTATGAAATTCGAACAGCGCATCATTCACATCTCGTACGGCTCTATCTGCATAATTAAATCTTAAAAGCGTAACGGCCAAATTCGCAAGAGTCTCTGCACTGGATCTCGGTATCATGTCGCCATCGGAGACCACGGTGGTGACAAATGAGCTGACTTTCTCGCCAAGATCTTGCGACAGCATGGCGGGACATCCAAATCCAACAACTTCGATTTCGATATCTGGAAAAGCGTCCTTAAATTCCATGCCTGCGATAGTTGCTGCGGATGCGCCTAAGGAATGGCCTACAACGACGATTTTCAAATTCCCATTCACAGTATCATATAGATTCTTGGCCAGCTCCATGTTTTCATTAACCAACCATCTTCCTGAGTCTACAATACCGCGATGAGCACTGCCTCCTTTGTATGGAACTGACTCCATCAAGGCGTCTGTAAAAACATCGGCTATCGATTTAGTGCCACGAGCAGTGATAAGTAATGTGGTAGTTTTCCCCTTTTTAACAGCAGCGTAATTGGCAGGTTTGCCAGGTAAGCTTTCCAGGTTACAATGCACGAGTTTCCAACAAGCTGGTAGAGCTTCCAATATCTCTTGGGGGGCGTCATAATAAGAGTAATCAGCGAATAAAAGCCAATCATGAAGACGTCTTACTTGATCATCACTAGCACCGACGGTGAATCTATGTTTGCGTCTCTTCCAAGAAGGATTTTTCACCTCGTCTTCTCTTTCCAACAAGTAAAACAGTGCAGCTGGATCGATTGACTTAAAATCAAAGTGTCCAAACTTGGATTCGAAAACGACTCGGACGGCCTCGGAATTGGATATCAGTAACTCAGAAACCTCTGTGAAGCTAAGATTTGATTGAAATACCCCGGCATTCTTCTGTGAGCTAGCCAATAGTTTGTCCAGGGCTTCGGTTTGCATTGCCTCCGTATCGGAAAACAAAAATGAGTTCACGGAGCTGGCAAGGTCTCGGAAACTTTCCAATTTGTTAAACCATGATACTTCAGGATGAACATCAGGGTTGCCAGATATTGCCTCACCTAAAAATTTAGATTGAAGCTTCTCTACGGATTGCTTTAATCGTGATGACAAGGTCTCCAATTCTGGTTTAAACCAGCCTTTATTTTCTTCTTTACTACCGTGAAAGTCTCTTTTGTCCATTCGAGGCACAGATGGACATAATACAGTCGCAAGGCATAATGTGCAAGAGGACCGGAGAGGGAAACAGCGGAATCCTCGATAGGACAACAACATTTCTCTACAATATATTGCAAAATTAGCAACATCATCCAAATTGGACAAAATACTTTTAGTGTTTACACCATTTTGCGTTAACTTTATGGCTGGCTTGTAGGGGCATAGGGCACTGGTCCGACTCCCAAGTGCACCTCGCTTGAACGTGATGTTGCTCGAGGATGGATAACGGAGGAGGATGTTCCTCGCTGCGTTAATGTCTCGATCTGCCTCATAGTGACAATGAGGGCAGACGAAGGTTTTATTTTTTCCAAGGTTGTGGCGAAGTTCTCCACATGATCCACATATCTTACGGCCTTGTTTAGTAGCATCTTTCTGGATCTATAGTGTCCTCGATTCATCATCTTTCGAGCAGTGACAGCTTATATGTTACGATCTGCATTTTTTACCATCCTTGAGGTTTCAAACTTTGGTAGTAACACAACGCGTACATTTCGACATAGGTAGGTGGCAAGCTTCCTGTGAGCTTTGTCGATCTTGTAACGAAGTCTCAGTAGCAAACGGAGGTAGGCGCGATTGTAAGTGGATAGTTGCTTCTCCATCTTGATAACCTTGGGATTGCTCACTACCAACACATCCTGGTATTTTCCAAGTTCACCTTTACTTCTGGTGACATCGTTGTGAGCCTTGGCAATATCGGGATCACTCGCCACCAGATGCTTCATGTTATTATCAAGTTTTTAATCTCCCTTTTTAACTTTTTAACAACGTGATGATCCTTACCCAGCGATTCCGTCTTTTCAGCCAGTTCTTTCTTTTTGGAAACACTTTCACAACGATATTGAATGAAAGTTGCGTTGGTTTCTTTCAACACCTTCGTTAGTTGAGCCTTGAC
>Ga0105054_10006093_pt1 | contig 16967 bp, 14 predicted proteins | sample BON02_FD_78091 | JGI IMG/M metagenome (GOLD analysis project Ga0105054, IMG submission 78091) | Freshwater microbial communities from Lake Bonney liftoff mats and glacier meltwater in Antarctica - BON-02 (megahit assembly) | ecosystem: Environmental > Aquatic > Freshwater > Ice > Glacier...
AACACCTCAAGGCGCTGGCGCTGGTGTCGCGCACCCTGCGCGACGCCGAGTTGTGCGCCAAGCTGCGCGCCAACGACGACCCGGCAATCCTGCACGCCATGCTGACCGAGGCGAGTGCAAGCAAGGCCGCCTGACGCCTACCGCCAGGCGCGGAACCCGAACATCATGTAATCGCGCTGATAGACATCTCGCACCGTGGCTTCGATGGTCTCGTCGTAAATCTCATCCAGAAGACCGTTTGCAACGTCCGGCACCCCGGGCGCCGTCTTGCCGATCTGCTGCGCCAGCGCGGCCAGCCCCTGTTCCAGTTGGTCGTCGCGCAGGATCATGTCAGGCAGAATGAACTGCGCCATCCCCTGCACCGCCATGGATTGCGACGCCCAGGCAGGATCGCTGCGGATGCTGGTTTGCCCGCCCAGGTTGCCCTTGACGAATTTCAGAAAGCCGAGGAACGCCGCCTTGTGGCCTTGCGCATCTGTCACCCCATCCTCGGGCAGGGGCACGTTATAGCGGGCGCGCAGGGTCTCGCGCAGATCGCTGAACGCTTCCGCGCCGGTGGGCAGGATGTGGCGGGCAAAGGTGGCGTGGATGCGCACCACCGGATGCTGCACCACGGTGAAACTGCGGTGGCCGGGGTGCTGCCGCTTCCATTTGCGCAGGTCTTTCTGGGCCATCCCCCCCTCGCCGGGCGCAGCGCCATCCAGCGCCGCAAGCCAGTCGATCACCCGTTGTTCAGCGCACCCCATGATCGGCATGAACAACAGCGGGCTGTCCGCCGCCGTCACGAATCCAGGCACATTGGGGCCACGGCGTTGCTCGAAATTCGGGGTGCGGCCCAGATCGAAATGATCGTGGCCGGACAGGGTGGCCACCATCGCATCATAGTTCACCACCTTGTCCTGCAACGATCCGGGGTTCTGCACCTTGGTCTTGCCGCTGGGCGCGTCCAGCCGCGCCTCGACCCCCAGGAATGCGACAAGGCCGTTCAGGATTTCTGTGTCGTTGATGTCGTCATACCGGACATGGAACGCGGTCTGGCCTGACACTTGCAAGGCGCGTGTCAGCTCCTGCTGGAACGTCTGCACCCGCGCAAGGTGGCGCGAGAAGGCGGCGGGATCGAAGGTGATCTTCGCCGTCTTCGCATTCTTCATGTCGCCGAGCCGCCATTGGCCGGTCTGGCGCGCGATTTCCAGCGAGACGTAACTGTCCAGCGGATTGCGCGTCAGCACGACCTTGGCGCAACGTGGATCGGCCAGACAATGCGACAGGACACGCGGATCGTGATCGTGGAAAAACCGGAACCCGGCGATGCCATCAGTGCCTTCTTTCATCGCCTTCAGCAATTGCAACGGTTCAGCCTCGCGCATCGCCAGCGAAACGCCCGCCTGTTCGGTCTGTCCGGCATGGCTGACGAAGGCCGGGTTGAACGCCTCGCCCCAGCAGCGCAGGCCGGGCAGCGTGTTCAGCGTGTCTTCGAGAAAGTTCGAGCCGGTGCGCATTTCGGCCAGCAGGATGAAACTGTCAAAGCGGGGCGGCATGGGTCATCTCACCAGATAGGGCTTGCGCAGCGCGGGTGCGGCGGTGCCGGTTTCGTCACCGCTGGGGAAATCGCCCATCAGATAGGGCTGCATGCCCTGATTTTTGAGGTTCTGCAAAAACTGGCCGAAGCCTGCAAGGTCATGCATCTGCGGCGCCGTGGTCAGGCGGCGGTTGGCGCGCGGGCCGATGTCGTCGATGATGGTCTGCAATGGTTCCATCGGGGCATCGACGAAATCCGCCATGGTCCAGATGCGCACGCGCGCCTTGGTGTGAATGTGGCGCAGCTTGGCCAGTTGCCTGGCCTCGACCTGCTGCAGGCGGGCGGCGGCCCGGCGCAGGTCGGAAAAATCGCCGCTGGAGCGGAACAGCGGCACCGCCCAGGCGCCGGTGATGACGGAAATCTGCGCATTGGGATCTTCGGCGAGGAAATCGACAACCTTCTGGTTGTCGCGCGGGCCGAACAGGAAACACTGCCGTTCGCCCCGGGTATTCCAGATCAGGTTGGTCAGGAAGGCGCGGGGGTTATAGTCGCGCAAGGAGGCAGTGTCGGGCAGCGCCCCGGCATAAATCTTGTGGTTGTCGGTGAAATGGGCGCGGTCCGGCGCATAGAGATGGCCGTGGACCCGGGCGCCCGTGGCCTTGTGCAGCCAGGTCTCGAAATCCTGAAACAGATCGCCGAACCCCTGGAACACGGAATAGGGCGCGCAGGTCTTGCCGTTTTCCCAACCGTTCTTGGGAAAACGGCTGGCCATGTAAAGCCCCGCCCGGCCCCTTGTCCGCCGCTCGATCGCCTTGGCGAAGATGCGGTCGATCTTGCCGGGGTTCGGTTCGGCCCGATTGTCGGTGGCCAGGGTGTCGGACAGGAAATTGGCATACAGACGCTCGGCCCGGGGCCAGATCTTGCGCGCCATGAAACAGTCGGACCGGCGCAGCAATTGCAGATGATCGTCATAGAAGATGTGCGGTTTGCCCTGATAATCGAACTTGGACAGGGTCAAGGACCGGCTTTCCACCTGGTCGGAATGGCAGCGAACGAGAGTCTGGTAATAGCTCTCATCCGGAATCCAGACGCGTCTGAAATAGCTGTCCAGTGTTGCGCGGCGCGGATCCTGCAGGATCGCCGACAGTGTCCGACGCGTCAGGCACCACCATTGCGAGCCCATGTGAGGCTGGACGCCTTCGGGAATGCGGCGTTTCAGACCCAGGCGTCGTTGCAGGTTGACATAGGCATCGAACAGTTTGCGATGGCGTTTCCACGAGAACGGAAACCTGAGGGTGAAGCGTTCGTGATCCAGGCCCCCTACTGTCCAGGGAACATCCTGGGTCGTCACGCTTTCGATGAAATTGGTGTCGGGGCGGGCCGCCAGATAGGCCGACAGTTCCGCAATCGGGCGCAGCGGCAGGCATGACCCCGAGGCGAGATAGACATGGTCCACCTCGGGAAACTCGCGCAGCATCATCTCGGACCCGGTCTGGGAGGCCATCACAAGCGACCAGGTGCCCCATTCGCAGACATGGCGCCCGCAGAAGCGAACCTGCGGAAATTGCGCCAGATCCTCGACCAGCGCGCCATAGCGCCCGTGGTCCACCCGCCGGTCCACATGAATGACGACCGGACAGCCCGACCGCGCCCAGTGCGCCGCCACCTGCGCCGCCCGGTCCAGCGCGTCGTGGCACATCATCACGAAACCGACGGTCATGCCCAGTTGCCCTTGGACATCAGCCCCAGAATCTCAAGCTGGCGCCAGTTGATGTACTTCTCGCTCCACTTGCACCAGAGGTCGGGGTCTTCCTCGCGCAGTTTGGCGTGATAGGCCTTGTACTCGGCGCCATCGGCGAAATGTTCGCGGCGCTTCACCTCTTCGCGGGCCTTTTGGCCCAGGGTATCGAGAAACTTGGCGTGCAGCAGGATGCCCGATGTCTTTTCGCCGCCATCCTCATCGTATACCTTGTTCAGCCCCCGGGGCAGCAGCATGTGGGTCGAACTGACATAGGCATAGCGGCGGTCCCACTTCACCAGCGGCGTCTTGTTCAGCGCCGGGGCCTTTTTCGGCTGCCCGGCCAGAAACGTCCGCGCGCGCGGCCCGCCCTGTATCCACAGATTGCCCAGGGCCCGGTTCTTGGTGATGGAATAGTTGCCGGAATCGAACCAATTGGCGATCTCGATGGGGTTCTGCCCTTCGGCATATCCGCGCTGGGACAAGGGCCCCTTGGGGTACATGTCCAGCATCATCGCGCCGAAACTCTTGACCATCGAGGCGTCCAGCCAATCGGTCAGCGCCGCGATGGGGCGGGTGTCGCAGAACGGATAGACGAAGAACTCATCCACATCCACGGTCAGCGTCCAGTGCCGGTGCCCATGGCAGCGCAGCAGCCAGTTCATCCAGTCCACACCATAGCGCGACGATCTGTAGCTGCCGCCGCTGTGCCACAGCGAAACATCGGGCTGTTCGGCCAGGTATTCGCGGGTACCATCGTCGGAACCGTTGTCGACCATGAGGAAATGATCGATTCCCAGATCGCGGTAGTACTTGAAGAAATAGGGCAGGCGCACACGTTCGTTGCGCAGGGTGGAAAACAGCAGAATGTCCCTCGGGCGGATTGCCCCCGTGCGATCGTGGACCGGCGCCAGTTCGCGCCGCTTGCGCCAGCCGCGAAACAGACTGCCGCGGCGCCGCCATCTCAACCCATACGACTCAAGAACGCCCAAAACGAACCCTTGCCCTGTCCATAACGCGACAGTCCTAACACCGGGGCCATGAACACGCGGTTAACCGTGTCGGCTGCTCTGCCCTGCCCCATTTTTCATGATGTTACCGCAAGTGATTCGGCGAATCAACAGGTTGCCATGCGCCGCGTGTCACCAATCCAAGGGATTCAAGCTGTTGCCAGCCCTCGAAGCGCTGCGCGCCCGGAGTCCACAAATCGGGGTTGGCGATCAGACCGTTGTAATAATCGTTGTAAAGGGCGCTGTTGGAAAAATGCTCCTTGCGCTGTTTTTCCTCGGCGGATTTGGCCACGATGGTATTCAGGAACTTGGTATGCAGCAAGGCTCCCGTCGGCCGGTGGACCCCCGGTTCGGGGTAGGAACGGTTCAGCGCCGGGGGCAGCAGCGAGTGGGTGGAATCGAGATAGGACCAGCGCCAGTGCCATTTGACCAGTGGCGTCTTGTTCATCGTCGGGGCGCGGTGCGGGACCTTGGCAAAGAAATGCCGCGCCCGCACGCCGCCCCGGGTCAGCAGCGTCTGCAATTCCGGGCGGGGATGATCGGTGTAGTTGTCGGCGTCGAAATACGCAATTGCGTCCAGCGGGTTCTGGCCGGCGCGGTACGGCGTGTCATTCAGGGGGCCTTTGGGATAGAGGTCAATCATCAGCGTGCGAAAATTGCGCCACCCCTGCCCGTCCAGCCAGCCTGTCAGCGCCCGCAGATCGGCCACATCATGGTGCGGATAGATCATCAGTTCATCGGCATCCAGCGTCAGGCACCAGTGGCCGTGACCATGGCGCAACTGCAGCCATCCCAGCCAATCCATGCCGAACCGCGATCTGCGATAGCTGGCGCGCGTGTGCCAGACCGAGGCATCCGGCATGGCGCGCAACAGATCGGCGGTGCCATCGGTGCTGTCATTGTCCACGAACAGGAAATGATCGACACCCAGCTTGCGGTGATGCTCAATGAAATAAGGCAGACGCAGCGCCTCGTTGCGCAGGGTGCAGAAGCACAGGATCTGTCCTGGCCGGATGTGGCCCGTGCGGTCCTGCCCCACAGTCAACTGACGACGTTTTCGGATCGCCCGGCTTAGCAGATAGCGGCGTTTCCAGCGCAACCGATAGGCGCGCCAGGCACGGTACAGCAGGCTCATCGCGCCGCCGGGCTCATTCACCATAACCCTTGGACTGGTGCCAGCGCCAGGCATCGGCGATCATCACATCGAGGGTGGATCGTTTCGGCGACCACCCCAGTTCCGCCTCGGCCCGGGTGCTGCCCGATACCAGAGCCGTGGCATCGCCCGGCCGGCGCGGGCCATCGGTGACGGGGACGGCGCGGTTGGTGACGATGGCCGAATGTTCGATCACCTGACGCACCGAGAACCCGGTGCCGGTGCCCAGGTTGAACACCCGGTTGCCCTTGCCCGCCTCAAGCCATTTCAGCCCCAGGATATGGGCGTCCACCAGATCGCAGACATGCACATAGTCGCGGATGCAGGTGCCATCGGGCGTGGCGTAATCGGTGCCATGCACCGTCAGCGCCGCCCGCTTGCCCTGAATCGCCTGCAACATCAGCGGGATCAGGTGGGTTTCGGGGTCGTGCCATTCGCCGATCTCGCCCTCCGGGTCGGCCCCCGCCACGTTGAAATAGCGAAAGATCACATGATTCAGCGCGTAACAGGCCGAAAAGTCGCGCAACATATCCTCAATGGCGCGTTTGCTCGCGCCATAGGCATTGATCGGCGCCTGAACGCAGGATTCGTCCAGCGTCACGCCGTCCTGTTCGCCATAGGTCGCACAGGTCGAGGAGAAGACGAAATCGTGGCATCCCGAAGCCACCGTTGCCTCGATCAGGTTCAATGAGCCCGAGACGTTGTTGCGCCAGTACTTGCCGGGGTCGCGCATGGATTCGCCCACATCGGACGCCGCCGCGAAATGCAAGACTGCGACCGGCGCATGTTCTGCAAACACCCGGTCCAGACAGGCTCTGTCCAGCAGATCGCCGTTTTCGACAGGGCCGAACTTGGCGGCCATTTTCCAGCCGGTCGACAGGTTGTCGAAACAGACCGGAACATATCCTGCCTTCGCCAGCGCCTTGCAGGCATGGGCACCGATATATCCCGCCCCGCCCGTGACCAGTATCCGTGGCTTCACGTTGCCCCGGCCCTATTGGGCGGCTTTCTGGCTTGAGACCATCTCGTGCAGGTAGGTCGACAACTCATCGCGCAGATCGGGCCGCGACAGGCCGAACGATACGGTGGCCTGTAGGAACCCGGCCTTCGACCCGCAGTCGAACCGCTGGCCCCGGAACCGCAGGCCAAAGACTCCCTCATCGCCGTCGATTTCCTTGGCGATGGCATCGGTCAACTGGATTTCGCCGCCAGCACCCGATTTCATCTTGTTCAGGCTGTTCAGCACACTGGGCGTCAGGATGTAGCGCCCGATCACGGCCAGATTGCTGGGCGAATCCTCGGCGTTGGGCTTTTCCACCATGCCCTTGATTCGCACCAGAGACCCCATGTCCTCCTCCACATCGAGCATGCCATAGGACGACGACTTCTCTGGCGGAACCTCCATCGTGGCGACCATGTTGCCGCCGGTTTCCTGATAGGCCTCGACCATCTGTTGCAGACAGGGTTTTTCTGCGGCGATCACATCGTCCGGCAGCATCACGGCAAAGGGTTCGTTGCCGATCAGACGGCGCGCGCACCACACCGCATGGCCCAGGCCCAGGGCCTTGTGCTGGCGGATATAGGCGATGGCGCCACTGTCCATGTTGGTGTCTTTCAGCACCTCAAGCAATTCGGTCTTGCCCTTCTTGCGCAGGGCCGACTCAAGCTCGGGGGCGTGGTCGAAATAATCCTCAAGCGCGGATTTCCCGCGCGAGGTGACGAAGATGAATTCCTTGATGCCTGCGGCGCGCGCCTCGTCGATGGCGTACTGGATCAGCGGGCGGTCGACCAGGGTCATGATTTCCTTGGGAATGGACTTGGTCGCGGGCAGAAACCGCGTGCCCAGTCCTGCCACGGGAAAAACGGCCTTTGTCACTTTGCGTCGCATCTCGGCTCCTTGCATGCTTGATTTTACCTGCATCATGATATCGCACAAATGACTCCGTTGCCGGTGTCACGGCGTGTTTTTCTTGATTTACAACCTTTCATACCAAGGTCGCGTTCCCAAATCACGGAAAATAATCCTCGAACGGGAAGTTTCGGCCCTATCTTGCCTTCTGGCCGCGCTGCTCAGTTGGCAAGCACAACCTTGAGGCCGGTTTCGGCCGACCGATAGATCGCCTGCTCAACCTCCATGACCGCAAGATAGTTTTCGGCCCGGTTCTCGAAAGGCGCCTCATCCAGCACACCCGCCACGACGTGGCTTTGCAACCGGTGCACGCAGTCACCGCCGAAACCGGGCGACGAATCGGGCGCAAGCAGTGTCTGCACGCTCGGATCGCCAAAGGCGCGCAGCGTGACCGCCCCACCGCCCCCAAGGGAAAGTGTGCCCTGCGTGCCTTCGATCAGGGCCTCGCCCATCGTGCGGCGGGTGTTGTCGGCAGCGTGGTCGAGATGCCGGTTGCCGTCAAACAGCGCCCGCACCCCACCCGGATGGTCGAACAGGACATATCCCGCGTCCTCGCCCGCGATTGCCGGGTTGATGCGGCGCAGGTCGGCATAGACCGCAACGGGCATGCCGAACAGGAACCGGAACGTGTCGATCCAGTGCACCCCGGTTTCGTGGATCAGCAGTCGCGGCATCTGCCGGAAATAGGGCTGGCGGTCGAGATAGGCGCGCGGCCCTTGCCCGTCGCCGGGGCGCAGGCGGAACGTGGCCTGCAAAGGGGAGCCGATGCGCCCCTCGCCCATTGCCTGTGCGATCCTGCGATACCACGGCTGAAAGCGGAAATTCTCATGCACGATCAGCGGAATTCCCGCCGCCCTGGCGCGCGCCGTCATCTCACGGGCCTGGGACAGATCGGCGCAGAACGGTTTCTGGCAGATGATCGCCCGCACCCCGAAGGCAAGCGCTGTCTTTATGGCGTCGCCATGGCCCGCCGGGGGAATCACTATATCCACAATGTCAGGGCGGGTGCGTTCCAGCATCTGTTCAAGGCTGCCAAAGGCCGGATGGCCGGTCTGCGCCGCCCGCTCAAGCCTGTGATCCGCCACGCCGACCAGTTCGGCCCGGCCCATCCGCGCCCACGACTCGTGATGGAACCGGCTGAAATACCCGGCGCCCAGAACGGCCACCCGCAAGGACGACCCGGTCATGGCCGAAGTGCGGCGCGCACCGCCTCGGCAACCGCCGCAGTGCCTGCCTGCCCGCCCATGTCGCGGGTCAGGCTGTCGCCCCGGGCGATCACCCCTTCCACTGCCCCGCGCAGCCGGTGCGCATCCTTCGCCATCACCGGAATGTCGTGACGGATCGCCAGCCAGTCCAGCATCATCGCCGCCGACAGGATCATCGCCATGGGGTTGGCAACCCCCTGCCCGGCAATGTCTGGGGCGGATCCGTGGCAAGGCTGGAACACCGCATTGTCCAATCCGATGTCGGCGGATGGCGCCAGGCCCAGGCCGCCCATCAGCCCCGCCCCCAGATCGGACAGGATGTCGCCGAACATGTTCTCCGTGACCATCACATCGAATTCCCAGGGCTTTTCCACCATCCAAAGCGCCGTCGCATCGACATAGGCATGGTCGGCCGTCAGATCGGGGTGGCGCGCCGCCTCTTCATCAAAGATCGCGCGGAAAAACGCGAAGGCGCGGAACACGTTTGCCTTGTCCACGCATGTCACATGCCCCTTGCCGCGCCCCTGCGCCTTGCGATCATGGGCCAGCTGGAAGGCAAAGCGGAACAGTTTCTCGGATATGTCGCGGGTGATCAGCAGGGTTTCGCGTGCCTCGGTCGCCGTGACCTCGCCGCGCCCCTGGGTGTGGAACAGCCCCTCGGTGCTTTCGCGGATCAGCACGAAATCCACCTCGCGCCCTTCGGGCAGGTTCAGCGGCGTGCGCTGACCCGCCCTGATGCTGACCGGGCGCACCCCGGCAAACAGGGTCAGCGCCTTGCGCAGGTCGATCTGTGGCGCGATCTCGGTACCGTCGGGATAGCGGATGCTGGGCAGACCCATGGCCGACAGCAGGATGGCATCGGCGGCGCGGGCCGCATCCATCGAGGCGGCGGGCAGCGCTTCGCCGGTTCTGGCATAATGCGCCGCACCGGCGGGCAGGCTCTGGAAGGCAAAGGCATAGGCGTTGGAATGGGCCGCGATCTGGCTCAGGATCGCGACGGTCGGCGCCATGATCTCGGGGCCGATCCCATCCCCCTCGAAAACCGCAATGTTCAGGGTCTGGGTCATGGGGAGCGGCCTTTGCAGGGCTGGGAATCGGGGATTGCCGGAGCGTCAATTAACGTATACATTAATTCCATCGCAGGCCAAGCACTTTACCGGCGCTGCGCCCCGATCAAAGGACCACAGGCATGATTGCCGTCACAGCGATTTTCACAATCAAACCCGAACCCTTGCCGGACGTCCTGCCGTTGATGCGCAGAAGCGCCGATGCGTCGCGCGACGAACCGGCTTGCCAGCGGTTCGACATGGTGCCGGAGGAGGGCTACAATCCGAACGAGACGTTGCCCTCTGACCTCGGAACCCGACGTGCGGGGCTCGATGCGCAACGATCCATCGACCACTTCCGCACCGTTCACTCATGAGCACCTGGCAGGTTCACGCCCTGAAATACGGCGACCGCTCCGGGCGTACCAGGGCCGACAGCTTCGTCTTCGACGACAACCACGACGCCCCCCACGACATCGACTATTTCATCTGGGTGCTGCGCCGGGGCGACGATGTGATCCTTGTCGACACCGGATACGATCAGGCCGAGGCAGCGGCGCGCGGCCGCCCGATCCGTGCCGATCCGACGGCCGTACTGGCGCCCCTGGGGCTGCGTGCCGCCGACATCACGACCGTCATCGTCACCCACCTGCACTATGATCACGCCGGCGGGCTGCACCTGTTTCCCAACGCCAGTTTGCATATGCAGGTGGCGGAAATGGCCTATGCCACCGGCCCCTGCATGTGCCACGACACGTTGAAGATGCCATTCACCGCGGGCCATGTCTGCGAGGCCGTGCGCCGCCTGTTCGCTGGTCAGGTGGTGTTTCACGACGGCGACGGCGAGGTGGCCGAGGGGGTGACGGTGCACCGCATCGGGGGCCATTCGCGGGGGTTGCAATCGGTGCGGGTGCGCACCGAGGCGGGTTGGCTGGTTCTGGCCTCGGACGCGACGCATTTCTATGAGAACATCTGGCGCGGCAAACCCTTTCCCATCGTCGTCGACCTTGAGGATATGCTGAACGGCTTCAAGACGCTGGAACGGCTTGCCTCGCGCCGCGACCTGGTGATCCCGGGGCACGATCCGCTGGTGATGCAGCTGTTCCCCCGCGACCATGCCGATCATATCGTCCGGCTGGACCGGGGGCCGTCGGGACAGATTCCGTTCCAGAGCGTTTCTGGGAACGCCTGAACCATGGTTGAACGGCAACGTGCCGGGAAACGCAAGGCGCCGCGGGGTATCGGCGATTCAGGTCTTGGCCGAAACGCCCTGATCCTCGGCGCCCCCGGCCCCGGCCATGCGGCTTTCGTCGGTCGCCGGGGCAAAGGTGCGTTCGGCCAGGGCGCGCAGGATCGTGGCCGCCGGGGGCGCGATCGCATAGCGCTGGCGCGTGTCCCAAACCGGGGCATCGGGCAGGCCCGGCGACAGTTCGATCCCGTCGCACCCGTCGCAAAGCAGCTCCGCCCGCCGCCCCGCCACCCACAGCCGCCGCCCGTCGACCCCGATGCCGATCCGCGACCAGCGCAGGGTGACGGGCCGGTCAAGCGACGCCACGAAGGGCAACAGCAGCACCGGGCACAGGATCGGGCCAATCCTGACCGGGTCCGGCCCCAATGTACCGTCGCTCAACACTGTGCCGGTCAGGATGGGGCACAGGGCCACACCCCCATTGGCGTGCAATGCATCGGCGGAAACCGGAGCCATTCGACGATGGTTGTCAGGATCGATCCGGCTGAGCACAGTGGCCACGCAGCGCGCACCGGGCAGGCCCTGTTCAGACAGCCAGCGCGCCGCGCGCCCCGCCTCTTCGGCGATCCCCCAGGACAGGCCAAGCCCGCGCGCTGCATTGCGGCAGTTCGCCTCGACCTCGTTCAGCGACCAGTAAAGCGCGCTCATGGCAGCGGCGGATAGGACCAGCCCGAGGCATCCCTGCCAGGTTCGTCGGGGAACGGGGCGTTGCGGAACATGTTGATGCGCACCCATCGGTCAGACCTCGGATCGAAATGGCCCGCCCCAAAGAACGACAGCTTGGCGCGCAGCATGTCGATGGGTCGCATTTCGGCGGCGATGGTGTTGTCGTTGATCTCGCCATAGGGATAGCGGGCGACGATCTGCACCCGTCGCAGGATGTGGCGGTGTTCAGGCTGGGCCAGCAACAGTTTCGCGACTGGTTCGGTATTATCGTACCTTTCAAGATCGCTGAACAGCCGCACCACATCGCGCGCGGGCGACAGGGGTTGTTCATACGCGGCGATGGGTTCGTCGAACCGTTCGCCCAGCCTCGGCTCCTGCTTTTCGGCCGAGGTGTACCAGACCCGCGCCTGGGCCTCTCGGGTCGACCAGTCGATGCCCAGCGCCCAGTCGTAATGGGCGAGGATCAAGGCGCGCAACTGCGCAACCGTCATCGCGCCGTCGATCCGAAAAGCCATTGCTTCATCAGCGCTCATCGCGGTTTCCAGATCGTCGATCAAGGCGCCATGGGGCTCCAGCACAAGAGACAGCAGCAGTTCCTGACCTTCTTCGCCCAGATTGGCCTCGCCCCAACGCCACAAGGCATCCCAGGGGTGAAAGACGGTCAGATCGCATTGGGCAAGGTGCCGCTCCAGCAACAGCAGATCGGTATCGAGCCGGGCCAGTTGCGCCCGTTGCCCGGGGTGATCGCTGCGCCATTCACGCCAGTTCTGGCGGGCACGATGGGCGCGGTCGCGCAAGACGGCGATGGCGGCGGGATCGGCCAGTGGAATCCCGCGCACCCGCGACAGCGCGGTTTCACGCGCGGCGATCCAGTTGTTCAGCAACATGGGGTGGTTGAGCAGAAACGGCGCCATCCCCAGCCCGGTGGAATTGCCGATGCCGAACCGGTGGCGCAGTTCGGGCGCCAGTTTCACCGCACCGGGGCCACGCAGGGCAGCCATGTGTTCGACCAGGTCCATCACGAAGCTGCGGATCAGATAGACGGTCAGCATCTCGACCTGAAACGGTGCCGCACATTCGGGCCGCTGCGCCAGATCCTCGCGATCCGCCGCGCCCAGCTTGCCCGAACCGTAAACGGCGGTGGTGCGCATCAGATAACCCACGCTGTCGACCTGCGTGCGATCGGGTTGCCGACCGCCGGCCAGACAATCGACCACATGATCGAACAACCGCACCGAGCGGTTGGCCCGCGCCACCGTCAGTTCGCTGGGCGTGACGCGCCCGGCCTCCTGCAAGGGCACATTGCGGGCCAGCCGCGCCAGATCGGCGGCCCCCGGCACACCGTCGAACAGGGTGAACGTGGCATCCCAGGCCGTGGCGATCACCCGATCGCTGCGCTGTTCCGGGGGCAGATCGTGGCCAAAGGCAACAAGGGAATAGGCGCGCTCGGGCCCCTGAAAGGTATAGACCGCACGCCCGACGCCGCGAACGTCGATGTCGAACAGCGGGCGCGACATCTGCCAACCCTCGCGCAGCAGACGGCGCAGCAGGATACGCATGAACGACAGCCGGGTCTGGTGAAACGCGCCCAGCCGCGACAGACGCATCACCTGCGAGGGCGGGCGCAGCGCGATGGCGGGCGTCGGGTCGGAGTTTGCAAACATGCCGAACCAAAGCCGACGCGGGGGCAACTTGTAAAGCCCGATCAGCCCGGTCCAAAGGATTGAGCGAAAAACCGATGCCAGTTGCCACCCATGATCGCCGCCACGTCGTCCGCGCCAAACCCCACAGTGGCAAGGCCCTGTTGGATGGTGCCGAAATCGCGGTTATCCCCGAACCAGGGGGGCATCGGCGGAAAGCCGGGGGAATCGGCGCTGCCCTCGCCGTATTGCCTGGCCTTGCTCCACCGCCCCGTGCGCATCCACTGTACGATACTGTCGGGCTGATCCTGACACAGATCGCTGCCGAACCCCAGCGCCCCGACCCCCACCTTCTCGGCCAGGCGCGCAACCATCTCGCAGAACGCGTGCAGCGTGCAGTCGCCGCCGCCCCTCAGATGATGGGGATAAAGCGAAAATCCCAGCATCCCGCCGCTGTCCGCCAGCGCGCGGATCACATCGTCGCTCTTGTTGCGCAGAACCGGGTGCCAACTGTGGGGGTTGGCATGGGTGATGGCGATGGGCCTTGTGGAATGGTCGATCGCCTCAAGGGTCGAACGGTCGGCGGAATGGCTCATGTCCACCACCATGCCGACGCGGTTCATCTCGGCGATCACCTGTCGGCCCATATTGGTCAGGCCCGGGTCTTCGGCCTCGTAACACCCGGTCGCCAGCAGCGACTGGTTGTTATAGCTCAGTTGCATGAACCGCACGCCCAGCCGGTGCCACACCTCGACAAGCCCGATGTCGTCCTCGATGGGGCTGGGGTTCTGGAAGCCGAAGAAGATCGCGGTGCGCCCGGTGTCTCGGGCGTGCTGCACATCATCGGCGGTGAACCCCTGAAAGATCAGATCGGGGAACCGTTCGAACCAGCGGTTCCATGCCTCGACGTTCAACACCGTTTCACGGAACCCCTCGTGATAGGCGATGGTGACATGCACCGCATCGACACCCCCTTCGCGCATCTGGCGGAACACCTTTTCGGACCAGTTGGCGTATTGCAGGGCGTCGATGCGCACGTTTCAGAAATCCAGATTCTCGACGTTCAGCGCATTGGCGCGGATGAAATCGCGCCGCGGTTCCACCACGTCGCCCATCAGCTTGGTGAAGATGTCGTCGGCCTCGGCCACATCCTCGACCCGGACCTGCAACAATGTGCGCGCCTCGGGGTCCAGCGTGGTTTCCCACAACTGGCCGGGGTTCATTTCGCCCAGACCCTTGTAGCGTTGCAGCGTCAGCCCCTTTTCGCCCTCGCGCAGGATGGCATCCAGCAGGTCGAGCGGCCCATAGATCGGCGTCTCGCGGTCTTTCCTGACCAACCGCGCGGGTTGACGATAGACCTCTTTCAGCCCGTCGGTATGCCCGCCCAGCCGCCGCGCCTCGCCCGAGCGCAGGACGGCGCCGTCCAGCGTGCGCACTTCCTCGACGCCGCGCAGGGCGCGCGCCAGACGAATGCCGTGGTCCTGGGTGATGCGGCCCGACCAGCCCTTTTCGTATTCCTCGGCGATCAGGTCCAGCCGCTTTGCCACCTGATCGGCAACGCCCTGCAGGTCGGCATCGGCGGCCCCGGGCAGGAATGCCCCGGCGATGGCCGCCTGTTCCAGAATCTTGTGTGGATAGTGGGTCGGAAATGCCTCGATGATCCGGCGCACGCTGCGCGCCCCCGCGACCACGCGGGCCAGATCGGCACCGACAAGTTCCTCGCCCGACTTCAGCCGCAGGATCGCCCCCTCGACCCCCTGGTCGATCAGATAATCCTCAAGCGCGGCCTGATCCTTCAGATACACCTCGGATTTGCCGCGCGCCACCTTGTAGAGCGGCGGCTGGGCGATATACAGGTATCCCCGCTCGATCAGCTCGGGCATGTGGCGGAAGAAGAACGTCAACAGAAGCGTGCGGATATGCGCGCCGTCGACATCGGCATCGGTCATGATGATGACCTTGTGATACCGCAGCTTTTCGATGTCGAACTCGTCGCGCCCGATGCCGGTGCCGAAGGCGGTGATCATCATGCCGATCTGGTCAGACCCCAGCATCCGGTCGAACCGTGCCCGCTCGACATTCAGGATCTTGCCGCGCAGGGGCAACACCGCCTGATTGTACCGCGAACGCCCCTGTTTGGCCGACCCCCCGGCGCTGTCGCCCTCGACAAGGAACACCTCGCGCAGGGCCGGATCCTTAACCTGACAATCGGCCAGCTTTCCGGGCAGGTTGGCGATGTCCAGCGAGGATTTCTTGCGCGTCATCTCGCGCGCCTTCCGCGCCGCCTCACGCGCCAAAGCGGCCTCGACAACCTTGCCAATGATCTGTCTGGCCAGGATCGGGTTTTCCTCGAACCACTCGGCCAGCTTTTCGTTCACCAATCCCTCGACTGCCGGGCGCACCTCGGACGACACCAGCTTGTCCTTGGTCTGGCTGGAGAATTTCGGATCGGGCACCTTGATCGACAACACACAGGTCAGCCCCTCACGGGCATCGTCGCCGGTAAAGTTGATCTTTTCCTTCTTCGCGATCCCCGACGACCCGGCATAGAGGTTCATCGTCCGCGTCAGGGCACCGCGAAAGCCCGCCAAATGCGTACCGCCATCGCGCTGGGGAATGTTGTTAGTGAACGGCAGCACCATTTCATTATAGCTGTCGTTCCACCACATGGCGATTTCCACAGAAATGCCATCCTTTTCGCCGGTTATATAGATCGGTTCGGCAAGGATCGACGCCTTGGATCGATCAAGGTATCGCACATATTCCTTGACGCCGCCTTCATAGAACAGCTCGGTGCGCAGGGGTTCGACGGGCCGCTCATCCTCCAGCACGATGCGCACGCCCGAGTTCAGGAAGGCCAGTTCGCGCAGTCGGTTCTCCAGCGTCTTGTAGACATAATCAAGGTTGGAAAAGGTCGTCGTGCTGGCCAGAAACCGCACTTCAGTGCCCTTGCGCCCATTGGCGGGGCCGACGACTTCCAGATGCTTCACCGTGTCGCCACGCTCGAACCGGGCGAAATGTTCTTTGCCCTCGCGCCAGATCCGCAGGTCCAGCCAGTCGGACAGCGCGTTCACCACCGAAACGCCAACGCCGTGCAGACCGCCCGAAACCTTGTAGGAATTCTGGTCGAATTTGCCCCCGGCATGCAGATGGGTCATGATCACCTCGGCCGCCGAAACGCCCTCTTCCTCGTGGATGCCCACCGGAATGCCGCGGCCGTTATCGCTCACCGAAACCGAGCCATCGGCGTGAATCTTCACGTTCACCGCATCGGCATGGCCTGCCAGCGCCTCGTCGATCCCGTTGTCGACGACCTCGTAGACCATATGGTGCAAACCCGAACCGTCGTCGGTGTCCCCGATATACATTCCGGGACGTTTGCGCACCGCATCCAGCCCCTTGAGAACCTTGATGGAATCAGCGCCATATTCTTCGCGTGCCGTGGGGATGTCGTTCATGGGGGCCTGTGCTTTTTGTTGCCCCCGAGTTATAGGGGTATCGGGCGGGCTTGTCACGCAATTGGCACAAGATTTGGGGTCAAACCCACCCCGAACCTCCATGTTTCTTCCTTGCAAAAATACTCTCGCCGAAGGCGTCGCCACCTGCCCCATTTCCGGCTCTCACGTCAGCGGTAGGATGCACCCCACCCCGATCAGCATCCACCCCGCCACCACATTGATGCGGCGCAGCGCGCTGGGTGAATTCAGCACCCGCCGCGCCCGATCGACCCCGAGGGCAAAGCAAAGGTTGCCGATCAGCGGCACCGCCATGGAAGTCGCCACGACTGCGGCGATGTCGGGCGCCGTCACCTGCGTCAGATCGAAGAAACCCG
>Ga0105054_10006099_pt1 | contig 16952 bp, 16 predicted proteins | sample BON02_FD_78091 | JGI IMG/M metagenome (GOLD analysis project Ga0105054, IMG submission 78091) | Freshwater microbial communities from Lake Bonney liftoff mats and glacier meltwater in Antarctica - BON-02 (megahit assembly) | ecosystem: Environmental > Aquatic > Freshwater > Ice > Glacier...
CGAAGCAACGACCGGTGACATCATGGAAATCCCTGAAGCTGCCTTCTAGAAACTCTTGAATCCGCGCACCTTGGGTTTGGTCCAAAGTGCGCGGATTCGTCTTTTATCAAACAGAGGTACCCTGAGGGAGTGACCCGAGCAATTGCCTTCTTCGCCGGTCTACTGCTACTCACCACAAGTGTCATTGGTGGTGCGGTTCCCGCTTTCGCCCACGCCGAGTTGGTCGGCACAGATCCAATTGACGGGGCAGTACTGGAAAGCGCGCCCGAGTCACTCACCCTAAGTTTTAATTCCTCCCTACTCGATGGAATGTCGGAAATCGCCGTTTCTCATTCGACCGGTGAAACGGTGTCAGGATTTGTAGTCGAGAGCACGGGTACTCGCGTGACCGCGGCCTGGCGGGCCGATCTTCCCGGGGACACGTACACGGTGGCCTACCGAATTGTTTCACAAGACGGGCACCCGGTCACCGGATCATTGAGTTTCAGTTACCCCGACCTAGCAACAGCGTCTGCACCCGCGGTGGCCGCACCAGGCGTCACCACGATGGCTACTCCTAGCTCGGCACCAGCGTCCTCTGATTCAGGGTCCACGCTGGTGTGGGCACTGGGCTTCCTCGCACTCGCACTCGTTGTTTCCGGTTTCTTCATTTGGCGAAAGCGCTCCACGTGACAACAATGATGAAACCGGAAGTATCCGTCATACCCAGATCGCGAACACTCACATTTGGTTCACTCGTTGTTGCTCTTGCAATTGCCGCAACGGCAATTGGCCTGATGCTGGCGGGTGGCGCCTACGAAATCGCGCCAATCGGAATCACCGATGCCGGGCCACTGATTGGCTGGGGCGTCGCGGTTCTTCGAATCCTCACCGACCTTGCCGGAATCCTTACGGTCGGTTTTTTGATCTCCGCTGCATTTCTTGATCCCTCCGGGAAAGACGGCGTGCTATCGGCCGCCGGACGCAAAGATGTGATCCGTGGTTCATGGTCGGCCGCTATCTGGGCAATACTGGCGTTGATACAAGCCGTCTTTTTATTGGCCTACGTTTTAGGGGTTTCACTCGCCGACGCAATCACGCCAAGCGTGGTCAGTACGTATGCAACCGATGTTCCCGCGACGCGCGCGCTCATCGTTATGTTCTTCATTGCTGTCGTCATTGCCCTTGGCGGTTTCATCACCGCCACGACCGACATTAGTGCTGCCGGTGTGGTCCTCGCGCTTATCGCGGTGTCACTTCCATCACTTGCCGGGCACGGTTCTGGTCTCGGTGACCACGCCCTGGCCCTTACCGCGGGGGTCGCCCATGTTATCGCTGCCGCGATCTGGGTTGGGGGCCTTGCCGTTCTCCTTTTCCACGCGGTTAAACGGGATATTCCGTTGGGGCGCGCACTGGAAAGATTCTCACCACTGGCACTCATCGCGATTGTTCTCCTCGCGGTCAGTGGTCTTTCAAATGCTTACACCAGGCTTAATTCAATTGATGAACTCTTCACCAACGGCTACGGTCAAGTGATTCTTATCAAAATCACACTGATTATGGTTCTTGGATTTTTTGGTTACCTGCTTCGACGCCGGGTAATACCGACACTGAGTGCACCGGGCGCGGGGAAGCGTTTCATCCAAGTCGCAGTAGTTGAACTGATGATTATGGCCTCGGCGGTTGGCCTGGGTGTCGCGCTGGCAACGAGTGCTTATCCTCGTGTTGAGGAGCTCCTTCCCACCTTGGGTGAATCACTTCTGGGTTATCCCTACCCACCGGCGCCAACCGTGGCTAACGTTGTATTTGGTTTTCGTTTCGAACCATTTTTCCTCACTGGGGCTTTGATCGCGGCTGCCCTCTACGTCGCCGGTTACCTTCGTCTCCGTACGCGTGGTGACGCGTGGCCGATCATGCGCCTAGTTTCTTGGCTAACGGGGATCTCGATAATTATTTGGTGCACCAACTCAGGTATCGCTCTCTATGCACAAGTTTCGGTGGGACTGCACATGGTGAACCACATGACACTGACCATGCTGGGGCCCATCTTTCTCGTGCTAGGCGCACCGGCAACCCTTGCGCTTCGAGCGCTTAAACCCTCACGCACGCGTGAACGTGGGCCACGTGAGTGGTTGGTGCTTCTCCTGAACAGCAAACTCAACGGGTTGGCGACCAATCCATTTTTTGTTTTCGTTATCTATGTCGTCGGTCTGTACGGCCTCTACCTGACGCCAGCATTCGGTTGGCTCATGGGCTCCCACATTGGCCATGTCATCATGCAGTTGCACTTCATCCTTGCCGGTTATCTTTTCTACTGGGTGCTGATTGGAATTGACGCACGGCCCCACCCACTGCCGTATTGGGGTCGGATCGTTTTGTTATTACTCGCCATTAGTGTCCATGCTTTCTTCAGTGTCATTTTGATGATGGGGACGACCCCAATGGCGATCGAGTGGTACGGGGTCGTGCGACCGGACTGGGTTGTTGATCCACTCGCGGACACCCTTTTTGGTGGCCAGGTCGCGTGGGGGGTCGCCGAATTTCCGGCACTGATTGTGTTCCTTGTGATTATGGTGCAGTGGTCAAGGAGTGACGACCGAGAGGCAGGCCGGGTCGACCGTCAGGCCGAGCGCGACGGAGACGCCGAACTCAAGGCGTACAACGATCGTTTGGTGAACTTGAATCAAGGGTCAGCTGGTCGGACCCGAAGTGAGTGATATCCCTTGGCAGGCGCGCAAGGCATTCGGGATTGTCGTGTCCGCCGTTGTCGCACTCGGGCTCGGTCTTATTACGCCAGTAAGCAGCCACGCAACACCAGCTCTGCTCAACGAGATCACCACCAGCAGGCAGGTGGTGTTGGTGACTGCCAAGTCATGGGACTCCACTACGGGAACTGTTCAGGTGTTTGAAAAAAAGAAAAACACCTGGACCTCAACGCAGGGTTCGGTGAAAGCGATCTTGGGCTACGGCGGCCTAGTCCCTGGCGAGAAGCGCAAGCAGGGCACGGGTACAACACCAACCGGAACCTATGCGTTCACCTCGGCCTTTGGAATCAAGTCTGATCCGGGAACCAAGCTCACGTACACGAAAGTTGACAACAACGATGCTTGGACATACAACCCAAGGGTTCCCAGCACCTACAACGTTTTTCAGACTGTGAATAAAACGTGGTCAAACTACGGTGACTACGTTGAAAGACTCTCCACGTACCGCAAGCAGTACAACTACGTAGCTGTTCTTGATTTCAATCTGCCGACCGGAAAAATAACCACGGGTGCCGACGGGATCAACCGCACTGATCAGGGCGCCAACACCAGTAGAGGTGGCGGGATCTTCCTGCACGTTAGCAACGGAACCAAGACCGCCGGTTGTATCGCGGTTCCACAAAAAACCATGAAAGCAATACTTGAATGGCTTGACCCGAAAAAGAATCCGGTCATTGTGATCCAGGTGAAAAATTAACTAAACGGTGACCATCTAGACAGTAATGACGGGGCATTCAACAAAGTCGTCGATTGCTGGGAACTCCGAGCGCCAGTCTTGCTCAACCTGAACGTCAACCACACCAGTAATCACGGTCTCGGTGTCCCCACCTTGGGCCAGCACATTCCCTAGTGGATCAATGATCACTGAACGTCCACCCATGCGGTGACTGCCCTGAACACCAACTTGATTGCACGCAATCACCCATGCTTGGTTTTCAACTGCCCGCGCGGGCAGCAGCGCATCCCACTGACCAATGCGAGGGACCGGCCAACCGGAGGGGATCACGAATGCTTGGGCTCCAGCAAGACGCATAGCTCGAAACATTTCGGGAAAGCGAGCGTCGTAACAGGTAGCAAGTCCGGTTAATCCCAAAGGCGTTTTCACCATGACGTAATCCTTGCCTGGCGTCATGGTGTCTTGTTCGCGGGCGTAGGTGAAGACGTGCACCTTGCGGTAGTACGCGGCCAGTTCACCCTGTGGGTTAAACAGCACGCTCGTGTTGTGCAGTGTGTCAGCATCCTGTTCGCAGAACGATCCCCCGTGTAACCAGATGCCGTGCTCGCGTGCCTTCTGTGCCAAGGCCGTTGGCAAAGCCCCGTCAATTGGCTGGGCGTTTTCTCGACTTGCTTCTAAATCAAATGCCCCGACATTCCACAATTCCGGCAACACCATAAAGTCACAATCGGCGGCCTGCTGATCAATTAAATCCAAGACTCGCTCTACTCGGTTCGAAACCAACTCGGAGGTTCCGCAATCGATTTGCAGTACCGCGACTTTTACGCTCATGTATCTAAGCGTAGGTCTTCCACGTGAATCCCCAAAGTGCAGTCCAGATGGGCTCTCAAGTGGAGTCTGATGGGGAATGCAACGGCTTCGCGTAACAACCCGTCATAACCAAATCCACTCCAAATATTCGTGCTGGATCCGTTCCCCAACAAAAGCGTTTCCCAGTTGGCGAGTTTTGATACCGAATCCCAACTCCCAAGCTTGACGACCGAGTCAATAGCCATAACACTCTCCCCCTGTTTTAGCTTCAAGTAGCCGTTTGGATACGAGCGTGCAGACATTGATTCCTGCAGCAACAGGTTATTTATCAAAATACTGGACCGGCTAAGGCTTCGCCGTTGCGAACACGATGTCAGACCTCGACTCTACTTTGCAATCATTGATCGGGAGTTAGGTGCCATGAACCTGCCCGAGGTTGGGACACCCGCTCGAATATGTTTCCTGGACGAGACCGGTGTAGTCGCCCAGGACAACTACTTCGCGGTTGGAGTTCTCACGATTAGTGAAAACAGTGATTTGCCCACCTTTGTTCGCAAATTTCGCCAGCGAAATGAGTGGGTCGGCGAATGACATTTCAGTGGCATGAACGAAAGGGAGCTCGGCCACTACACATCGCTAATTGATCTTCTTCGCGAGCATTCGGGGTGGTCATTTTGTGTAACTTTGGCTGATCGCTCGAATTTCGACGTTTCCGCTGCATGCGGGGACCGGTACGTGGCCAATGAACGGATCGCGGCGCAGAGCGTCGCGGCGAGCATGTCCCCAGACGCCCAAGCGGTTGTCCTAGCTGACGAATACTCGACACCTGATTCTGTGCGCTTTGAAGAAGATGTCCGCTGGTGCTGTCAGAGTCAGCTCTGATTCCCATGACCTCATGCAAGTGGCAGACGTCCTCACGGGAGCCCTCGTGTATCCATTTAGGTCGTAGCGCTCGCGCCAGCAGCGGCGACCAACAGCAAAACGAAGGCTGGCTACCTACGTGGCCAGAGAACTGGGGAATCGCTTGCCACTGACCGACTTCGACCAAGCGTGGTGAGTACCACCTAATCGGGAACAAAGCAACGGCCCATTGCCTGAATCACATCCATGATGTGCTCTTCCCCTTCGCGGGATTGGACCGCGCTTTCGAGCGATTGAGGTCCAAGGCCCGCTTTTCTTTAGGCTGTACCTGACGGGTCAAACTGCTAAGCACGCTAAGTGATCCAGAGTTTGGTGAACGTGCTGACATGAAACCACGAAAACCATTAAAGGCGGTCTTACAATCTTTGCGGATACTCATCTGAGCGCACAAGATTGACGCGGTAAAAATCGGGCAGCCACGCGTACGTGAAGTCATTTATCTTGTCGAGTATGCCTACTCCAGAGATGATGTCATAGTTGCACGAGGCAGAATGTGAACATGGCTAACCTCCTTGAGACCAAGAGTTCCCTTAACCCCATGAAGACCTACCTTGAAGCGGTCTTGGACTTCTACGCCACTTTGAACCCACTCACTTCCGAGCAGTGGACACTTCCCACTCCGTGTCCCGGCTGGACCGTGGCCGACATTGTTGCCCACACAATTGACCTTGACTCGATAGCCGTTGGCGAAACCTCCCCGGCTCATGAACCAGACTGGAATCAACTTCCCCATGTAAAGACCCCATCTCATCAATTCACCGAACGCGGAGTTGACTACCGCAGGGGGACCCCACCGGCGGCACTCCTTCAACAGATGCTCACGAGCGCCAACAACCTTTCTGACTTCCTCGACACGGATTCCCCCGTGTTAACCGTTCCTTGGTTCAAAGGTGAGCTCACCCAAGAACGCTTCCTTGAAATGCGGACATTTGATATTTGGATTCATGATCAAGATGTTCGGGTGGCCGTCGGTTTACCAACCAGTTTCACCAGTAACCCGGGCAAAGCATCGGCTAAGAAAATGCTCGAAGCATTACCGTTTATTTGGGGAAAGAAAGTTGGTGCACCAGCGAGTGAATCATTAACGTTGATATTTACCGGGCCAGACTTTGCAGGTACCGTGCGGGTTGCTACTGATATCGAAGGCAAGGCGCTTTACGTTGACGAGCCAACCGGCGTCGTGACCGAAATCGAAATTTCTTGGTCTGATTTTGTTAATGGTTTTTGCGGGAGGGTGGACACAGACGTAACGGCAAAACGAGTGACGGGATCAGGTCCTCGAGTAGGTGAGTTCATTAACGCGCTCACTTCGACACCGTGAACTAACGTTCAATTTTTAAGGACTAGTTCCTCAAGGGCTGGGTCCGCTAGATACGTGGCCACACTGGCCAACGCTCGGGAGCCCAGGGCGCCGTCAATTATTCGATGGTCGAATGACAGGGTGAGTTGCATGATCGGCCTGATCACAATGGCGTCGTTGACCACCCATGGCCGATTCATGATCCGGCCCATGGCAAGAATCGATGCTTGGCCGGGGGCAATGATCGGAGTCCCGCCATCAACGCCAAAAACTCCGATATTGGTAAGCGTGATGGTTCCCCCGGTGAGGTCGGTCGGGGTTGCCGCACCACTGCGGGCTTTCTCCATCTGTTCGGTGATTCCAGCCGAAAGCGCTAAAAAGTTTGCCGCGCTTGCATTGCGCACAACAGGAACCAAAAGCCCCGCGGGGGTATCGGCCGCAAAACCAAGGTTCACATGGGGGTGGATGACAACATCGGCGCCTTCAGTTGTGTCGACCCAACTTGAGTTGATGCGTGGGTATTTTTGGGCCGCGCGAATCAGGGCAGCCGCAACCACGACGAATGGCGTAATCCGCCCGGAGTTTGCTACTCGCATTCGCTCCACAACTTCCAGTGTTCGAGACATGTCAACGTCAACCCACTCGGTGACATGGGGAGCGGTGAAAGCCGAAGCGACCATGGCTTCGGCCATCATGCGCTGAACACCGCGAACCGGAATTCGCTCACCGAGTTGGTCCTGTGATCCACGAGGCGCCGACGCATCCCCACCGATCGCAGCATTGACATCTTCGCGGGTCACTTCACCGTTGCGCCCGGTTCCCACCACGGTTGACAGATCTATTGCGTTATCTTTTGCGAGTTTGCGAACAATCGGTTTCGCCGTGACCCCGGCGAGAACTGGTTGTACCCGTTGTGTTGATTCCCTGCGTGGCCGGCGGGTGACTAAGGCGTCTTCCTTGACTCCGTACCCGACGAGAACGGGCTCGCGCTGGGGCTGTGCTCCAACCTCAATTGAAATGATCTGGGCACCGACCGGTACAACCGAGCCAATGTCCTCGTGGATTGCGCAAACTACTCCGGCCCACGGAATAGGAAGTTCAACTATTGCCTTGGCTGTCTCAATTTCAACCACCATTTGGTTGACCAGTACAGAATCACCCGGCTCAACAAGCCACCGCACAATCTCCGCCTCGGTGAGTCCTTCGCCAGCATCCGGTAAATGAAAAATCTCGATGGCCACGATTACGCCTCCATTACTGAATCAACGGCGAACAAGATACGGTCATGGTCGGGCAGGTAATACTCTTCGAGTTTGCTCGGTGGGTAGGGGATGTCGTATCCGGTTACCCGCTCAATCGGTGCCACCAGATTGTAGAAGCAGCTCTTACCGATCCGCGCTGCGATCTCGGCTCCAAGACCCAGAGTTCCCGGAGCCTCATGGACTATTACTAGGCGTCCAGTTCGCGCAACCGATTCGGCAATGCTTTTATCATCAATTGGTGACAGTGATTGAAGGTCGATTATCTCGAGCGAATACTCGCTTGCGTCGGCTGCTTGCAAGGCAGTTTTGACCATGGGTCCGTAGGCGACAACGCTCACATCCGATCCCGCACGAAGGATCCGAGCCTGCCACGGAGCAGCGATTGCTTGGGTTTGGTCAACGACACCTTTATCCCAGTAGCGACGTTTAGGCTCAAAGAAAATTACCGGGTCATCACTGCGAATCGCGGACAAGAGGCAGGAGTACGCGGACTGGGGGTCACTCGGTGTGAGGACTCGAAGCCCCGGGATATGAGCAAAGAACGCCTCTGGTGATTCACTGTGATGCTCAACCGCGCCGATTCCACCACCATAAGGAATTCGAATCGTGATGGGAAGTTTCACGGAGCCATGTGTCCGGCGGTGCACCTTGGCCAACTGAGAAATAATCTGGTCAAAGCCCGGGAAAACAAAACCATCAAATTGTATTTCAAGAACCGGTCGGTAACCACGCATCGCCAGACCAATTGCTGTCCCAACAATTCCACTTTCAGCAAGTGGTGAATCAATAACTCGGTGTTCACCAAAATCTTTGTGGAGCCCGTCGGTCACCCGAAAGACACCACCAAGTTTACCAATATCCTCACCGAAAAGAATGACTTTGTTGTCTGCTTCCATTGCTGTTCGCAAGGCAAGGTTGAGAGCCTTTGCCATGGTCAACTCGGTTGTCATCAGTGGACACCCGAATCTGCGAAACCTTCGTGATAGTCGATGAAGGCAGCGCGCTGCCCATCGAGTACGGCGTGCTTCTCGGTATAAACGTGATCAAATATTGACTCTGGCGGCGGTTCGGGCATTGAGCGAACCGAAGCGCGTAATGTTTCCCCCCACGTGTCGGCTTCGGCACCAACGGCATCAAAAAAACTCCGATCGGCGATCCCGTTGCGCGCCAGCATCACTTTGAGTCGTTCAATGGGATCTTTGAGCTTCCAGTTTTGCAAATCATTTTCATGGCGATACCGCGTTGGATCATCTGAGGTTGTATGCGCGGCCATTCGATAGGTGAAAGCCTCGATGAGTGTGGGGCCGGCGCCGCTGCGCGCCCGCTCAAGGGCAGCTCTCGTCACGGCAATCACAGCAAGAATGTCGTTTCCGTCAACAAGAACGCCGGGGAATCCAAAACCGTCCGCTCGTTTGTAGATTGGGCTTTTGACGAATTTTTCACTCGGTTGGCTGATTGCCCACTGGTTGTTCTGGCAAAAAAATACGACGGGGGCATCAAAAGTTGTCGCAAAAACGAAACCCTCATGCACATCCCCCTGCGCGGTTGCTCCGTCCCCGAAGTAGGTAATCACGGCGTCTTCACTTTGATCAAGGGTGAGACCCATCGCGTAACCAACCCCATTGAGCACCTGATTACCAATCACAATCGTGTAGGTGTTGCACCGGTGTTCAAACGGATCCCACCCGCCATTTGAAACGCCGCGATAGACCTGCATAATTTTCATCGGGTCAACCCCGCGCATCCACGCGACACCGTGATCACGGTAAGTGGGAAATGCGAAGTCATTTTTCTCCAGCGCGAATGCCGAACCAACCTGGGCGGCTTCCTGCCCTAATGAGGAAGCCCAAAGACCCAGTTGCCCCTGACGTTGAAGGGCTGTCGCCTCTTGATCCAATCGTCTGACAAAAACCATTTCCCGATACAGCAACTTGTATTCGGCGTCGGTCAGAGTAAGTGAATACGTTTCATGGCTAGCCAATTCACCTTCCGGTGTGAGCAACTGCACCGCTGAGTTCTGCAGATTCGGCGACGCTGGGGCAGTTGTCATCAACACACCGATTCGCGCTTATCCCGGCGCGTCCTTTCAACTCCATCTTGCCACCTGCATAATATATTCATGGGGCAGACTCGGGTATTTCTTTTAGATGACCACGAGATCATTCGCCGTGGGCTCGTCGAACTCATTGGATTGCAATCCGACCTCGAGGTTGTTGGTGAGGCCGGTACGGCGTCTGAAGCAATTATTCGGATCACTGCCTCGCAGCCCGACGTCGCCGTTCTCGACGTCCGCTTGCCCGACGGCAGTGGGGTTGAGGTCTGCCGCGAGGTTCGCTCACTCTTTCCCCACATCCATGTTCTGATGCTGACGTCCTACTCAGATGACGAGGCACTTTTCAATGCAATCATGGCTGGGGCATCGGGTTATGTCCTCAAAGAGATTCGTGGCACCGACTTGGTAACCGCAATTCGACAGGTTGCCGCGGGAAATAGCCTGCTGGATCCAGGTGTCACCGAACGGGTCCTGGAACGGCTACGAAATGGGGTCGGGGGAGAAGACGAACTTTCGGGTCTTACCGATCAGGAGAGAATCATCTTGACATTAATCGGTGAAGGAATGACCAACCGTCAAATCGGTGGGCACATGCACTTGGCTGAAAAAACAATTAAAAACTATGTCTCTGGTCTATTCGTCAAACTGGGAATGGAGCGTCGTACCCAGGCGGCGGCCTACGTTGCCCGGATCAGCGCCAATACCGAAAATCGAAACCACGCTCACTAGCGGCCCACTTAGTCAACGTAGGTCCCTGCTTGTGCATTGCACCTGATCCCAAAAATATCCGTCTGACATGCTGCACCGGTGGCAGCTGACGTTCGAGGTGTGACCGAAGCGCCCATCCGGGCCATCATGGGTCCACTTATTACCCTGTGGATTATTTGGGGCTCCACCTACATGGGCATCGCGCTCATGGTGAAGTCAATGCCACCATTATTGGGATCTGGGACCCGATTTCTCACCGCTTCTTTGGTTTTGGGGACGATCGTGGTCCTGGTCAAGGGACCGCGCGCCTTTCAAGTGACACGCAGTCAAGTGCGTGGCGCAGCCTTCATGGGTGTGACAATTCTTGGAATATCAATTGGCATACTTTCGCTGGCCGAGCAGTACGTTCCTTCTGGGATTGCGGCCCTGATTGTTTCGGCCGTGCCGCTGTGGATTATTTTCTTCCGTTTTCGCGCGGGTGACCGCCCGTCCCGACTTACACTCATGGGTGTTGGCGTTGGCCTCATCGGTCTTGTACTGATGCTGCTGCCGGGTGGAACGGAGCCAATAAATGGTGCAAGTAGCGCTCAAGTCGCACTCTGGTCCGTGGCCATTGCGTGCGGGAGTTTTTGTTGGGCGTTTTTCAGCTGGCGATCCACGAAGTACGAACAACCCACAGAACCACTCACTACCGCGGTCATTCAACTCGCAGCTGCAGGTTTTTTCCTCGTATTCGTAGGTGCGCTCATTGGGGAACGCTGGGACTTCAGTGTCATCACCCAACAGTCGTGGGCAGGCTGGATCTTCCTTGTCCTAGCATCGGCGCTCGCCTATGGCGCTTTCATCTGGCTGATAAACAACGCGCCGATGTCCTTGGTGGCAACCTACGCCTACATTAACCCGGTTGTCGCAGTGTTTCTTGGCTTGATAATTCTCAATGAAGCAATAACGGTGGATGTGGTTGTCGGACTGTCAATCGTGGTCGGTGGAGTTGTGCTCGTTGTTACCGGAGAACGTCGGACTCGTTTGCAACTTGACGAGCAACCTCAATAAACCGATTATTAGCCTCGGTTTCACCAATTGAAATGCGCAATCCTTCGCCGGGGAATGGTCGGACCGAGAGTCCGGCATCCTCCAGAGCTGCGTGCAATCGGTCACTGTCGACTCCAAGTCGCATCCAGATGAAATTGGCATAACTGGGATTGAGTTGATAACCAATAGTTGCCAGTTCGTTGGCAACTCGATCTCGCTCCGCAACAACGGATGCGACCCGAGCAAATAATTCACTCTCAGCATTGATAGACGCGATTGCGGCGGCTTGCGCGATTGTGGACACACCAAATGGCAATGCGGTCTTGCGCAGAGCATTTGTGATCGGTTCCTGGGAAATAGTGAAGCCAACCCGTAATCCAGCAAGACCATAAGCCTTTGAAAAAGTCCGAAGAATCACAATATTTGAATGCTCGCGATACAACCGGATCGAGTCGCTACGCTTTTCGGTTGGGACATATTCGATGTAGGCCTCGTCGAGGACGATCACTATTTCGCTTGGCACGGATTGAATAAATTTTTCAAGTTCAACCGGGTCAACAATTTGTCCGGTTGGATTGTTCGGTGAACAAATGAAAATCACCCGAGTGTCCGGAGTGATTGATTGAAGCATCGCGTCGAGGTCATGGGTTTCGTCGGCTTTGAGCGGAATTTTAATACTTTGAGCGCCGGAAATACCGGTCCAAATAGGATAAGACTCAAAACTGCGCCACGCGTACATGATGGTGTCACCCGGTCCTGCGGCTGATTGAATTATTTGGCCACACAATGCGACGCTTCCGGTGCCCAGCGCAATGTGCTCGGCCGAAACCCCGAAGTGGCGTGCGATTGCCGCCACAAGTTCACTCGAAAAGGGGTCGGGATACCTATTTATCTCGGCGGCAGCGGCGACAATGGCGGCTTGAACGCTTGCCAGTGGCTCGTGGTGACTTTCGTTGCTGGAGATCTTGTACGTGGTGATGTCGGTTCTGGGACGCGGCCGCTGCCCCGCTTTATAGGAGGGCAATGCCTCGAGGTCAGGGCGCAGCCGAGGGCCGTTCGTTATCACGCCCCTAATTTAGGGGATGTTTCCGTATTCCTCAACAGCGTGCTCGCGAAATCGGGCACGTAGTGGTTGGATTCCCTCGGTGGACGGATATGACCGGTTGAGGCCGGACGCTTGGGCAGGGTCAACTTTTTCACTTCGGGAGTGATGTAATCGATCGTGCTCAAGAAATGATGGATCGTGTTGAGTCTGGCCGCTCGCTTGTCATCTGCTTCGACCACAAACCACGGCGATTCCGGCGTGTCAGTGTGGACGAACATTTCGTCTTTGGCCTTTGAGTATTCCTCCCATTTATTTATCGACTCCAAATCAGTGGGCGAAAACTTCCAACGACGCATTGGATCATTTATTCGAGACTCAAAACGCAGGGTCTGTTCGGAATCACTGATACTGAACCAGTATTTCCGCACGATGATTCCGTCTTCGATCAACATCCGTTCAAAAATGGGCGCTTGATGCAGAAACCTGCGGTACTCGTCCGGTGTGCAGTACCCCATCACTTTTTCAACACCGGCACGGTTGTACCAAGAACGGTCAAAGAATCGAATTTCTCCTCGCGTCGGCAAATGGTTCACATACTTTTGGAAATACCACTCACCCAATTCACGTTCAGAGGGAGCCGGAAGCGCAACAATTTGGGCGAGCCGAGGGTTCAGGTACTGGGTGAACCGTTTAATCGTTGACCCTTTTCCAGCGGCGTCGCGTCCCTCAAAAATCACAACTATTCGCTCACCCTCGACCTTGGTCCACTCCTGCAGGGTCACTAACTCGGCTTGAAGCTCGAGCAGGGTCTTTTCATAGATGGCTTTCGGAATTCTCTTACTCACGCCAAAATCATAGTTCTCAATCCCTAAAATTCTCAACCAAAGGGGAATCCCTATGAGTAACCTAGTGAAATGACCCTGCGAAGAAGAGCGCTGCTTGCTTCCAGTGTTGGACTTAGTTTGATTCTGCTTGGGTTCATTTCGGTTATCACCTCATTTATCTCCGTCTCGGGCTCGCAGTCAAAAATTGACAACCTGCTCACCCCTGCCGCTGCGATGGCAAACTCTTTACTTCTTGCCCAAACCGCCGCATCCGGTGATCTCGCCGATTACGTACTCACCGGAAATGAAGCACCCCTGGCTGGTCATCAAAGCGCTATTTCAACAACGAATGTGATGACGGATAACCTCGTTAAGCTTTTTGGACCCGACCATCTCGCCCTTGCTGCCCTTGTTGAGGAGTCGGCATCAAATCAGCGGGCCTGGGTGAGCGCTGATGCCGAGCCGACGTTGGTTGCTATGGCCGATGGTAAACAGCCGAAAGCGAGTCGGGTCACTAATCGGGATAAAGCCTGGGCCAGCTTTGATTCAATGATTGCAGCAACAACCGCGTTGCAGGCTGAGATTGACGTTCAACGAAAACAAGCAGGTGATGAGGTCGCCGGTAATGCACGCATGCTGGGGGCACTCCTTATTTTCGGTGGAATATTGCTTATTGCCGGCTTCATTGCCTACTTCATCTACTTCCAGCGCTGGGTGATTTTCCCGCTCATGGATGTCCGTCAGGATTTACAACTGTCAACCCGCGACCCGCTGCACACCCATCCCATCGAACCGGCTGGACCTCCTGAGTTCATTTCACTCGCCAAAGATGCCGAATCACTTCGACGTCAACTCGTGAGCGAGATTGATGAAGCCACGGCGGCTCGCAAAGGTCTGACTCAAGATGCGCCCCTTGTTGCCGCAATCAGAAGTGAAATGCGGGTCAATGATTCACTACATTGCCCAGGCGTTGCTATTGCTGGATTAGCCGCGACCGCTGAGGGAGTACTTGCAGGTGACTACTGGGATTACATTCCTCTTGACGATACTCACGTTGCCTTAATCGTTGCCGATGTCTCCGGTCACGGACCTTCCGCACACGTTGTCGCCTTACGGGTTCGCGCCATCATCCGCGCGGCGCTTTCAAAAGGACTCACCCTCACCGACGCGGTCGAACTTGCATCGGAATCAACCAAGCATGATGAATTATTTGTTACCGCGTTGCTCCTCATTGTTGATGTCGAAAACAATGAATTGCAATGGCTTAATGCTGGTCACCCACCGGGTATCGGCATCACCCGTGACAAGGAACTTTTCAGTCTTGATGCGACCGGCCCACTCATCTCATCCCTTGGCGGCGAATGGGAAATTCGCACCCATACATTCACCCCTGGTGACCTAGTCCTCGGTGTGACCGACGGATTCCTTGAGGGGCAAGGCGCGGTCAGTGCGGCCGAAGAGACCCACGTGATCATTCGCATTTTACGGGGTCTTGATGGTCCGGTTCGAGCGAACCCAGCCGAGATTGTCGAGCGACTCGTTGCCCACATTCGCGAGATCTCCCCACGCTGGCACAGTGACGACGTCACCGTAGTCGCCCTGAGTCGACTCGAGTAGTTAGTACCCCTTTCACCGCCTCGTAGAGTCCATGGCACACTGTCGAAATGCGCACACGAACCCGAAATCTGCTGTCCGCCGTCATTGCAGCAGCCCTTGTCATTCCCCTTGCAACGCCGGCGCAAGCGGCGCCGGTTCGTAATCCCGACAAGGACCTCAAAGGAACCGTAATCGACGACTCCCTCTTCGGATTGCATGTCAAAGATGCCCAGGATGGCGTCTGGCCCAATATCAAGTTCGGGTCGATCCGACTGTGGGACAATGGAACATCTTGGACGAACATCGAAACCTCCAGGGGTGTTTTCAACTGGACCGCTCTTGATAACTCGGTTGCTAACGCCAATAAAAAAGGCATGTCCGACATCCTGATGGTCTTATCCGGGACTCCAGCGTGGGCAACGAGTCAGCGCAACCCAGCGGCTCTGCCAGCCCCTGATGCTTCGGGTGTCCCGGCAAATATGGCCGATTGGGATAATTGGGTTCGCGCGGTGGCCACCCGGTATAAAGGAAAGATCAAGATTTACCAGCCGTGGAATGAAGCGAACCTGTCCACGTTTTACACGGGCTCTCCAGCTCAAATGGCCGACATGACCAAGCGTGCCTACGACATTATTAAAAGCATCGATCCCACTGCCACAATCGTGGCGCCCAGCACCGGCACCCGCCTTGGCGGTCCTTTCAAAAAGTTTTATCCCGCGTTCCTCAACGAACTCAAAGCCCTTGGTTGGCCGGTTGATGTGTGGGCAGCCCACACCTATCCAGCTTCATTGGGTGACACCAACGACCGTCAGGAGCTCGCTAACAAATGGATCGCTTTCCTCACAGCGGCCAAAGCACCCAACTTGCCGCTGTGGGATACCGAGAACAACTATGGTCTTGGCGGACCGGGGCCGGAAAACCCCGAACAGGATATTGAGGGTGCACGAGCGGCCAACTGGACTGCGATTACCTACCTCGACGCACTTCGTCTGGGTATCTCCCGCGTGTACATGTACCAGTGGGGCCCGTACAACGACCTATGGGGAATCCAATACAACGAAGGCGCCGCTGGCGCGGTAGCCATGAACACCTTGCAGGAGTGGATCGTTGGAACCACCTACAAGGGTTGCAAGGAATCCAAGCGCAAGGTCACCTGCAAATTCAGTGCAATGGGCGGACTAAATCAGATCGTTTATTCCGAAACAGGAACCAAGACTTTCAAGGCAAAGAAGCAATACAAGCAAATGTGCCAACTTGATGGAACCTGCTCGGCAATCCCTGCGAACCGCAAGGTGCGCACCCAGGGTCCGGTACTCCTCAAAAGATAGTCACAACACGTTAGCGGAGATCGGAGCAACCAACGCTCCGATCTCCGATTTTTAACTAACCAGTTCAGACACCGCAGCCTCAAACAATGTCGTGTGCAGGTCAACATCGGCGACACTCGTCGTTGGGCACATTAAGGCCATGTTGTGAAATGGTGTCAACAGCAACCCGCGGTTGCTCATAAATAAATGTAAATACTCTTCAATGTTTTCGTCGTAGGCCGCAGCTGACTCGGTACCTGTTCGGGGAGCAGGTGAAACAAAACGGTATTCGGCGCGTGCACCAAGTTGGGCGATTGACCACGGGACGTTGTAACGCGCCAGCACAGATTCAACGCCTTTACGAAATGAGGTTGCCAATGTGATCATGTGATCAAAGGCGGCCGGGGTCAACACTTGATCCAAGGTTGCCCGCATGGCCGCCGTGCTGAGCACATTGCCCGCCAGGGTTCCCCCGACACCACCCACGTCGATGAGGTCCGTGTCTTCGGCTGCATTAATTGCATCAGCAACGTGTTGGGTCAGGCCGTAAGCCCCACTGGGAATTCCGCCCCCAATGCTCTTGCCAATCACCAAAATGTCAGGATGCAAGTCCCATTCTTTGGTGCAGCCACCCCACCCGGCAGAGATCGTGTGGGTTTCATCAATAAGAAGTA
>Ga0105054_10006107_pt1 | contig 16945 bp, 22 predicted proteins | sample BON02_FD_78091 | JGI IMG/M metagenome (GOLD analysis project Ga0105054, IMG submission 78091) | Freshwater microbial communities from Lake Bonney liftoff mats and glacier meltwater in Antarctica - BON-02 (megahit assembly) | ecosystem: Environmental > Aquatic > Freshwater > Ice > Glacier...
ACAAGAATCTTACCGCGATGAGGCGGAGACTGTTTGTCAAAACTGCTACGTTGGGGGATCGGCACCCCAGACACAAAAAGTTACCTTCCATAATCTCTTGACTGGGGCAGTGCGTCACTGGATGGGAGAAGACTACTGGGGCATTTGGACGGCGGACCAAAAACGCGGCCTGGACGGATTTAAACACAACCAACAGCCATTGACTGACGCCAATACGAAAAAGTGCAGCAAGAAAACCACAATGTTGCGATTTTCACAGATTGTGACGCCATTCCCAGTCTTCCAAGAACATTGGGACCCCAACGCGGTGATTACTCTGGGAGATGATCAAGGCCGTGCACTCGACGTCAAGCTGCTCGAATTGCTTTGTTTCACGCGTACACGTTATAAAAACAAAGTCAGAGACGCACGCAAGAGGAAGAATAAGGGTTTGTCCAAACGCGTGAACATGGGTTGCCGATCCATTTGAAGCAAAAGAAACATCACGACAGTCAGATAAGTTTTGGCGTGGACCGACGCGACTCCATGCCGCGGCTCGCACTTGTTGTTCGTCAATTTAACTGTACTATGGAATTTGGCCGGTTTCTTCAGTGTGGGCTAACCCGCTAGCAGCGATTTGCGCAGTTTCTTAATGATTTATGATTTTTTTATACAAATCTTCATTTCCTCTGTGAAAATCGAAAATTTGTGTCAAAATCTCAGATTTTATGTATGAAAAATCTTAATGATTTTCTTTATGATTTTCTTATTGATTCATGAAATCTCTTGCTACAGAGTAAGAGTTTCACCGGGGAGTGTAGAAATTCGCTGGCTGGGTGGCAGTTTTGTAATGGTTCATAGAAACAACGCTGATAGTCTGTGTTTTTCCGCAATTCATTTTTTTGGTGATTTTGATTTTTGGAGATTTTGGAAGAGTTTTCTTCCGATTTTCACCCATTCTTTTATTGAAATGTTTTTTTTGCGGCGTATTCCCACTGTTTTTCCACGCCCAAAACAATACAACACACCCCGAAAATACACCTTGTGGATCCCACACGCCGGATCGACGCAGTCGCATGTCACCCCGAAAAAAACATTGTGGCGGCACCCTCGGGGCAAATGGTACACAGTGTGCGTCGCACTGTGCGACGATCCGCCGATTATTCAGGAAAACGTGTTTTTTGATGAGTCATGTGACAGTTATCAAACAGTCACGTTGCAGGTAGAAAAGTTTTGAAAGAGTCATCTTTATCAGTTTTTTTCTGTTATTGCCTACGTGCATGATCGCTCTTTGCTCATGTACGCGGAGCAGCTCGCACAGCGCAGGTAACATCACCGTCAACGCAGCGATTCGCGTGTCTTTGAGGATACTCTCAATGTGTGAACGACAATCGAAGTCGAAGAGCATTTGAAGCACATTTGCCAGCTCATTGGCAGTCAGTGCGACTCCGCTACCACCTGTTCTGCCGCCTGCTGCACAGTCCTTGTTAAAGCACCCAGCAACTCCTACTGCCAGAATTTGCAAACTGTGTTGCTCGGGCAGCTCTGTTTTCTGCCTCTCCTTCCCAAACACCTGCGGCAAAACAGCAGCGACGATTTGGAAAGGATCAAAGATCCTGGTGTTTGTGATAATGGCACGAGCAGCTTGCGTGGCGCGTGCACTCGGCAGACGCATCAACACAGACGGTGTTGTGGTGAGCATTTCCTTCCTGCGCTCAACCCGGATAGACCTTGGCACACCTCCCCCAGGGAACGCTTCTGCAGGGAGACTCTTGGCAATCAGAGTTTCTGCAAGGTTGCAGCACAGCATTTGCAGCGAAAACTTGCTGAATGGAAGCTGGATTGAGAAGCCCCAACGGCATTTTGCCGTCAAGATCCTTTCGCTGTTGCAGTCTGAAGCTTGCATGTCGATGTCGCCGGAAAATGTCAACGGTTGCTTTTTTCAGTCCACACTTGCTCCTTCGGAAACGTGCAACAACAGGTAGTCAAGAATCTGCCAGCTCTGTGTAGCAGCGATTTCTGTTTTGGCGCATGTAGTGGCAATGGCCAGCTGCAAGGCTTTGGAAACTGCGCCATTGCATCCATGCTGCTTTAGCGCACTAAACATCAGCGGTCCTGCCTCGGCAGCTGCACATGGCAGCAGACCGAAGTCAAGGTTTGCAATAAAGGCCGCACATGTTGCAGCAGGTATCTGTGCCTCGCACGTAAGCTGTAGCATCTCCATTCGCTGGCGCCTGGCCCAAGGGTTCTTGGTACCGGATGCGGCTACTGCAGCCGCGAGCAGATGCAGGCAAGACATTTTGCAGACATCCTTGTTTTGCAGCACCTGCCACACATGAGCACATCTTCATTCTAGATTTTCGGAGGGCAGTGTCATACGGCAGGCAGGAAGCAGGAGCAGGTGACAGAGGGGGGTGTAATACCTTGTAAAGCAGGGGCCCAAGAACACGTTCTGGATCAAAGCGAGCCTGGTTTGAAACAATCGAGAGGCACACCTTCTCCAGCATCTCTTCAGATGGCAGACGCGTGGCCAAGACTGATATGAGTGCCTCAACCATCTCGATTTGTTTTGCATCTTCGTAGCAGCTACCGGCGCGGGCCTCTTGAGGTTGAATGCAGAAATCATGCGACGCGATGATCTTGCGCACCAGACTCTGGAGGAAGACGTTGCCACCACAAGCAGCCGTGAGGTCTGAATTGCAGTAGCACTGTAAGATTTTCACGACAACCCGTGAGCCGTGTTCTGATGTAGCTGCTTTGTCTGCAAGGGCATCCTTTAGCGCTACTCCAACAGCAGTATCTGTCCCAAAATAAAGCAATGCTTTGAGGATGAGGGCAGCGTCTTCACGCATCTGCAGCTCCCAGTCCTCATCCTCATCTTCATCCTCAGCAGTGCGCTGCCACTGTGCAAACACCTCTTCCAGAAACTCAGTGAATGACGACTGCGCAGCTGTCCTATCACCTGACACAGTTGCAAGAAGCAGCTCGAATGATGCCAGGCCACACCAGGCATGCGCCAAGGGCAGCATCTCGACACATTTGCTCTGCAGCTCTGAGACATCCATCCTTGAAGCCCGCCAGCGCGTGTTCGTCCCCATCAAACGAATCGAGCACCAAGTGCACGCTGATTGCCGCGCCAAAGACAGGGATACCATGGCGTTGGGGCCATGCAACAATGACGGTTTGCGAGACGCTCTGCTTCAGGACATCTGCGCCTTGCACACACTCTCTGATGTTGAGCTGAAGAGTGCCAAGAGCCTTGCAGGCTGCCTTAGGAAGGGGGAGTAAAGGGTGCGCCTTCCACTTGTGTGTGTGCAACTCGTGTCCTCACGCGCTTTGGGTGAAGGTAACAAGACTCAGGTCAAAGATCTTGGATTCCTGCAAGGCGCTCGCGATGGAAGCATCCGAGCCCAATCAGGTGTACACTTGACTTGTTTATATAAAGTACATTTTGTCATCCTGTCCTGAGGCTCTCCCTTCCACTCCCAACTGCTTACCCTCAAATCCACACCCTGATCAACCCACGTGTCGTTGGTTCACGTGCTCACTGCCGAGTTTGGCAGCACAATGTGAGACGAAACTCCTGTCTCATAACAAGATAAGCCAACCCAGGGAGCAGTGACGAAGGAACCATTTTCTCAGAGAGGCGTAAAGTTTTAAAACACATGTTTAGTCAAACTCCCTTTTTGACAGTTTTAGTCGATAAGAACTAGACATAACATAATAATATAGTACTAATAATAATAATAATAATAATAATTATTCCAATTCCTAAAAACACTAAAACAGCATTCATGTGTCCAAGTTCCATTACGGGAGTGCAGTACGATTCGGTCAGGCGCTTCTGGGCTTCCTTACTTACTGCAAACCACTTGTGTGCGTTTCCTGCTGTACTTGGCGCGCCTGTGTGATGGCAAAACACCCAAAAAAAAAAAGACACGCAAAAGTCATCATTGGTCGAGGGAAACCATGGACAAGGGCAGATGGCGGCAATCATCAACAAAGCCCTTATTTTCCAACGGCATAAGAGAGGGAGGGAGGGCGCTCGTGCTCATCACTTGCATCTGTTTGTTTTTGCTCCCGAAGGCGGTCGGTCGAGTTCGACCTTCCAAGTGTAACATCTGTGTACTGCGCGATGCCGGCGCTCGTTTGCCGACAGACCTTGCACGCAGATGCATATGTCTTTTGCGTATTGTCGCTTGTGTATCTAACACCTACACGGGCGGATCCTCATCGAGACGCACGCCTCCCTCGAGATGGCGTGAAGCAGACGCCTGGTCTATTATTCCCTTTGATTCAAGGGAAAGAAGGGTGGATTGCCGGTGTCTCATCTGGTTCCATTGATGTACCATGGATGTACCCGGAAAGGTGTGCTTCAATTCACCGCTCTTGCACAAGCCAAGCCTGGATGGACCATAGACCTCGCAAGGAAGGAAGAGGGCCGATCGAAGGATCATGCCGTGTTTTTCTCAGGAAGCGTCACATCATCCGTGACCGTAGCAAATCTCCACAAAGCTGTGAGGAGCGTGGCGTCAATGGCAATCAAGGCAAGAAGAACAAGTCGTCAGAGCGCAAAGGGTCGAAAGTATGACAACCAATCATGACCACGTTGTTCTGTCGTGGGGGTTCTCGGATGATCTAGATCTTTGGGTGTTTGACAAGAATTAATCCCCGTCCTTCGGAGGAGTACGGGTCGAGTACGGCGCCCTCGCCACCTCCCTTGAATTACAGCGAAGAGATCACCACATCGAAGATGGTACAGTCAAAATACACCAATGTGTGTCGCAAGTCATGTGTTCTCGCACGTCAGGCGCACGCCTAGACCTGATAATGCAAGACACTGCTGATTTTCACTTGGAGTGAAGTGCGAAATTGATGACTAGAGTCGATGACTAGAGTCATCTCACCTGGTCATCTTTTCCAGAGGACTGGTCACCAACGTAAGATAGAAGGAGGTCAAAGGGTTTCACTTGAGACGTGCAGTGTGTTGGATGTTGTGACAGGGTACAGTGCTAGTGTTGTTGCATGTTGTGAGAAGGTGGTAGTGTTGTTGGATGTTGTAAGTGTACTACAGCGTCTTGCCCTGCTCGTGCAGGCGGACCCTCATCGAGAAACACCACATGAAGATCATGCCGCGTCTCTCCGGGGAACGCCACATCATCTGTGGCCGAAACAAATCTCCGACACGCTCTGATTGCAACGCCAGTCGTAATCAAGGCGAGAAGTACAAGGAGCGCGAAAAGCGTTCCAAGGAAGGCAGAAAAGTCAAATCGGATATTGCGTGACGCGGGTGGCAACCGAGTTGGAAAGGACCAGTGACCGGAGCACGACGGCAGTCAAGGACACTGCATGCTCATCGTGCGATGGTACGACGTACGTCGATGGTACATCAATTACGTCTCACCTGGTATCTTCTTTTCTTGAAGACTGATGACCAGCGTGAGACAGAGGGAGACAGGGGGTCACCCAGAAAGGTCCACCTGAAACACACTACACAGTGGGTGCGGTGGACTCCCAGGGTCTTGGCAATGATGACCTCAAGACTGCAACAGCGTGACGTTGTGATTACTTGTATCAAACCAACCGTTTTCAACTGACAGCTCAGAATCGGCTGCTATGCCCTCGTTTCATAGGGCCTTGTAGTCGCGTCATAGGCCCTTGTATTCACAGTATTCACAGTATTCAGATCGCCTGTCTGTCGTGATTTTCGAGTGGCCGCGACAGCGAGACATGAAAGATCTTAGTACAAATTTGTTTTACCCATCGTTCGTACAAATGTAAAAATTCTTGTGCGGAGGATTCGATGATCCAGATGTGAACATCCGCTCAAGATTACGCGGTGCTGGTTGTATTACCGAACCCGGTTGGCTTTTGCATGTCAATGTATATACGTGAATACTCAACAAGTCAATGTATACACGTGAATACCCACATGGCGCGTGCAAGTGCTGAGATTGCTCACTAGATGCACTAGATGCATGCTCACTAGATTGCTCACTAGATGCACCGACAATCTCACCGTGCCACCACGCCTACCATGGAAAACCTGCTATCACCACAGCAGCATGATTGTGAGAGGATTACCGCCCGGGCCACTCGTGGGCCACGCATAGTCTGACCTTAACTTTGGACCTGCCTTTGCAATGACCAAAGTCAGGCATGTCACTTTTGTTTATTTATTGTTCCCCTAAAAGGGAAACTTTAACAACCGGACTTTGACTTCTACTTCTTCCGAAACATTTCTGTTTTAATCTCAGCCTCTTCTTTAGTTCTTTTTCTTGGAAACCAGAAATGTTTCCCCCCCATAACAAAAACCAGAAATACACCAAAACTGGACTCGGCCAAAACTGGACATATCCGAAAAGTGCGATATATGCTCTGTATAGGTTATCGACTTGTACATTCGACAAGGTCAAAAAATGCCAGGGTCTGGATTTGAAAAAAAAGAAATCGGAAGGAATGAAACAAACAGAACTTCAGAAAAGCATTAAAATTGTGAGATTTATTGTCCGTGTAGGTTGTCGACTTTTAGGTTCGGTGCCTTTGATGTTTGACCGAATGGTGGTGCTGACGATGCTGTTTGTGCTTGTCATTATGCTGCTTTCGCCTCTGTTGACGCTCTTTGCTCTTCAAAGGGCTGTTTTCGCCTCTGTTGATGCTCTTTGCTCTTGAGCAAAGAGCGCTAAGTCTACACTTACCGCACACCCTCGTGCTTACATGGGAAGTCCAGATGCAAGCGAGTTTTCGGCCTGGCAGAGAGACAGGTGGGTTCGTGAGTCGAGCAGCAAAGCAATGCAGCAAAGCAATGCGTCAAGGAGCAAAGCAATCCATGAATGCAACATGAATGAATGCATCGGCAGCAAAGCAATGCGTCAAGGAGCAAAGCAATCCGTCAATAATTGCACGAATACCTCGAGAAGCAAAGCAATCCTGGAGTCAAGAATTGCATGCCAACGCATGCAATTGTTGACTCCAGGATTCCTTTGCTTCTCGACAGTCATTGCTTCTCGACAGTCATTGCTTCTCGACAGTCAAGAATTGCATGCGTCGGTCAACAATTGCATCAACGCGCCTCCCGTATGTGTGGACACGATTCGTTTGGTTGTACTGAGTGAATGCGCTGGTGTTGATGCAAGGGATTCAAGGCAAAGAGTCAATGTGGTCTGGTCTTCAGGTATGAGCAACGTAGGTGGTGTTGAGGTATTCGCGACAAAGTGTGAGGTATTTAAGACAAAGGCGGTGTTGAGTCATTCGCGACAAAGAGACAAGGGCGGTGTTGAGGTATTCGCGACAAAGAGACAAGGGCGGTGTTGAGGTAGGTATTCGCGACAAAGAGACTGCAAGACAAAGTGTTTGATACCGCATCCTTGAGGGCTCGTTCAAGCATCTCAGTCGTCAGCGTGTCGTCCGGACATATCCCCAGTGCCTGCACAATGATACACCCCCACACACGTCTTGAGTCTTACACATCTATCTTGTTGTCTTACACATCTCTTGTTGTCTTACACATCTATCTTGTTGCCGCCATCTCTTGAGCCCCTCCATGTGTCTATACACTTGATGTGTCTACGCACTCCATGTGTCTATGCACTTGATGTGTCTATGCACTTGTAGTGTTGGCGACAAGTCATGAAAGACGACCCTTGCGTCAAGTCATGAAACACGACCCATGCATCACCATTCACTCGGTCTCGGCATATCGATTGCATCAGCCCTGCCTCCATCAGCCCTGCCTGCATCCTCACATCTCCAACCACCAAAGGTTGCATCCTGCAATTTCCAACCACCAACCACTACACATAGAAAACAAAGACCTTATGATAGAAGTTGATGGCATTGTCAAAGTTGCCCATTAGATGGTGTGTAAATGCAAGCGCCGTGTAGGTGGAAGCTTTGTTGGGCGCTTGCCGGAGCGCACGTGTGTACATCGCCACCGCCTGTCCACTCATGGCTCATTAGAAAGCCACAAAACCAGACCAAAGACAGACCAAAGACACGCGGCGACGGACCAAAGACACACCAAAGACAGACCAAAGACAGACCAATCCGGGGCGCGCCGCACCGTCGCCGCGCGCCCACTGCATCGGACCAGAGCGAACTTACCGGCTGTGCTGCGTTCTCAGTCATGAGAACAAGGAGGGGAGTGTATTGAAACTATCAAGAGGGGAGCGCGCCTGTATTTCTCCTCTCTCCTCGCCTGTATTAATACACTCTCCTCTCTCCGCGCCTGTATTAATACACTCTCCTCTATTCATCCTGTGCTGCAAAGGTTCCCATCCTGTGGGAAGGACCCAAGAAGATAGGAGCTATCCTCTTGCAGATAGGAGCTATCCTCTTGCAAAGACGCAACAGCATACCCCAGAGATGATGATCCGAACGAAAGCAATACAATGAATGTGTGAATGTGTTGCATACAATGAATCTGCAACACAAGCAGTCAGACACCACACGTCATGACGAGCACACAGGTCATGATAAGCACACACGACACATGACATCATGAGCACACATGACATGGTGGTCTGAGCTGCAAGCACTGCGCAAGGTAACCAGGCTTCCAGACATGGGTGGTTAACAGAGATGGGTGGTCAAGGTGGACCAAACTGCAGCGACGCATCTTGTCACGCATCCTGTCACGCATCTTGTCACGCATCTTGGGAAGGGAGCGAGACCTCATGAAAGCGAAGCATCTTGCGGTAGCAGTGGCCTAGATTAAAGACTGATGCCTCGCAACTATGCCACACATGCTGCTCTGCACGTTGCGCCTGCGACAGCTCCATTCCCTTTTCAAATGCCTGGGCAGCTTCCTCGTAATTGCCCTGAAGGAAAGGCAAACACACGCATCACACTCACCTCGTAATTGCCCTGAAGGAAAGCACACAGTCATGTCTTTGCTCAAGGCAAGCACACAGTCGTGTGTACAAGAGAAGCGTAGAGTCATGACGTGTGTAGGTCATGAAGCGTAGAGTCATGACTTGCTCAATCAAGGCTGCGCATAGAGTGGTGTCTTGCTCAATCAAGGGGAGCAGAGAGTCATGTCTTGCTGATTCTTTGGGTGCTACACAGCACATCAGGAGCATTCGTTGGGTGCTACACAGCACATCAGGAGCGCACACAGCACATGAGCCACCGACCGAGTCAGCACAATACCCCACCCTTCAGGACTTGGGCGCGCGGCGGCGGAGGAATTTCAACCCCGACGCTGCCGCGCGCCATATGAGTCGAGGACTGCTGGCCAACCCTCAAAAAAACCCTATCCCTACAAAGAGATATGTATACGGGGTGGTGTTGACATGTGAAACACATGTGAATCACATGTGAATCTCTCGAGCACACCACTTGTCTTAATATGTCTAAGCTTCCATATGCTGCATCACGATGTCTCCAAAAGTATCCTCAACACCGTCAATGTTCTGAGGTGTAACGCAGGAGTAGCTTGTGTGTGACCTTGGGAACATTCAATTTTCGTCCCATAGTCTCGAAAACGTGAAGGGACGGTAGTGGTAGCGTCCGTCGCACTCTTGTGAGAGTGTGCGCGCCTGCTTTGAGCGCGTCAAGACGCACAATAATGTGGGCACGCCATAATGTGGGCAAAATGCCCTAATGAACGAGGCGTGTTTTGGCCAAAAAAAATCTGGAATTGTTTTTCTTGTTTGTCTCAATTTTTTCCAGGTCGAGCGAGACCTGGAAAAAACTTTCGTGAAGTCTTTGTTTCAATGCATGTAGCATGTAGCATTTTAGAGAATCACGCATCACTCCAAAACTTTCCTGTTTCATTTTTTTTGAGATAGAAGGTATGCGCACATGAGATGTGAGATCGGTCATTGATGACCGATGCCTGTCAACTATCCGTTTTCTACAAATTTTCTCAATATTGTTGACTCTACTTTTTTTCATTTTTTGGTCTCTAGACTAGAAAGACCAGAGACCCTGCCTTGACCCCACCTGTAGGGACGGACTCGTAAGCACCTGTAGGGGTCTTGACTGGGTGTGTAGCGCGCAACTTACGAGTGACAGTATCTGTAGCGCGCAACTAGCGAGTGACAGTATCTGTAGCGTGCAACTTACGAGTCCGTCCAGCCGGGCACTAGACTAGTCTGTCCTCCCACCCTTCCCTTCCCACACGGGCGCACCGTGCAGGCGCTGAGGCAAGAGGCCGGGCGAGAGTGAGAGAGGGCCGTGGGAGAGGGCAGGTACAACGGAGGGCGAGTATTGAATGAGGCATGGACAGACCTGGAGGTAGCGGAGGACGCCTATTTCATTATATACCAGAGGGTCCATCGCGCAGATGGTGAGGGTGTGGGCCAAGAACTGGTCCGAGACTTGAAGATTGCCCGTCTTGGCATACTCCATGCCTATGCACAGCGGTGGTACGTGGCAGCCTGCGCATGTGCCACACCTCCTTGCTTTCACCATGTGCCACACCACCTTGCTTTCACACCTTGACACCCACACTGATTACGTGGCTTTTTTTTTTGCTCTTCTCCTCCTTGTGTTGACTGGCAGAAACCCGCTCTTTTGCAGGGCACACACTGCAGGGCAGGGCAGGGAAACAAGATGACGCAAGGTAAGGGGCAAGAGGGCAGAGCAACAAGGTGACGCAACCTAGAGGGCAACAAGGTGACGCAAGGTAGCACGAGACACAGGTCGCAGGAGAGGTCTCTGACTCATGTCACGAGACACAGGTCGCAGGAGAGGTCTCTGACTCATGTCTCATGTCTCATGTGCCTCATGTGCCTCATGTGCAAGGTAGCACCAGACACAGGTCGCAGGAGAGGTCTCTCATTAAGCACCTCGCGTACATATCAGCAGGATGCGTCGCGAGACAGAGGGCAAGGGCGACTGGGCCTGAAGCGAGATGTATCGATAGGCATACCCATAGATGTATCCATACGCATACCCATACATCATGTCTTGAACCCATAACTCCATGACCATAGATAGTCAAGTGGTCAAGACTTGAGTCGAGACGCAATCCTACCTCATTCCCTATGGCTATGTCCTCGGACATTCATGTCTTTACCTATCGACTCCTCGCTTGACACAAGGACGTCTTCAAAAAGCACGTCTCGACTTAAAGCACGCCTCAACTGATGATGAGCCATGAGTCATGAGTCACACAGCCTCTTTGGGTGGGTGCATGACATACCGGAAAAGAAGCGGGAGGCAGTTCGATAGGCAGCCAGCGCCTGGTCGCTTTCATCCTGCGCTGCAAAGGTGTGTCCATACCCCACCCTGTCCGCACCCATACCCACAAAACTCTTGAGTGTGGTGTGTAGCATTGGGTGCATCTCTCGCTGCATCTTTCTGCCTGCATCTCTCTCGCTGCATCTCTCTTGCTGCATTTCTCTTGCTGCATCTCTCTGCCTGCCTCTTTCTTGCTGCCTCTCTCTTGCTGCATCTCTCTGCCATACCCACACATATGCCCTTGCATACCGATAGATATGCCCTTGAAACGCGGCTTTCAAGGGTGTGTCTTGGTATCATGCCGCATGCATGTCGTGGTATCAAGCCGCACCTATGTGTCGCTGCGACACATAGATGCGGCCTATCGCTAAGCCTATGTGTCGCTATGCCTATGCACTTGCAGCTATGCACTTGGAGGTATGCTCTTGGAGCTATGCGCCTACACCTTGCACCTTCAAGGCCGTATCTATGTGTCGCTATGTCTTGATACCGACACATACATACGTCTTTTAAAGCAAAAGGCATATGTACACATGGTAGGCATGTACACATGATATATGATAGCATAGGCATAGAGATGCGACATGATATATCATAGAGATGCGACATGATATATCATACGCATCAACCTTCATGTCCATACACATAGGGACTGAGGTATCATTGCGTGTGGACTGAGGTCTGGACCTAAAGTATGCCGATGGACCTAAAGTATGCCTGTCTTAATACCTACATGCCTATCTTAAAGCACATATGCGTATCGTAAAGGACGTATGGGTATGGACTTGGAGCTTCAAGACATGACATATTGTACGGATAAACCTCCAAGTCGAGACCTAAGTAGAGAGGCATTGATGCGCCTTTCCGTAAGCAAGTTCAGACGGAATCACACGCAATCACCTATGTTCAGACGGAATCACACGCAATGACCTATGGGTATCGACTTATGCATTCGATAGATGATGCATTCGATAGATGATGCGTTCGATCCTGTCTTATCGCTATGTGTTAGATAGATCATGTCGTATCGCTATGCGTACGGATAGATCATGTCTTATTGCTATGCCTATGGATAGATCATGTCTGATCGCTATGCCTATGCACTGTAAGCTTCGCATGTCGCTTAGTGTGCGGCACATGCGCGGCACAGGATGGTCTTGGCAATATCGCTTTTTTGGATGCGCCTTTTGGGGGGGGGGGTGCTGACTAACCAGGCAGGCGCAAAGTAAGGAGACAGGGTGGTGGCCTTGAGGAAGTTAAAGCGGGCCTTTTCCATCTTTTGGGTGAGGTAGTAGTAGCATGCCACGGCATACCACGCCTCGGCACTTTCGGGGAAGGTGTCTACCAGCCGGTGAGCGTCGATAAACAGTTGCCGCGGCATGTTGAGCTCTACCAGTGACGAGAGGTGGTACGGCAAACACGAGTGCGCAAACTCATCCGCTGCCAAGATTGCCTCGGTCTCAGCATGGCAGCGCATGAAGTCATTGTGGTAGTAGAGTGCTTCCGCTACAGCTGTCTTGGCATCCACACTGTGCCGACACACCCACAAAGACCCCCAATCAAGCTCCAAGTGCATAGGCATAGGGAGATAGCAAATGCGAGGTGTGTGCCGACACATAGCAAGCAGCCCTTGTGAGAGCTGTCCTGAAAGATAGCGAGCAACCCATGTCACACCTCTTTCGACACACCAACAACCCATGTGACACCTCTTTCGACACACCAACAAACCATCCCACACACATCCAGACCACCGAAACACCAGGGGGGGAGGGCGAGAGGGTCAGGGACGTATGGGGCAAGACATAGTATGGGGCAGGGACGTATGGGGCAAGACATGGTATGGGGCAGAGACAGGGACGTATGGGGCAAGACACGCCTCTCACGTCACAGAGATAAAGGTATTGGCAAAGACAAGGGCATAGACAGACAGACCAAAGACAAGGGCATAGACAGACAGACGTCTTGGCCTAGACACAGGAGACAGGAGAGATAGACCTGTTGGCCAAGACAAGCGTGCCACGTTGGTGCGCCGCGTTGCCTTGTGATGCTCCACCTGCCCCGTCATGCATCGAGTCTTGATCTGCAACACCACACACCCAGACCTTGGCATCATCAGCTCAAAGGGATGTGTGTGATGGGTCCTCCATCACCAAGCCTTGTCATCATACGAAGGCTTGGTGATGCCTTGTCATCATACGCCCTCCATCACCACGCACACGCTACACAAGACAGGCGACAGGACACACTCGGGAGAAGGGGCAAGGCGGGCAGCCTGGTCTCAGGAGCGCCCTCGAGCCCGTGCGCCTCTGGTGTGTCGCTACGTGCGAGAGGCCGCGCTCCGCAGGGAAGCACAGAGCGATGTAGTGAGTAAGTGAGAGAAAGAGGAATCGAGAGAGAGAGAGGGCGACCTGGAAGAGCGAGGGGGCTGGAGATAGAGAGATCATAACGGTTGCAACGAGCATGATACATGACTTTAAGCCACTCCAGATCGGCCGTGAAGTGTAGCTCACTCAGCAGCGCCGCTTCATCTGCCCCTGACAGCATGTGGCTCTCCACCAGCTTATCAAAGGCTGCTCATGGTAAGACACCCGTGACATGAATCAGTGCCACCACCCACACTCACCTTACCCATCCTTGATGCTCGGGCGCGCAGCGGCAAGGGGCTTTAGCTGCCGCGCGCCACTCGAGTTTTGGAATTCCCGTCGAGGGATTTTTGCACTTTATTGTGTTTTTGGGGGCTCCACGGGGCAATTTAATCCTTGTTTCCAGGTCCTTACCTTGTTCTGGATCATGCCCTTTTTCACCCCCAAAACACGTTTTTTTTAAAAGTCGGCGGATGCAAGCGTTGATCCGATCAACGCTTGATCCGCCGTGCGGTGTACCCGAGGGGTAATTTCGGGGCGTTGCCCTATTTGGGCGCGAGCAAACGCCGGGGAGACGACGCAAAAACAACATTTCCCAAAAAAAAAGGGTGAAAATCGGAAAAAAAACGAAAAAATCTTGAAAAACTCAAATTCGCAAGAATTAAACCAGACCTGCCGGAGAAGTGCGCAGTGCGCTGGGAGGGTTGTGCGACTTTTCAGAACATGCAAAAAAGAAATCTCAAAAAAACAGAATCGGTGAAAATGCAAGAAAACACACGACAGACCTTGATAACATTTAACGTCCCTGCGCACAGCGTGCTGGTAGCACGCGGCGGCCTTAACGCGATTCTGGAGATGGTCATAGACCGATGCTCGCACCAGCCACATGCCTGCTGTCGTGTCGATTGCATCGCCGACTGCCGCACCCCCCAAACAGCATACATATGGGCAGATATGCAACAACAAGTCAGAGAGAAAAAGGGAAGCGCGAGCGAGAGAAGCAGCAGGCAAGGAGAGCAACAAGAAAAGCAGCACGCTACCCTCGCCGTGGGCACACAGCGGCAGGCAGCAACAGCTGCGGCAGGCAGCAAAACTTGCACCGACCTAGACCACCCAATAGTTGCAACACTCGTTCCTCCAACACATAGCATAGACTCGTTGGCATGTATGCCGGCGGCGCACTCTGGAAGGCAAACAAGACAGGGGCAGAAAGCACGAGAGCTACCACCAACGATACACAAGAGCAACCACACGAGCCAAACCTTGATGGCCACTGGAGTTAAAGTCGGTGCCCAGCATGTCGTCACTGTCCTCGTCGCCCAGCACCAAGAGACACTGCGGACCCACACGATGGTCAAGACAGTGACATGGAGGAGAGGAGGACAATCAACATCAACAGCACCAAACCAAGGCAGCGAGTGTGACAGCAGCCAAGACGACAGAATTGACCCGCGAGGGCAGAGCGGGCAGGTTGTGGATAGCGCAGGTTGTGGATAGCGTTTCTCGAGTGGTGCATAGCGTTTCGACTCAAGATGCTGCAATACAAGAGGCAGGTGGTGGATAACACCACCCTCTTGGCGGTGGTGGATAACATTTCGACTCGCTCGACACGCTCGAATACAAGAGGCAAGTGGTGTCTAGTGTTTCTACTGGCGCAACACTCGCGCAACACTGTCTAGTCTTTCGACTGGCGCAACAGTGTCGAGAGTCTTTCGACTCGCCTAACACACCGCAACACACCGCGACAGTGTCCTCGCGAACCTATCATTCTCTGTCTCTCGGGACCTGCTCGTGTTGATTATGGTATTGGGTTCTCTCTCTTGGGACCTACTGGTGTGGTTTGAATGGTCTTTCTCTCTCGGAACCTGCTCATAGTCTTTAGACTCGGCCAGGCATTGGCCGGCGAGCAATCTGAAGCGCTTGTCCGCATTCGCACATCTAGCCTTTTGCACTGTCTGTCCCCACACATGCCTTCGTCAGTGTCTGCTTCACTTGTGGTGGCGTACTCAGGCTCTAAACGAGTATAGGTGCTCAATAGATACATCAGGGCGCGCGGCGGCGACCCTGTTCTATGCGTCACTTTGTACTGTGCACCCACGCCGCGGGCGGCTACCTGGAGGGCGCGCTTGTACTGGCGCTGCTTGTAGTAGATCTGGGCCAGGTTGTAGAGGTCTGCCCACCCACACTTGCCCAGTCAGAAGTCCGAGCTTGCAACACTCGCATCACTCCCGCCTTTCGACAACATCCCAATTCCGGGCGAATCTCAGAATCGATAACCTATACTGATCTAATTTTTTCTTTTCCTGAATGTCTGGGCCTCTGTGCGCCTTCCCGTTGGCGAGGGGCACCCTCGCCACACCCGAACTCGGGTATTGCAGCGGGCAGTGACCTACCCCCCGCACCCGAATGTTCGGAGACGCGGAAGCTAGAGTGTCATGCAAGTGCATGGTCTTTTTGAGACTCGCGCATCGCTATGCGGCACCACTGCAGCTCGTACCCGTTGCGCATCTATCTCTGTCTCTCTGTGTGCGTGGCGCTGTCTGCACATGCATTGTGTGTTCTTAAGCAGATTGTGCGCAGGCACCTGAATCCTGTGCGCCGGGCAGGCACACAATTTTCTCGCCAAAAAATGATGCTGTCGGCAACATGTTCATTTCCTCTGCCGATTGCACATGCCTGCACACACATACGCGCAGGCAGACAGGCAGACAGGCAGATACACAGGCAGGTAGACAGACAGGCACGCACGCATGCACGCCCGCCCGCCCGCCACGCACGCACGCACGCACGCACGCACGCACGCACGCACACACGCACGCACACGGATACCATTATGAACAGTCATAGCACATACACATGAGCATCACAGAAACGACCGCATCCGCCCTCCGCAATCAGCGCAATGCGGAAGGGCTGCGCTAGAGGTGCTCCGTCTTCACATGGGCAGTTCACGTTTTCTGTACACTCCTGTTTTACACTCTCCTCTGTTCCATGGGCTCTGGGCGAAATTTGTTGAAGGGGACAGCCGTGGTACAACGACACTAACCTTCGAAGCGCTTCGATGCCGGGGTCGGCCATCCTGAATCGGACTTTCAAAAGCAATGAACTGCTGTTTTGGTGGGAAATGACAAAAAGAACCTTTTTTTTAAGTTCAAAGTTCATGCATTTTGATGGCAAGTTGCCGGCTATTGATTGATTCTGATTGTATCAAAATTTACTTTTGTTTAAAAATCCACTGATGGAGGGTCGATTTCAGATTTAGGATGGCCCTAATTACACATTCGGGCCAAGCAGGACCAGAGTTGTGCGGGTACCTTATATTTTAAGGTACCTTAAAGTTTAAGGTAGTTGAAATTACCTACCTTAAGGTACCTTAAGGTATAAGGTAGTTTTAAGGTAGTTGGTTACCAGTAGAC
>Ga0105054_10006108_pt1 | contig 16944 bp, 17 predicted proteins | sample BON02_FD_78091 | JGI IMG/M metagenome (GOLD analysis project Ga0105054, IMG submission 78091) | Freshwater microbial communities from Lake Bonney liftoff mats and glacier meltwater in Antarctica - BON-02 (megahit assembly) | ecosystem: Environmental > Aquatic > Freshwater > Ice > Glacier...
GAACAGGCTTCTTCTACACCCGTTTTTTGCTCGTCACACTCGAACCTTGAGGCGTATCCCCTTTTCTTTTCTCCCCTCCCCTCCCCCCATTTGTCCCCATCTTCTCCTCATCCGTCTCCGGTCCTCGTGTCTCTTCCTTTTCCTCCCCCCCCCCTCTCATCCCTGCCTGCGCTTCTTGCGTCACTTCACTCTCTTCTTCTTCACCTTCGTCAAGTGGCACAATGTTCTGTGCCATGTCCTTTCTTAGCTGATATCGTCTGTGTGTTGTTTTGTTTTATTAGCCCGATATTGGGGAATGTGTGTGTGTGTGTCTCACTGTGTGTCTTTGTGTAGGTCTCTCATCTTTCTTCCTCCTCCTTCCCTTCTATTTCTTTCTGCGACTTGGGAGTCAACCTGATCGATCCAGGAGTTTTCAATATCATAATCATCATTTTTCCCTTTTGATGGCTGTCATGATAAACATTCTATCTCTCTATCGTGCAGATGCCTCTGGAGAGGTAGATGTGGCTGATGATGGTACACACGCTGCCGGCGGCGTCGCGGCCTCGGAATGTCTTGCAGCCAATCTTGGTGGTGGTGGTGTCGCCGGAGGTGGTACAGGTGCCCGTATTAGCGCGAACGATAATATACCTTTCTAGAGTAATTTAAAAAAAGTCAAAGAGTATTTTTCTTTTTTCGAGAATTCCACTACATCACGCAGATAAGCGTGCACTGCGTGTTTTCTGTTCTGTTTTGTATCCATGACCACCTTTTTTTGTTCTTTCTTCTTTTTCTACAAATTTAATACACACCTATGTCACGGTGCCTATTGATGTACTCATAGCCTTGCTCATATTACTATCCTCCCCTTCCTTCTGCATTTCTATTTGAGTAATTCATGCGTATGTGTATGTCAACTTGTATACGCACTTCCTTCCTCTTTCACATTCATATACAACTATCGCCATGTCCATATGTATATATGTGACGATTATTGTACAAGACCACTTATAATATAAATTTTCCAATTACAATACGTCCCTGTGTATCTGCTGATAGAGGCTTCGCTAGATGTTTACACACTTGTGACCCCTTGTTCAAGGGTCTATATTTCAATATTCATACGTGTCTATGCTTCCTGTGAATACACAGATACCATGTTCATAGAAAAAATGTTCACTTCTGTATGCACATTCCCTGTCCATATTTGATTTCTGCAACATCGTCTTTATCCGGATCTATTCCATACTTATCTGTTCCATCCACCTCAACACGTGCTCATGTGTGCATGTTTACACCAAGACTGTTCAATCAAAAAAAAATAGAATACATGTAAACAAGTGAATGCGAAACAAAATACATATTTATGCCTGCATACATATTCATATGAAATGTACACAAAACAATAAAAATGATAAAATATACATAACAATCATTATTGCTATATGTATCTTTTTTAAAAAAAATCAATAAATAATACAAAATACATCAAGAAATAATCAACAATTGTGTATACATAGAAATAAATTTGTTTATCAGGATAAAACCTAACAGGAAGACCTTTTGTTCTCCTAGGCGTTTCTTATGACTAGATACTGGTTAGAGAACCTGCTAAGGTAAATATGAGACGTGCTTATACTTTCTGGGGCAGAACGCGGTTAGATTTTGTGTTCGTCTCGTTGTTGAATAATGTGCGATTTGTTGTGTGTGTTGTGACCTGGTTGTGCCTGGCTCATCTGGGCGGTGACTGAGAGGGTTTGTCGAAGAGGGAAAGGAGGTGGGCAAAAAGAGGAGGGTTGGAGAAGAGGAAAAAAGGGGGAGACAGGCCTCCAAAAAATTGGCTCCATGTCTTATACTCTTGACAGGCTTTTCGTCGGTCGCTGTGGCGGCAATGTTCAGTGTATGTGTGATCCTTGGTACGTGCGATTTCCTTTACAGCAAGAAAAAGGAAAAAAGAGGAAGGGTAGGAAGAGTACCCACTTCCCTTTCCCTCTCTTTAATCTCCCCCCCATCCCTTCCCCTCCCCCCCATTTAAGGGAGGGGAGGGGGGGGTGGGGGGGAAGAGAGAAGGGAGGGGGGAGCGGAGGCTGTTGCAGGCCGTCTGGAGTTGACCTAAAAGGTGTTGAGTCGTGGGTCGACCAGCATGTCTGGTCGACTTTTTAGCGTAGTCCCTTCGGGACTGTGATTTTTGCCGTTGTGCCAGACGCCATCAAATGTTGCGCCCTCCTTCTCCCCCTTCGTCCCCCCCTGTCGCTTGGAGGATGTCTCAGCTGGAGTCGGCGCTATGATACTCTCTTGTATTCTGACTAAAGTGGCGTAGGAGGTTCCTTGTTTGTTCCGGGTTGACCGTCGTGTCAGATCCGGTCTTGCCAAAGTGGACCTCCTTTCCGCCTCTCCGGGCAGCCTCCGATGTCGGCCATTGCTGTGACTTGGCTTTGCACGACTTTCTACTCCATTGGAGCCCACTCGTTGGGCCCATAATTTTTCTGTAGAATTTAAATCGTTCAGTGATCGTGTTAGAGATGTCGTTCGATAGAGCCTGCAGGGCCTATTTGGGGCTCGTGTGCATGGCCACATGGAACTGTCGTAGAATAACTTCTAAGAGCTCAAGTGTTTTTCGAATGACCTGCCATCGAATGACGTCTTTGCATTCTTAACCCCTAGTTTGGTGCGCCGGTCCTCCCAGGCAGCCTCAATTGCGGAGCCTTGGACTCCCATTGTGAAGTTGTATTGGGCAGTGGTCCAGGTCGCTCCCTTTTTCTGTCACGGACGCCCACCCGATATACTCAAGGTAGCGAGCATATCTGGATTTCTTCTCGAGGTCTTTGTCCTGTGCCCAGTGTAGGGACCAGTCGGCCCCCGTGTACCAGTCGGGTTGCTGTGTAGTACTTTGTAAAACCAATAATAATTTCAAAAAAGGTGTAGTACTTCGTAAAACCAATAGTGATTTCAAAAAAACTGAAACTACTATTTGATCAAGTCCAAAAATATTCACTGAGCAGTTTCTTTGTTGACTCGAAATAGCTATCCATGTTCAAACTTCTATAATATTTTACAAAATCTTTTTCACTTATTTCATCAAAATTAATAAATTGCTTTTTGCGTCTGACCAAAAATACTATTTGTGCCATTGCCATTGTCAAATCATTTTATGGGATTGGGCCCCATAAAAAATCAATTTTCAATGTAATGTCATAATTCTTCACCTAGTCTTTTCTTACTGATATTTCTTTCACTTTTAACTTATTTCCCTCGTCAATCGATCTTTTCTCACATGATTACCATGTCCCACAATTTGTTTCCTCCGTCTCACAGTCACCTCAAGGCCCGGACTCGCAGCAAGATCGGCTAATTCAGACGTGATTATGCCGCCAAGTGAATCGCTTTCGTGCTTTCGATCATGTCCGTTGCTGGCAAGATTCATGCAAAATTCCCATGTCCACTGTGGCTGATGGCTGATTACTGATATGTAGACAATCAAGTACTTTACCTCAGCGAAGGACCAGGAGGACATCGGGCCCTGAATGAGTGTTTCAAGTGGAGCCGGGCTAGCAATTTCAGTCATATAAGGAATGCTATTGGCCTTGCCGTTGCCTATGCTTCTGCCGTGCAAATGTACTTGTTGGTGCATGGCACCGCTGACCCAATTAGTGCCGTTTCTGTTCGACCGAGGTTGATGGCTCCACGCATCCACGCAAACGAAGAGGTTGTCATCGGGCACGCTGATGTCCTCGCAAGCACTATCATAATGCAGTCTAATGGGGTCTATGGCCATTGTCAATGACGACGACACTGACGACAGTGATCTTGTTCAGACTTTCGGGGAAATCCTCGGCCCGTCATTTTTTAGGTGCACGCGTTGACGATTTTGTGATTGCCTGTACCCACCGTTGAGCCCTACATACTTTTTGCATGCATCTTTGCGAGACATTTGAGGGCACTTGTCAAGGCTGCTTAGATGACTACCTCGGATGCGAAGTGGCCCGTGACATGACCGCTGACGCTACCACTTTTTGTCACAAGCATTGTGATCAACATGCACTCCACACGTATGGGTTTCGGGATCTTCCCCCCAACGCAACGCATCAACAGAACCCAACGCTTTTCTTTCAAAAGACGATTGTAAACTAAACAACACACCGGATCTACCTTCGCATACAGATTGGAATTTGTGCAAATTCAAATCTGTTGACACCACAAACAATTTTTACACGAACTCGTCAAGGCCAGGTTTGCCCAGCTCGATCGTCTGCATACGCGCAAGATGGTGGCCGACGCCCCTACCAAGAGTTTCACGTAATTTGTGTCTACAATCACATATGCTATCGGATTCTGCGGTATTGTTACCGCTCCAATCATTCAAATTTTGAGAAACTTTTGAGTAATACCATTTGAATGCAAGAGCCGGTGTGAGGACAATCACTCTCAAAAAATAGCTCTTGCATAGTTTCAAGTTTGAACGATATGACTAAATTGTGCAAGCTCCAGCATCTCATCAGATAGGGTGTCACTATTATGGAGGTGGAAGTGGAATTTTTTGAAGTAAAGCAGTTAGCTCCAAAGTGCGTAGAAACACAGAAACGGTCAATCTCAAGGTTTTGAATTTTCGGTGTGGGGAGTTCGAAACGCCATAACTTTTCATCAAGGCATATTGCCGAAAAGTCAGTACTTATGCATATTTAGCCCTGCTAATAGGCTCTTGGAATCTGCAAGAAAATTGGGAGTGCAAACTATTTCGGGCGTGTGGCAACAATTTTGGTGCTAAAAACTCTGTATATCGTTTTTTTGGACCCCGCCTTTGAAACTAGCCAAATTTTCTTTTGCACAGAAAGATTGCATTTTTTGAGGCGCTTCTTTCGCAATCATAACATTTTTGGCTAGCTTAAAAGGCAGGGTCGAAAAGTGCCTTATGCTGAACCCCCATATTCCATTGTGACACCCTATCATCAGAGTTGACAGCTATGATTCGTTGTAGACGGATAAAAAGAGTAAGGTTCATGGAAGAGGCTCTTTAGACTTCACAACATCAAGAAAATACTTTCAAATCCCTTCGTTTGCCTTTTCTCATTTTTATATGTCTTTTTAAAGCGGCCATTATATCTGGGGAAAAAAAGTGAGTGTGTTGGTGTTTGTGTGATTGTAGATCTTTACTCGATCACAGCTTTGGGTGAGGCAACTGGACAAATAGTTTCCAGGAAAATGTTTGTAATATTTGCCAGTGAGACTTTTTAGTGTTTTCCTGTTTTTTTTGGAAGCCTGTGGCTTCACAAAAAATAGAGGGCCTCTGAAACACACGCGGACAGGTGATTGTGTGAGTCTGACTAGACTCCCGAACTCATGTGATTCCACTGTCAGTTTCCATATGTCGATACAGTTAAGAGAGTGACAAAGCTGAGCCTTTGTTATTTCCTGCTGCAAAGTCGCATTCAATGAGGTGCGGGCTGGAGATCATTATTGATCTTCCCATTGGTTTTCCAATAAACAACATTATCTCTCAGGTGCGGGCTTAATTAGGTTACCCTTAATTGTCGATTTCTAAAACGAGTCCCCCTCCCCTATGAGTACCACCAAGTCATTCAAACCGCAAAACAGTGCGTTTTAGATTGAGCCCCCCCCCCCTTTTGATTTGCGATTTCTAAAACAAGATGTATGAGCAATGATGAAATCTCGGGCGGAGCAGAACCAAGTGACATGTCATTTCGTTTCGTGTGCCTAAAATAGAGTCTTGCCCAATCTTTATCAAGAATTGCTTCTGGGGTTTCCTCTCTCCTCATCCCCTTTACGCCCACTGCATGGCGCTTCGTCGCTTGCGATTCGTCCTTCTCAAAATAAGCCAATTATGTTAGCACATTCAAGACTAAAGATGCAATGTCCAGGTCTGTATACAAATACGTCAGTTAAAGACCACGACCTTCAAAACCCGAGCAATCAGCAGGCATGTCTGAGAAAGAAATGGTGTGTACCTTGCGCCGAGATGCATCACGCAGCAAGGCCTGGCCCGTGCAAGTCAGCAAATTTCTAAACAAATAAATCTCGACAAGATTCTCGAGCGAATGGACGAGCGCTTCCTGTGTACATTTGCCAGTTTAGAGTTGAAAAAACACATTACAACTAAACAATTTTTTCCAAAAATTATGAAAAGGCCAAAATCGAACCTTAAGACGTTTTGCTCTGGTGTCGGTGATGAGATTGACAGATAGCCAGAGAATCTGAAGGCGTGGTGCGAACCCGTCTGTGATGAAGGCCTTCTTGAGCACTTTGATTCCCTCGTCTTCGATTTCATTTCTGCCGGCATACAAAGCAATTAATTCTAATGACATAGCGATGGGAAAACTTGAAAATGAAAAATAGACTCAGTCAGATCAACATGACAACAAAGGAGGGTTGATGATCGAGCAAGACAGGTGAATGAATACCTGTCGAGATGGAGCCGAAGCAGGTGTTGGCCAGCAGCGAGATGAGATATCTGCACCATGAGCTTCATTGACACTGTTTTTCCCGCCCCAATCAAAGGGTTTTGATTCATTTCGATGATTTGCACAGCTTGCATTGCTTGCACTGTTTCTTCGCCATCAGCCATGATGGCATTTTTTTCAGCAAATGTCCGGTTGAGGCCCTGTGCCAACGCAGCCTCCTCTTGGGCATTCTTGTCGATATCCGAGGCCTTTTGAAGACCAGCAAGCATAGCTTCCATCAGTAGGTACAGCGCTCCCACATTGACATTCATGTTTGAAAGTACCAGGATGAGGTCCTGCGAGCCTAGGACGGTAGAGTCTTTCCTGACGTGCCTCAAGAGACCCCCGCCCGGGCACAGAACCAATGGCTCAGTGTCGCCTTTGTCCTCGGCAATCGTCACTCGCACCTGCACTGCGAGCAAATGAGTCAAACCCACGGGACCTACGGACACTCGTACAACAACATCCAATGGCACAAAAAAATAGAGGGAACGGGAACACATGTCCGATTTACAGCAGCGAGCGATGAAATGCGCCAAGAAAACGGCATCCTGAGCAAAATGAGCATTCGCAAGATGACTTGGGCCCGCCTTCAAAGTGAGGTGTTTCAAATCTCATGTAATGAGCTCTCGAAGCCTGATAACATCGCCCGACTTGCCGAAGAGTGTGTACAGGGACACACACACAGAGGCGAAGACTCGCGCCTCACACATTATTCACCACAGTATCCATCAAGAGGGCCCGAGTGGCCTTTTCAACGCTCAATTGGACAATCTCATACGAGACGCTCTGTGTGCGTCAATGTGCGTCAGTATCTTCATCCATTAGGGTTATGGGTGGCACAAAGTAAAGCGAAACGGCGCTCTAGGATTGATGCACTAAGCACATACACTTCTATGACGTACGCAGGAGAAAGATAGAAACGTGTTGTTGAAAAAGACATTGATCGCACGCAAAGGTTGCAACAGAGGGAGCAATCTTGGAATTGGGAGGGCGCCAAGAATGGGATGGTGTGAGGCCTATGTTCACTACTGAAGGAGTACGCAAATCGAGGGGACAATCACCGTGTTTTGGGATTTCTGCACATGCGGGGTTCTGGTCCCGAAAACTTGCAAACGATTAGCTATAGGATCGCTCACGACAATGTTTCCCGACATGTCCACTGCCATGCCATATGGAAGCTTGAATATGCCCTCCGCGTCGCCTTCGCTCTGGAAGCTTCGTAAGAAAACTCCTTCCTGGTCAAATACCTGTATCCTCTTATTTCCTCCGTCAGAAACCACACTATTGTTTGCTGCATCAATGGCCACTTCATATGGGTTTCTGAGTGGGCCATGCTCTCCGCCGCTGCTCCCGATCATCCGCACAAAGATTCCCCTCTCATCAAACACCTGAATGCGATGGTTTCCAAAATCCGCTACTACGATGATATTGCTGTTGTCCACCGCAAGATGATACGGACTCTGAAATTGGCCCTCGGCACTGCCTGCACTGCCGAAACTTTACCCTGCGCGTCAAATATTTGCACTCGGTTGTTTTCCGTGTCAGCGACCATGATCTTGCCATCTGAATTCAGTGCCACACCGCGTGGCGATTGCAATTTGCCTTCAGCGCTGCCCCGTTTCCCGAAGCTCTGCATAAAGGTGCCCTGCGGATCAAAGATGCACATCCTGTGATTGCCGTTATCCGCTACGAGGAGTTTATCTGCCGCGTCCACAGCCACACTACCTGGGCGATTCAATTTGACGTCGCCACTGCCTTGGCTACCGACGCTCTGCAAAAAACTACCCTTCTCATCAAACATCTTCACAACATTATTGCCTGTATCTGCCGCAAAGATGTTGCCGGCCTTGTCAAGGGCCACCCCTCATAGTTCTCTAAATTCCTGATTAGCGCTACCCTGTTTCCCGAAGTAGAGCAAGCACTGGATGTCGGCCGAGAGAACAAGCTCTGGCACCATCAAAGCCGGGGGCAGCTTGAGCTCTACTGTCTTGAGTTCTACTGTCTTGAAGCTCCTGGCTGCCCCAACCTCCAACAGTTGCATGCACCGCATTAGATGTGGCGTGTACGCAAGCTCTGCAAAGGGCGGCACCAGCAGGTGTGTGCGTGTGCCCAGCGGCAACTCTTGGCTCTGCTGTGGCAGCTGTTGCAGCGCGCATCTGGCGGCCGCGAGGCCAGCCACAGCCGCCATCAACCTGCGGCAGCACTGTGGCTCGGCCATCAACTCCGCAGGAAGACCGTTTATGGCTGCCTCCGCTCTCCCCAGCATGTCGGTGTTCTCTGAAACCGCGGGCGGTATGCTCAACGCGTTTTTCGCACAAACACTGTGGGCCTGCTTCACAAACTTGATGTCTGCAATATCTTTGGCGAGCGTTTGGAGCGAGCGATCCAAGCGCCCCACAACATTACTAAGGACCCTTCGCAGAAGGAAATCGTTATCTGCACAGCAAGCCTCGCACAGGGCGTCTTTCCTGCACATACTGGCGTGCAGTGAGGGCTGTACGCCATCAACATTGCCGCCACAGCAGAGCACTGGAGGATGCAACTGCTCCTCGGCAAGCGTCACAAGCTCAACGCAGTCGCCAGTGTAGTCCAAATGCGTCGAAAGGTAGAGCTCTACTGCGTCTGAAGGAAAAGAACATTCTCCTTGAAGTGTACCATTTCGCAAAAATGACAGGGTTCGTGTATCAAAATCAACAGCGAGTCCAATTTTATCGCCATCTTTGATGTGTTCCAACTGCATGGTCTCTTCGTTCTCATCACTCAGTATGCCCCCATCAGCGTGCCTGCATCCACAATAGTATGTCCAGCACTGTGCGCGTCGCCTCAAATCACTTGTTGTTCCCGCAAGGGTCTTGTCAGCGGTAACCCCACACCACTGCTCATCGCCGATCTTGTGCATCACAAATTCAAAAGCGTGTCGACCCTGCGTGATTGCAGTCTCTGACAATACGGTACAGTAATCTGGGGCCCCTTCAAGATAGGTCACTTTACTGTCCCCCATGGCAAAACATTTCTTCCCTGGATTGCCCTCGTGGTCCCACTGCAGTATGAGGACTGGAGGAGCTGTTTCTTCAACAACCTCCCATCGCACGTTTCGACTGGGCCCTTCCTGTGCTCCCTGATGCTTTGGATACTCGACACATGCCTGAATGCTCTTGTCTGTGTCCGCAAGAAATTGAAGTAGGAACTTCCATTTATGCGTGACAACTTCACACAGAGCTCCTTTGGACTTCTCTCCATCCAGATTCCAGAATTGCTTAAAGTGCTTTCCTTTGCCACCAGAAAACACCCACCGTAGCCAGGCCCCTAAAGGCCTCTGCGTATCCAGCTTGTCTCGCACTTGCTTCTGGAACTCACCACTGCTGTCTTTTCCCGTCACCTTCTCTTCCTCAATCAATTCCAGCCGTTCCTTCAACTATAAGCCCCACTCCTTGTGCCACAATGCAATTGCCGCCACGGATGCTTCGTTTGTTTTGGCTTGGGCTCCGCTTTCCCGATAGAGACCTTTCAGCTTTGTTGTTTTAGCCTCATAACGAGCTTTCATCCTGGTCATTGAATAGAGAGCGTTCACATCTACCAGTTTGTCGCTTTGGAGCCACTTTGTCTCCCCAGCATATGCAACGAGACACTGATGCTTTCCGTCAGCATTGTGCGTCAGAACAATTTCACCTTCCTCCTTGTGGCACGCCTCCTTTATCAGCCCAACGCGCATGGAAGTATTGGTGTGCCACTCCACGACAGTGATCTTGACAAATTGCGCTCGGATGGGGGAAGGAAAGAGAATCTCGTGCTTTTCGTCCCCGCCGCTGCACTCAAAGATTTGAAACCGAGTATTATTTGACAGAACGATTGCCTGTGCTGGATCTCGCAACTCGATTTGAAACTTTGACACGTGTTCGTGCCCCAAACCACCCTTTCCAGAACAGCCCTGGGTAACAACACCAGACATGGTTGTGGCTTCACCCAGATTCATTTCTATCCACGCACCATCCGTGTTGCTGGCAGGCGACCATCCTTGTGGGGAATCAAGACAAGAGCGCGCATGCCTCTTGCCAGGAACATCATCGTTCTTGACACTCAAATAGAATCGCGAAGCCTCTGGCGGATTCATGTGCGATTGCCGGGTGAAGGCAACCTTTCTGTTGGTCACAGGTGCATGTGCAGAAAGGGCAGTCGGGAGAATAAGCTGGTTTACACTCTGGGATAGATACACGTCAAAGGCTAGGGTGCGGTTTAGAGTTGCCACTAGTTTGCAATTGTTAGACACTTTGACAGTTTCGTTGATTAGGCTCTGCAGCGTGTCAGATTGAATGCACTCGCCAGTGGCATCCAATTGAAAGAAGTCTGCCACATGCTGGCGCACAACTTTTAATCGTGTGTTTGCTAGGTGCACTGGATTCTCGCACAAAAAAGGCTGGTCAAGGTCGTTGCGAAAGCTGGTCATCCATTGGTTGTCGTTAGAGCAATGCGCTTTGACGTCTTGGACAATTGCATCCAGAGTTTTCTTTCTCAGGCCCTCACATGAAGTCTGGAACCGCAGGCAAGAAGCGCACTGCGGACCATTACTTGGTCCGCATGACCCGTCAAAGCCATCAATTTGCCGTGTCTGACCGCAGTAATACGTGACAGAACCAGACGACAACTTTGTCATCCACAATCCCCTACTGCCAACGAAGTCACAAGTGTGACACGTGTGGCCGGTATGACCACCCCAGTCGTTTCCACACACAAGGCAAAGACCGTCTCCACCATGTCTATCTGTGCAGCCCGCTCCACAGACAGGACCAAAGAGGTCATTGCCAAACTTGACTGGACTTCCCTTGTCGTTGACATTATTCGTCAGTTCCGTGATGGCGACAATGACGCACTGCAGCATCCGGAAGGTTTCGAGATACCACGCCAATTTTTCTAGAGCACGAGCTGTGTCTGTCCCAATTTCACTACCAACATAGTAAAATGTCTTTACAAGTTTACACGGATCATTGATGTCTTCGTCCCATACCTGAGCTCGACGGCCAGGGCACAATGCATGCGCCTGTTTGATTTCTGTCCTCTTTTCTGCATAGATTTCCTTTGTTTTTATTTTCACCGCCTCAAAATGCTCTGCTGCAGATTTGGTGTTGAAATCTTCTGTTTCCTTCCATCGCTCATGCCACCTGTTGAGCATCGTTTCAGACAACTTCAACGCACGCGGTAGAACACTTGATGCCACCAATGATGCTAGCCACCCCACCTCCCGCCAATAGTTTGATGTCCCGCGGGGAAAAGTCTGTGAATATGTGTCGCGACACTCTCGCCCAGCCGCAACAGCGGCAAAGTCCCACTCAGTTCTCAAAGACTTACTGTTTGCCCAGACAGTCTTCAAGCCAGCAGTCTTTTCAAAAGGCGCAATGACTTCTGCCTCTGTCGATGCAGGTTTCGCACAAAAATCATGTAACTTCGAGGAGGCCCCTGAAAAGTTGCTCGTCCCACTGTCCACTGTTGTTTTCATCACGTTTTCCCGACTGCTCTTTTTGTCTTCTTCGAATAACTTCAGTGCTCTCTCCTCCAGATCCCTTCGCTCCAAAACTCGTGTATCTTGCTGAAGTACATGCACCACCCTTTCATACAGCTCCTCTTTGCACGAGGTCGAGATCGACCCTGCTACCTTCTTGCAGATTGCAGTTTCGCACAGAATCTCTCCGATCCAGGCCACCGTGAATTTGGCAGTGAAATTGACACGTCTTTCCATTGTGAGATTGTCTGTGTAGACTTTGTCTTCCCAGAGATATCGCTGGTGTTCCATAATGCGTCCCAATGCCCTGCACTGCAGCTCTGTTGCTACAATATCATTCGCTATGTCTTCAGTTTTACGAGTCTCAGCTTTCTGCCCCCCAATTTCTGAGCGAAGAGACTTAAACAAGACACAGGCAACGTTTTCATTAAAGTCGTCGATGCACTGTTGCCTGTCCTGCAGAGATTCGTGGAGAGAAGAGGTGTATTGAACATCAGACAAATAATACGCAGCATCCCTCGATCGCATCCGTTTTGAGCACGCTACGAGCACTTGAAGCGCTTTCTCGCTCTCTACCTGCAGCTCATATCGATTAAGGTGTGTCAGCGGCTTGCCACTATTTTGCCACTCGGTTTTCAATTTTTGTATGGCGTTGGCTCGTACTTGCCTTGAAGGTGTACTGTCCCATTCTGCCCTTGCCAACCTTCTTTTGTCTACATAGGATGGGTTATCATCAATCAAACTCTGAATCCTTTTGTTTTTTGGCTCAGATTGTAGAGGCTCACAATACTGTAATAAGACACTCTGGAATGTTATTTCTGGGATTTCCAGCGCAAAGACAACAGCCTGGGGGTTTGGCAGAAAGAGGAAAAACTCAATGAGAACGAAAGACATAACCACACTATCTGTGATGGAGTCAGAAGTTGTGTGTGCTTGCCTCGTCCCCTGTTGCACCAGAAACTGATGTGTATTAGCTGCGTTCTTGTCATCCTCCTCGTGGAAAAGCGGGCACTGATTTTCGAGAGATAGGGTCTGCCGAGGATGATCCTTGCCCATAGTCGACAGCAAGCTGGCAATCTTTTCGATCCTCTGGTGCGAGATGCAGTTGCGAGACAAGTACAACGTCTTAAGCTTTGGAGCGAGAATCACAAAATTGGCACTCAATAGCCTATCTGTTCCTTTCTGCGTTACGTCGTTCTCAGACAGGTTGAGAGACTCAAGGGTATACAGCGGAAGCAGATTGTCCTTTGACTGATTCACGAGGGCTTTAATGCCAACATCACCAATAGAATTGGACGCCAGATCCAAGACGCGCATTGACTTTGAAAAAGCCAATGCTACAGATAGAGAGATGAGGCCAGCATTACCCACACAATTGCCTGCCAGATTCAAGTTGGACAGGCAGCCCTCTCCCGTGATGGCAATAGATCCTGCAAGATGCAGTGCCCCCTTCCACGTGATTTTTTTTTTGGACAAGTCATCAAGTGCACAGAGATTAAAGTTATCACAGCAAGTCTGCAGCGAGTCGAGTGAAGACACCAGGCCTTGGACCAGCGAATCGAAGTGGTTTAAAATGTTGGCAAGAGCACCTGAGTACACAGAACCAACGGATCCCATAAGAGATGTTCCATCCGCATTTAAGTCTTGCGAGACAACATTTGCCATGTCATGAGCGTATTTGATTAAATCTTCTACAATTCTCTTGCACAGACTCGCCTCCAAGTGGATCATGTCAGAGAATTTATTTTGGGCCTTTGTTGACATCTCTTGGATCTCCTTTTGACTAACCCCTGGTAGCGATATACATGCCAAATCGACCTTGAAGATCCTGCTCTTGTCAATGCGCATTTCAAACATCTTTCTCCACAAATCTGAATAGAATATTCTCAAGAAATCTGAATAGAGAAATGTGCTGAGATTTTCTTTCATGATACCAAGGACCCTAGATTTTGCATTCTTATTAAATTGCATTCGTCTAAGCCCCCATTTGCGATAATTTTTGCCATCCTCTTTTTGCCATCCCACGTGAACTGCTTTCAGATTTGTCATCCATTTCTGCACCGCATATGCATGCTCAAGAGTCTCCTTCTTGATGCTTTTCAATCTTTTGAAGTTAGCCGCCACCCATGACTTCAGCACACTGATAAATGTGGTCCTTGCCCTCGCGGTTCCCAGTTTTGCTGTAAGCATCCCAAAGAATTCTCCACCCAAAAATTTATCAGAACCTTCTGGTGCTCTTGTCGCTTGAGTTTTAGTGTCGTCAGCGGCATCGCTTTGATCCACAACAGGGTCAACATTTTCGGTGGGCAAAATTTTGTTTGCCTTTTCGTGCAATAACCCGCGCTACTCTTCCTCTGCTGAGGAGGACAGTTTGTCGCTGGAAATTGGCTTCGGCTTGTTATCGTCAAACTTTTTTACATTTTTGAAAAGAGATTTGAGATAGGCTTTCGGACGTTGAGAAAAAAGCTTTGGCTTCGCTCAAGATTGAGATCTTGTTGCCTTTGGGTGATTGGCCTTCAGATTCAATCAAAAACTCCTGCATCACCACACCTTCCTTTATCTCCTGAACGGCCTTCTCAATCGCGGAAGACTCAGAGCCATGCAGGCTTCGAATGCCCGCACTCACCTGTTGCACCGACCGTCCTTGCTTCAACGATGACATTGACTCCATTCCCAGGTGCCCACGCTGCCGCGGAGCATCTTCACCGCACTTTACCCCTGCCTGCTCCAAATAAATCAGCGCCTTTGTCGGCTGGCTGCTTTGCACTCCGCCCTCCATTGTTAAATGCCAGTCAGTCTGTAAATGGGGTTCGACCTCGTTGGCTTCATTGACAAAAATGGGATGAACCGCGTAGACTCGGCCGAGCTCAAGTAATTCCAGGGACATATGCCACTCGATTAGATGATTGCCTATGTTTGAGTCTTCTTTGAGACCCAAGTCGGAGGTGCCCTCAACGTAACAGCTCTTGCTTGACACTACTGGCACCACTAATGTTGATCGGCATAGCGCCTGCGAGAAAGGGGAGGGGGGGGGAGATGGGGAGAGAGAGAAGCAAGGAGAGGGGGAAAAGATACGGGTCGAGGGAGAGGTCGGGAAGTAGGGAGGATGGGAGGGGAGGGAGGGAGGGCAGAAAAGAGGAGAGTCTATATGTAAAAATCAAGGTATTCATGTACAAAGCCTTCAATACGAACGTATTTGCATTCAAATCGTACACGCAACCACACCCCTTCGCAGATGACTTCTCCCAGTTCTTCCCAGAGGACCCGGATTTCTGATCCCAAAAAATGCGAAAGGGCCGTCCATCCTCATGCTTATATGCATTCAACTTCTCATACAGCTCCGCCAACAAGGAATTAGCTCCAGCACGGTAGGATAAAAAGACATCCCACCTTCCATCCTCTTTCTGTTCATGACATTCTCCCACCCCCCAAATCCTTGCTCTCCTCTCCCGGTACTGCACTGCTAGCGCTGCCCTCCGCTTGCTTGATGTTCAGGACTGTGTGTGCATTATCACTATCCGACTCTATAGTGCTGACCACTTCCTTGTACAGCAACAGCTTTTCAGCCCAATACAATCCACCAGCTGTTGCAGCTATTTCCACCTCATCACCTCCTGGGGCACTGGGGGAGGAGAGCATGGCAACCGGATGGAAGTGTTTCAAATCTAGATACAAGGCGTAGGCGATGTGTAACAATCGAGCATTGGTCTTGATATATTGTCGGCATTCGTGTTCCTTTGTCATCGTTTTTCTAGCAGGCGTCGCAGACTCCATCCAAGAGCGACGCTCAAGCGCCAGAATCTCGTGTGCAACTCGAGAAGCCTTGACTCCCTCCTGGACAATCTCCCGGCCCACGAGCTCCTCAAGGTCCTTGCGCTTGCGATTTGCGAGAATGCGTCTTCGGTCTGACCCAGTCGATAGGTCGCTGTCGACTCCGTGGGTCACCTGATCATTGAACCATTCAGGTTGCTGGTCATGCACCAGCGCACTGATTTCGCCCATAGATTGCGCTAGGTTTTGAATCTCTTGCTCCGATTCAGTCTACATATCCTTGATAGCAGACAAGAGCACAGTTTTCCTTGTCGCGACCAGCTCTTCCATCGTCTTCGACTTGACATTCATATTGACGCGAAGTGGCACGATGAGCAACTGCACCTTGGTCTTATCCTTACGCTCGAATGACTTGAGGTAGGGCTCCCCAATGACTTCCAGATTGGAGAGCGGAGGTAGCAGGATCTCCTTCTCTCCCGGAAACTGATAAAGTGATAATTGTCTCATGTCAACAAAGGTACGCGCAAGTCCAGAATGAGGAGAGATAGTTGGGACATATTCGCACTGCAAAGGGAAGAATTGACGAGGGGAAAACAGGACAGAAAATTCAAAGGAGATGAACCTGCGAAATCCACTGCAATTCAGCACCGCGATCAGCCTGTCCAACGTCGATTTCAAAGACGGTCGAAATCGAGCCATGCGAGCTGCAACCAAAAAAAATGATGTCAAAATGTCGTTGGAACTGGGGATCTTTATCTGGTCACATCAATGTGATATTCGTAGATGTTAGTAGGTCTCTTCTTTGATAAGCAATCTAGCTGACAGGACTAAATAGTGATGATTTAAATGAATGCACCTGTATTGGAGAGCGATAGACAAGTCCATTGTGCAGCTGCTCATTCAAAAGAAATCAATCAGTCTGTGCTTGACGAATTAAAAATCCAAAGGGTGATAACTGACCTCATAAGATCCAGTTCTACACCGCATTTTGAGCCATTTGATGTGAAAGATTTTTATAAATAAAAGAAAGTCCTAAAACCCCTGGTCACTATAGATACCTAATTTGGGTCCTCGTCTACATCCCTTATATGGGATTGGCGGTGTTCAGTTTGCGATTTCTCGTGTTCCTGTGTATACTGCGATTTCGAATTTTTGAAATTCGTGTTCTCAACGCTTCAGAGTAGAAGTTGCTAGCAACTAACTAATTCCTGTTTACTTAGGGGGCATGAAGGCTCATTGCTA
>Ga0105054_10006109_pt1 | contig 16942 bp, 12 predicted proteins | sample BON02_FD_78091 | JGI IMG/M metagenome (GOLD analysis project Ga0105054, IMG submission 78091) | Freshwater microbial communities from Lake Bonney liftoff mats and glacier meltwater in Antarctica - BON-02 (megahit assembly) | ecosystem: Environmental > Aquatic > Freshwater > Ice > Glacier...
GCGCGGGTGGATGCGTCCATGGCCGTCATGCCCCAGTCGTCCAGCAGCAACACATCGGTGTTTTTGAGTGTCTCCAGCCAGCGCGTGAACGTGCCGTTGGCGTGGCGTATGCGCAGCTCCTCACCCAGGCGCGGCACGCGCTGGTAATACGCGCTTTGGCCGCGCCTGCAGGCGTGCTGAGCCAAGGCGCAGGCCAGCCAGGACTTGCCCGCGCCAGTGGCCCCGGTGATCAGCACAGCATGCCCCTGGGTCACCCATTCGCCCAGGGCCAGGCTCATCACCGCGCTGCGCTCTATGCCCCGTGTGCGGCTGTCCAGATCCTCAATGGCGGCCTGCGGGTATTTGAGTTTGGCCAGTTTCAAGAGACGCGCACAGCGGCGGTCCTGGCGGCCATGGACTTCGCGGTCAACCAGGAGCGCCAGCCGCTCCTCGAAGCTCATGGCGGTCATGCCGCTGGTCTGCAGCTGCTGCTCCAGCGCCTGGGCCATGGTGTCCAGGCGCAGGCTGCGCAGCTGGTTCAAGGTGGTGTTCATCATCATGGTGCAATCCTTTTTCTTTGTTTCTTTGTTTCTTTGTTTGTTTGTTTCATTGGTAGTAGTTGGGGCCACGCACATGGGCATGGGCCGGCGCACTCCACTCGGGTGTGGTGGCCTGGGCTTGGTCGCGCCCATTGGCCAACATGTCGCGGATATGCGTGTACTTGCTGGTGCCCAGACTCAGCGCGATGGTGCAAGCCACCTCCAGTCGAGGCTCGCCATAGCGCTTGGACAAGGACAGCAGACCCAGGCAGGCGCGGTAGGCATGCTCGGGATGGCGCTGGCGCTCCAGCATCTTGGTGACCACCCCAGCACAAGCCACGCCGATGCGTGCGCCCCAGTCGATCAAGCGCTCAGGCGTCCACTGGGCGTGGGCTTGGTGGGCCAGGGGCAAATGCTCGATCACAGTCGTGTAGCCGCCCTTGTGGGCGCAGCGCATGTGGCTGGCAACCCGCTCGCCACGGTGCAGAACTTCCATGGCGCGCGCGGTGATGCGCAGCGCCAGCGCCGAACCCACCAAGGCATGGGGCACGCTGTAGCGGTGGCCCTCAAACTCGATGTGGCTGTCGATGTGCACGCGCACCGTCTTGAAGCTGGCCCACTCCCAGGGCTGCAGGGGCAGGGGTGAGAGGGCCGGGGCATCGATCTGGGCAAAGGCGCTGGCGCGGCTGCCCGGCAGCTTCTGAAACAGCTTGTTGTTCAGCCGTGTGAGCAGCGGTGCCATCGCGTCGTTGACGGCCTGCACCGAGGCAAACCGCTGGTGGCGCAGGCACGCCAGGATCCAGCGCTCCACCAGCAGCACACTCAACTCGACCTTGGCCTTGTCTTGCGGGTGGTAGGCGCGAGCGGGCAGCACCGAGCAGCCATAGTGGCGGGCAAAGTCCAGCACGCTGTCCGTCAGAAGGGGCTCGTAACGGTTTGCCTGGGTGACCAGGGCGCGTGGGTTGTCGGGAATGATGAGCTGTGGTGTTCCACCAAAGAAAGTCAACGCACAGGCGGTGCCATGCAACCAGTCGGCTGCTGTCTGGCGCGGCGTGGCCAGCGCAAAGCTGTAGCCCGAGGCGGCCATGGTGGCCACGAAGATGTTGGCGCGTCCCACCTCCGCGCCGTGCTCGATCAGCGCAACGGTGGGGCCCGCGTAGTCGATGAACATCTTCTCGCCCGCGCGGTGGCTCTGGCGCATGGAGCGTTTGAGGCGCTTGGCAAACTGGCGGTAGTTCTCGCTGAACTGAGAGTAGCGCAGGGCCTTGAGGGGGTTCTCGGCGCAGTGCTCATCGCCCACTTGGGCGCTGTACTCCTGCCACAGCAGCATGACGGTGACGCCCTTGCGGCGCAGCTCCTGGTGGATGCGCCCGTAATCCGGGCGGGCGTATGTTGCCAGCACGCAGGAGCCGAACAAACGCTGCTCCAGATCGGTCTCGCTCATGGCCTGGACGGCACCCCAGTCAAGGCCCGCCGCAGCGGCCAGGGAGCAGTATTTGGTGACGCTGCCCTTGGCGATACCGAGGGCGGTGGCTATGTGTTGGTGGCTTTGGTCGGAGTTGAGTTTGAGACGCAGGACGTCTTTGAGTTTGCGCATGGTGATCCTTGGGGTGGGCATGTGACTCCGGACAAACTGCCAGAGGCTACAGACCCACCAAGTTGATTGACATGCGCAACACCATGCCCACCGAGGCATCGGTCACGATCACCGGAATCTGCGGTCACGATGCCGGAATCTTTGATGTACCCCCCGGTCACGATGGCCGGAATCGCTGGTCACGATCCCGGAATCTGCGGTCACGATGAAACGGAATACGCACGATCCATCTTCGTCTCTTCCTATTGGTTGGTTGCAATAGGTCGAGATTCGCAGCTTCAAACAGGCGCGGGAAGATGGGTTGGCGGAACGCTTACGCCGCCTTGGCCAGGGAGACGCACTTGCCGACCCGCTGTTTGAAATCCTGAGCGCGCGCCCAACTTCGCTGTACATCAACCCTGCCTGCAGATGCAGATGCACATGCAGATGCAGGTGCAGGTGCAGGCTCAATGCCTCTCGGATACGACGCACGGTGACTCTGTTTTTTGGCATTGGCTTGAACCGCAAAAAGCGGCAAACCTATGCCGGTCGCAAGATCGCTTGCGCGCTACCCCCCTACCGTCCACGATCTCGCTGAAACAGCGTCCACAATCAGACTAAAACGCCGTCCATGATGGGCTGAAATACCCAGCCTGCGATCTTCACACTCAGTACGGTGGCGTTGATGCGCTCGGCCAGCTTGAGCCAGTTACTGGCGTGGGCATCCCGGTGTTGGCGCAGTGTGGGAGAGGACAGCACCGCGCGCAGGAGCAATGCGCGGGCGCAGAAGGCGTCGCTGCGCTGCATCTCAATGACATCAAAGTCGTTCTTGCCTAGACACCGCAGGACCAGGTAGTTCTTCAAGATGTCGCTGTTGGCGGTGCCTGCGCGCCCACCGAAGGCGGGATCAACGCAGGCGTTGAGGTTGATTCCCTTCTGGTACTTGGAAATGCGTGCCAAGCCCGCTTGGCCGCTCAAGTCGTGGGGCAATTGTTTGACCACAAATTCGCTTATCTCAGTTTCATCTTCTCTTCACCCGCAGAGTGAAGAGAAGATAAATTCTAAGTTGTTGATTTCATTAGTTAAAGTGAGACTTTTGAGCGGTCAGCCCAAGGATTCAAGAATGTACCAGGCGCAACACATCATTCGTCTAAGTGTTTGCCACAGTGTCGACAAATTGGCGACAAACTATCATCAAAGCCATGCAAAGAGCCTGTGTGTGCGTCCCGTGCCCCCCTGCGTGTGCGCACCATTCACGCCATGAAAACAACTGCCAAATCCGTACCCGACACGCATCCCATCGTCTCTTTCGCCCATTTGGTTTCCGCCCAAAGCGCTGAGATGAGCGAATTTGAGTTCGGCCTCACCGTGGCGGGCAATGCGTTTTACCGCTGGGTGGTGCACTGCATGGCGGCTGCAGGGCTCAAAGATTTAACGCCGCTGGACGTGCTCGTGCTGCATTACGTTACGCACCGCGCGCGCGACAAGCGCTTGGCAGATATCTCCTTCATCATGAATGTGGAAGACACCCACTTGGTGAACTACGCACTGAAAAAACTGCAAACACTGGGCGTGGTGGCATCAAAAAAAAACGGCAAAGAAGTCACCTATGCTGCCACCGACTTAGGTCGCGCCCATGTGCAGCGATACCGCGAAATTCGGGAGTCTTGCCTGATGGATGCGCTCAAGGCTGACGATGCGCTCAACCGCGACATCGGCGAGCTGGCAAGGCTGCTGCGGGTGCTGTCGGGCATGTACGACCAAGCGGCGCGCTCTGCAGCATCTCTGTAATTAAAAAGTTAAGTAAAAAAAGGCTCTATCGCTTATTTTATAAGCGCTATTAGCTATTTATCCAACAGAAAAAACCATGTCGAACCAACCCAATACGCTTTCTCGCTGGCAATTCTGGATAGACCGGGGCGGCACGTTTACAGACATCGTGGGCAAGCGGCCCGACGGGAGCCTGGCCACGCACAAGCTGCTGTCCGACAACCCTGAGCAATACAACGATGCCGCGGTGGCTGGCATTCGCCACCTGCTGGGCCTAAAGCCCAGCGAGGCAGTGACCGCAGACTTGGTGGAGTGCGTGAAGATGGGTACCACCGTGGCCACCAACGCGCTGCTGGAGCGCAAGGGTGAACCCACGCTGCTCATCACCACCAAGGGCTTTAAAGATGCGCTGCGCATTGCCTACCAAAACCGCCCGCGCATTTTTGACCGCCGCATTGTTTTGCCCGAGCTTCTGTACGAGCGCGTGATTGAGGCGCAAGAGCGCGTGGGCGCGCATGGCGATGTGATTGAGCCGCTGGACGAAGCGCACCTCAAAGAGCGCCTGTGGGCCGCTTATGACGCGGGCCTGCGCAGCGTGGCCATTGTGTTCATGCACGGCTACCGCTACACCGCACACGAAGCCGCCGCCGCGCGCTTGGCCCGTGAGGCAGGCTTCACCCAAGTGAGTGCCTCGCACGTCACCAGCCCCATGATGAAGCTGGTGAGCCGGGGCGACACCACCGTGGTTGATGCCTACCTGTCGCCCATCTTGCGCCGCTATGTTGACCGCGTGGCCAGTGAGATGCCCGGCGTGCCGCTGTTTTTTATGCAGTCCTCGGGCGGGTTGACCGATGCGCAGCGGTTTCAGGGCAAAGACGCCATTTTGTCGGGCCCTGCAGGCGGCATTGTGGGCATGGCGCGTACGGCAGAGCTGGCGGGGCACGGCATGGTGATTGGCTTTGACATGGGCGGCACCAGCACCGATGTGAGCCACTACGCTGGCGAGTTTGAGCGCGAGTTTGAAACCCAGGTGGCCGGCGTGCGCATGCGCGCGCCGATGATGAGCATCCACACCGTGGCGGCGGGGGGTGGGTCGGTGCTGGGGTTTGATGGCGCACGTTTTCGCGTAGGCCCGCAAAGCGCGGGTGCCAACCCCGGCCCAGCCAGCTACCGCCGCGGTGGCCCGCTGGCCGTCACCGATGCAAACGTGATGGTGGGCAAGCTGCAGCCCGCACAGTTCCCCAAGGTATTTGGTCACGGCGCGAATGAAGCGCTGGATGGCGATGCGGTGGCGCAAAAGTTTGATGCGCTGGCCACCCAAACAGGCCGCGCGGCGGAAGACGTGGCGCATGGCTTCATCCAAATTGCCGTGCAGCAAATGGCCAACGCCATCAAGAAAATCAGCGTTGCGCGGGGCTACGACGTCACCCGCTACACCCTGCAGTGCTTTGGAGGCGCAGGCGGCCAGCACGCCTGCCTGGTGGCCGATTCGCTCGGTATGGTGCGCGTTTTTGTGCACCCGCTGGCGGGCGTGCTAAGCGCCTATGGCATGGGCTTGGCCGACCAAAATGTGATTCGCGAGCAGGCGGTGGAATGTAAGCTCACGCCCGAAGCTATGGCGGGTGTTGAGGCCACGTTAGACCAACTGGCCACCACCGCACGCACCGAGCTGGAGCGCCAGCAGACCAGCGCAGGCGCACTGGTGATGCACCGCCGCGTGCATGTGCGCTACGAGGGCAGCGACTCGGCACTCATCGTGGCGTTTGGCACGCTGGCCCACATCACGGCAGGCTTTGAAGCGGCTTACCGCCAGCGCTTTGCGTTTTTGATGCCAGGCAAGGGCTTGGTGGTGGAGGCTGTGTCGGTCGAGGCCGTGCTGCCCGGCATTGCGCCTGATGAGCCCTGCCACGCCGTGCACCCAGTGCGCGAGGTACCCCGCCGCAGCACGGTGCGCATGTACACCGGCGGTGTGGACGGCCTGGCCGCGTGGCACGACGCCGCACTGGTCGTGCGTGAGGACATGCGTGCTGGCGACCTGCTGGCGGGCCCGGCCATCATTGCTGAGAAGAACGCCACCACCATCGTCGAGCCCGGCTGGGAGGCGCAGCTGACCGAGCTAGACCACCTGCTGCTCACGCGCCGCGTACCCCGCGCCACGCGCCATGCCGTGGGCACCACGGTCGACCCGGTGCTGCTGGAGGTGTTCAACAACCTCTTCATGAACATTGCGGAGCAGATGGGGCTGCAGCTGCAAAACACGGCGTATTCGGTCAACATCAAAGAGCGCCTTGATTTCAGTTGCGCGCTGTTTGACGCCGTAGGCAACCTGATTGCCAACGCGCCGCACATGCCTGTGCATTTGGGCAGCATGGGCGAAAGCATCAAAACCGTGGTGCGCGAAAACGCAGGCCAGATCGACCGGGGCGATGTGTACGTGCTCAACGACCCCTACCACGGTGGCACGCACCTGCCCGACATCACCGTCATTACGCCCGTCTACATCGCCGACGAGGCTGAGCCCACCTTTTATGTGGGCAGCCGCGGCCACCACGCCGATGTGGGCGGCATCACGCCGGGTTCCATGCCGCCGTTTTCCACCCGCATTGAGCAAGAGGGCGTGCAAATCAACAACGTCAAGTTGGTAGCGCGCGGCGTGCTGCGCGAGGCCGAGATGCTTGCGCTGCTTGAGAGTGGTGAGTACCCGTCGCGCAACCCGCAGCAAAACATGGCAGATCTGCGCGCCCAAATTGCGGCCAACGAAAAAGGTCAGCAAGAGCTGCGCCGCATGGTGGCCGAGTTTGGTATTGACGTGGTGCAAGCCTACATGCGCCACGTGCAAGACAACGCCGAAGAATCGGTGCGCCGCGTGATCACGCGCCTCAAAGATGGCCGCTTTACGTTGCCACTGGACAACGGCGCGCACATCAGCGTGGCGGTCAAGGTAGACGCCGCTAACCGCAGCGCCACCATCGATTTCACCGGCACCAGCCCGCAGCAGACCATCAACTTCAATGCGCCTACAGCGGTGTGCATGGCGGCGGTGCTGTACGTGTTTCGCACGCTGGTGGATGACGACATCCCACTCAACGCCGGGTGCTTGAAGCCGCTCAACGTCATCATCCCAGCGGGCAGCATGCTCAACCCCAACCCGCCCGCGTCGGTGGTGGCGGGCAATGTGGAGACCTCGACATGCATCACCAATGCGCTCTATGGCGCGCTGGGGCTGATGGCGTCGGGCCAATGCTCAATGAACAACTTCACCTTTGGCAATTCGCGCTATCAGTACTACGAAACAATCTCGGGCGGCAGCGGTGCGGGCGGCGTGTGGGATGCGCAAGGCACATTGACCGGCGGCTTTGACGGCACCAGCGTGGTGCAGTGCCACATGACCAACTCGCGCCTGACCGACCCCGAGGTGCTGGAGTTTCGCTTCCCGGTGCGGCTTGACGGTTACGCCATCCGCAAAGGCTCGGGCGGGACAGGGCAGTACAAGGGGGGCGATGGCGGTATCCGCCGCATGCGCTTTTTAGAGCCCATGACGGCCAGCATCCTCTCAAACGGCCGCCACCATGGCGCGTTCGGCATGGCGGGTGGCGGCGCTGGCGCGGTAGGCATCAACAAGGTGGTGCGCAGCAACGGCACCACGGAGATGCTCGACCACATCGGCCAGGTCGAAATGCAGCCGGGCGATGTGTTTGAGATTCACACGCCAGGAGGCGGTGGGTTTGGTGCTGCGGGCTAAAAATAACAGTCCAGATGGCCGCTGGCGCTTTATCCATAAGCGCTAGCTGCTGTGAAAAAGAAGCATTTTTGGGTCTGACCTGGGGTGGTCGGGATACAGGCCTTGGCCAACCCAGTGCAGGAGATAGCCATCGCATTGCATGGCCTCAAACCCCACACTGGCCCGCTAAATCACCAGCCCTCCTTGCTCCATCAACCGCGCAAGCGATGCCTCGATCATGGTTCGGGCGGCGCTGGTAAGTTCATGCAGGTGGCGGTGCAAAGCAGCATCCTCGTCATTGCGCAGCGCGCACTTCGCGCCGTACGACTCAAAGGCCCTGAGCGGTGTCACGTGTTAGCGCCGCTTGAACATTGAGCCACCGGGGGTGCAGCATAAAACTTGGACTGATTTATGTCGCAAGCCCGAGGCCGCCTCGGTATCCAATCGGCGCCGACATCAAGGTGTACTTTGCACACCCGTAAAGCCCGTGGGAGCGGTGCATCAACAAGAACACCAACGGCGTGCTGCGCCGCACGCTGCCCAAGGGCACAAACCTGAGCGTGCACACCCAGGCAGATCTGGTCGCCATCGCCTTGCACCGCAATGCCAAGTCGCGCAAATTTCTGGGCTGGAAGTCGCCTGCCAAGCTGTGCCTGCCCCCGGGATCGTTGGACTTTCAAGTCTTTCGGGCAACCACCATCAACCCCACTGAACTTGAAATGTGAACGCGCCAACGACCTGTTCCCGCAATCAGCATCGAGAAACAAGGCGCCGATGCAAACCATGAAAAATTCGTACGCCACACACCCACATCTCTTTCACAAGCGTCCTTATGGTCGTCAGGGATGCGACACGTAGGCGTACCAAACCTGCAGCGCTGGATTCATGCGAGATGTTCCGCGCAGAGCTGTCCTTGCTGAGCACAGAGTGCCGGTGGAGGGTTTTGCCCAGCGGTCGCGCAAAATGGCACGGTGCATTTGGTGGACAGGTGGGATCCTGGATTCAGGGAAGTGCGGGGTGCGAGGTGCCACAAAATCGGCTCGTGAGAGGGCTGATCCACATGAAGCCGTTCCTTATTCACGCAGTAATACCATACGTGCATGAACATGCGATTTGTGGAAACCTTCGTCTGGCTGGCCAAACTTCGCAACTTTCGTTTGACAGCGGAAAAGCTGCACACCACCCAGGCAGCCGTGTCCAGCCGTATCGCCACCTTGGAACAAGAGTTAGGGGTTCGCCTGTTTGACCGCGGCGACCGCGGAGTCACGCTGACGCTGGAGGGCGGCAAGGCGCTGGTCTACGCCGACCGGCTGGTGCGCACCATGCACGAGATGTTAGACGCCATGAAAGATCGCGCGCTGGTGGGCGGCGTGGTGAGAATTGGTGTGATCGAGTCAATCATCCACGCTTGGTTTCCTGAGTTGATGGCGCGAATCCACCGAAGCTACCCGCGCCTTGAGATCGAGCTGGCCGGCGACACCACGATCCGGTTGATCGACCAGTTCAGCAAGGGACATCTCGATCTGATCCTGCAAACGGACACCGTGCTCGGGGCAGATGTGCAGAATATTCCTCTGTGCGACTTTCCCATGCAATGGGTGGGTTCCACCTCGCTCAACCTGCAAGGCGAGATACTGTCGCTGGCTGACATCGCCGCCTTCCCCGTACTTAGTTTTTCGCGCAATTCCGGACCACACCGTTTTCTGGAAAAGCTCTTCGACGGCCGCGCCGGGCGGGCGGTGCACATCAACTGCATGACCTCGGTCTCGGCCATGGTCCGGCTTGTCACCGACGGCTTTGGGGTCGCCATGATTCCCCCTGCCATCATTCAGCGCGAACTGGCCCTTGGGGACGTGACGCTGCTGAAGGTGGACACCGAAATGCCCGACATGGGGCTGGTCTGCTCATACCGCGCCGGGCCTGAATCACCACTCATCCAGCAGATCGCTGTCCTCGCGCAGCAAACCGCTCAAGACTTTGCGCGCTCGCTGCCATCAGACGTGGCGCGCCAACCCGGTGCCACTGCCATGGCCGATCCATGGTCTCTGGACAGCCGTTCCGATTGACGGGTTTTTCATGCTCATCAATTTTTCTTGATGGCTGCGCAGTACTTTTTCTTGTTGGACGTGAAAGCTCAGCTGGGCAACACTGTGTCTCATTGAAACGAAGCACTCAATGACACTCACCGGACCCGCCATGACCATTGAAACCCCGCGAGGCCTGCTCTGTATCTGGACCGACATCGACCCCGCACAAGAAGCGGACTTCAATCGGTGGTACGACTGTGAGCACATGCAGGAGCGCGTCGCCATTCCTGGGTTTCAAAGTGCGCGCCGCTTCGTGGCCAGCAAGCCGTGTCCTCGTCCATATCTGGCCCTCTACTACACCGACACCCTTGATACATTCCGCTCAGAGCCCTATGCGCTTGCATTCGCCAATCAGACGCCTTGGTCTGTGAATAATTTCAAGTGCATGCGTGGCACGCAGCGGCGTGTTGGTCAACTCAGCGTCGAGACCGGTGCAGGCGAAGGCGGCGCACTGGCTATGTTCACCGTGCCTGCGCCTCTTCTTGCACAAGCCGGCAGGTCTGCCCAGTTCGCTGCCGCTCTGAGGGCACTGGCAAAAGAAGACGATGTTGTCAGCGCCACCATGCTTGCTACCGATGCGGCACTGTCCACACCAGTTACCGCTGATGCGGTACCAGCACCTGCCGATGCCCTGATCATGGTGGAAGCGACGCGCGAAGACGCAGCGTTTCGTCATGCGGCCACCCTGTCCACGTCCATGGGCTTGCCCGAGGATGCGGTCTACAGCTTCCAGATGCTTTGGCGTCTGGCATCTACGAACCTGTTTCGCAAGGAAAACTGAATGACTTTTCACCGCCGACATTTACTCAGCCTGTCCGTCGCCTTTGCCGCTGGCATGGGTTTGCATTCTGCTCATGCTGCAGAGCGCTGGAACATGTCCGTCGAGCAACCCGATGGCAACTACATCTCGGGCGTCGCGCGCGACTTCGCGGCCGACGTGGCACGCCTGAGCAATGGCGAACTCGAGATCAAGACGCATTCGAACTCGGTGTTGTTCAAACGCCCCGAACTCAAGCGCGCCGTGCAAACCGGTCAGGTTCAAGTTGGCGATGTTTTGATCTCGGTGCTGGGCAACGAAGATGCGCTGTACGAAGTGGACGCCGTGCCGCTGTTGGCGCGCGATTTCGACAGCGCATTGAAACTCTGGCAGGCCAGCCGGGCAGGCATCGAGATGCGCCTGGCCAAGCAGGGCATCAAGCTGCTGTACAGCGTGCCATGGCCGCCGCAGGGCATCTACACCAAGACGCCAGTTACCACGATGGCCGACTTCAAAGGGCTGAAGTTCCGCGCATACAACGCCGCCACGTCCCGCATGGTGGAGCTGATGGGCGCCTCACCAACGACCGTGAACTCTGGCGATGTTCCGCAGGCCTTCGGTACCGGTTTGATCGAAGCCATGATCACCAGCCCGGCGACCGGCGTTGATTCGCAGGCCTGGGACTTCGTGAAGTACTACTACGACGTCCAGGCGTTTATTCCGAAGAACGTGACGATGGTCAATGCACGGGCCTTTAACAGCCTGCCGCCCGCCGTTCAAAAGGCGGTGACGGAGGCTGCTGCGGCAGCCGAAAAGCGCGGCTGGGACACCGCCCGCGCACAGACCAGCACCCTGACCAAAACGCTGGCTGACAAGGGTATGACAGTTGGCAAGACGCCTGCAGCGATCGAGACCGATCTGGCCAAGATAGGTGTCACCATGGCTGACGATTGGCTGAAGAAAGCGGGCGCCGAAGGGAAGGCCGTTCTCGACGCAGCGCGCCGCTGACCTGCCCAACACGGACGAAGCACCTCCAATGCCGTTTTTGCATCAGCTGTACCGTATCTCGGGGTTGCTGTCGGCCGTTTCGCTGGCACTCATCTGCGGGCTGATTCTGGCCCAGGTGGTGGCACGAAATCTGGGCACCACGGTGCGCGATGCCGAGGAATTTGCTGCCTGGGCCATGGCCGCAGCGGGTTTCTTCGGCCTTCCCTATGCCTTGCACCAGGGTGCTCACATCCGTGTGGCCGTGGTGACACGGTTTGTGCCGAAGGCGCTTCACCACTCCATGGAACTGATCAGCAGCGCCGTGGGGTTGGCGCTGGCTTGCTACCTCGCTTGGTACTGCAGCAGCTTTGTGCTCGAGAGTTGGCGCTTCAACGAGGTCTCGCAGGGACTGGTGCCGGTGCGGATGTGGATTCCCCAACTGCCCATGGTTTTCGGGACAGTTTTGTTGGCTGTGGCGTTCGCGGAGCGACTGGTATACGTTGTCCAACACCGGCCGTTTGAGGTGGTCAGCGGCGACGACGTCGCTGGACAAGCCAAATAAAAGGATCACAGGATGGAACTCGGTTGGGTAGCAGCGATCCTCATCGTCACGCTTTTGGTGCTGCTGGCCCTGGGCGTCTGGGTCGCGCCAGCGCTTATCGCTGTGGGTCTTGTCGGCATGTTGTTTGCCGATGCACCAGGTGGCGCTATCTTGGCGACCACCTCATGGGCTGCCAGTGCGAGCTGGACGATGACGGCCTTGCCACTGTTCATCTGGATGGGCGAAATCCTGTTTAGAACCCGGCTGTCGGACGATATGTTTGCCGGCCTCGCACCATGGGTCGAGCGCCTGCCCGGCCGGCTGTTGCATGTCAACGTGTTTGGTTGCGGCATCTTCGCTGCGGTCAGTGGCAGCTCCGCCGCTACCGCCGCCACCATCGGCCGTATTTCGTTGCCTGAGCTGAAGTCCCGTGGTTATCCAGAGAGCCTGTCGCTGGGCTCGCTGGCCGGTTCTGGCACGCTGGGTTTGTTGATTCCGCCGTCCATCATCATGATTGTCTACGGCGTGGCAGCGCAGATTTCGGTGGCCCGGATGTTCATCGCTGGCGTGCTGCCCGGATTGATGCTGGTCACGCTGTTTTCGGGCTATATCGTTGTGTGGTCGCTGCTCAACAAGGACCGCATTCCGGCTGCTGGTGCCACCACAACCTTCGGTGCCAAGCTCTGGGGCACACGTCGGCTGTTGCCGGTGGTGCTGCTCATCGGGGCCGTGATCGGTTCTATCTATGCCGGTTTTGCCACCGCCACCGAGGCCGCTGCCGTGGGCGTGCTGGGCGCGCTGGTCATTGCCGCCACCTCAGGCATGTTGAGCCGGCGCACGCTGGTTGACAGCCTGCTCGGGGCGGTGCGCACCTCAACCATGATCTTCTTCATTCTTTTGGGTGCCGCCTTCCTGACGTCTTCCATGAGCTTCACCGGGCTGCCGGCAGCCCTGGCCACCTGGATCGCCGATGCGAACATGCCAGCCTGGGCGCTGATCGGCGCCCTGATGGTGCTTTTTATCGTGCTCGGCTGCTTCCTCGATGGCATTTCCATCGTGCTGCTGACCACCTCGGTGATTCTGCCGGCGGTGCAGGCAGCCGGCATCGATTTGATCTGGTTCGGCATCTTCATTGTGCTGGTGGTCGAGATGGCGCAGATCACGCCCCCGGTGGGCTTTAACTTGTTCGTGGTGCAGAACCTAACCGGCAAAGACATCTTTACGGTGGCGAAGGCCGCATTGCCGTTTTTCTTGCTTATGGTCATTGCTGTTGTGATGGTGACCGTGTTTCCCCAGATCGCGCTTGCCCTGCCGCAGGCGATGACCATGCGCTGAGATTTGTTTTCGGACCCGACAAATGACCTTGCCCGCCCATCCTATTCACCACTGGACAGACGCACTCGCCAAGGGTGAGACCAGCAGCCGAGCGCTCACCGAGCTGGCGCTGGACGCCGTCAACACCTCGGACCAGGCGAGCGCAACCTTCACCCGGGTGCACGCCGACAGCGCTCGGGCCAGCGCCGACGCCGCCGACCGGCTGCGAAGCGCTGGACTGCCGGCGGCTCCACTGGCTGGACTACCCATCTCGATCAAGGACCTGTTCGATGAGGCAGGCCAAGTCACGCGAGCGGGATCCCGCGTGCTCGGTGACGCCAGACCTGCCGGGTGCGATGGCGCGGTGGTGCGCCAACTGCGTGCCGCTGGTGCGGTCATCGTGGGTCGCACCTCCATGACCGAGTTCGCGTACTCGGGCCTTGGCCTGAATCCGCACCACGGAACCCCGCTCAACCCGTGGGATCGGGCCACCGGCCGCATCCCCGGCGGTTCGTCATCCGGCGCTGCCGTATCGGTGACGGACGGCATGGCGGTGGTGGCCATTGGCACCGACACCGGAGGCTCGGTGCGCATTCCTTCGGCGCTGTGCGGCCTGACCGGCTTCAAGCCGACCGCGCGCCGGGTCTCTCTCACAGGCACGTTGCCCTTGTCTCCGACGCTGGATTCGATTGGCCCGCTGGCCCACAGCGTGGCTTGCTGCGCATTGCTGGATGCGGTGCTTTCTGGCCAGGAACCCGCCACGCTCCGCCCTGTGCAGCTGGCTGGTTTGCGGCTGGCCTTGCCTCGCACGCTGCTCTTTGATGGGGCCGACGCCACGGTGTCGGCCGCTTTCGCGGCAGCCTGCACAGCGCTGTCCAACGCAGGCGCCAGCATCGTTGAAATCGAGATACCGGAGTTCGCAGAACTTGCGCACATCAACCGGGGTGGCGGTTTCATTGCGGCTGAGGCCTGGGCCTGGCACGCGTCGCTGCTGTCAAGCAGGGAGGCCGAGTACGACCCGCGCGTCGCGGTGCGTATCCGCCGCGGTAGCAGCATGTCGGCGGCAGACTATTTGGAACTGCTGGCGGTGCGCCGGCGGTGGATTTCAGGTGTGGCGCAGCGCTTGAGTGCCGTGAACGCATCGATGATGATCCTGCCCACTGTGCCCGTGGTGGCACCGGCACTTGCACCGCTGAGATTGAGCGATGAAACCTATGGCAGTACCAACCTGCTGCTATTGCGCAATCCGACGCTGATCAATTTTCTGGACGGCTGCGCGCTCAGCCTGCCGTGTCACCGTCCTGGTGATGCACCGGTGGGCCTGACGCTGGCGGCGCTGGGCGGTGGCGACGCCGCCGTACTTTCCGCCGGTGCAGCGATCGAAGCCGTGCTGCGCGCCCGTTTCTGACCTATTCGGATGAAATTTTCATGACCAGCCAAGCAGCCGTCATCCTGGGTGGCACGGGCATGGTGGGCGCCAATATGGCGCAATTGCTCGACCAAGTCGGTGGCTGGGATGTCACCATTGTTTCGCGCCGCGCACCAGAATTCGAAACCCGTGCCCGCCATGTCGCCTGCGACATGAGCGATCCGGACGACTGTGTGCGGGTGCTGGGCGCGATGGTTGATACGACCCACATCTTCTGGACGGGCCACGCCACCGGCACGCGCTGGGTTGACAAAGCTGCACGCGATACCGATCTGTTTCGCAATGCCATGAATGCGATTGAGCCTGCCTCGCCCAAACTCGTTCATGTGTGTTTGTTGCAAGGCTCGAAGTACTACGGTCGCCACCTGGGCCCTTTCAAGACGCCGGCAAAGGAGAGTGATGCACGCCACTTTCCACCCAACTTCTACTACACCCAGGAAGATTTTCTGAAGCAACTGGCAGAAGGAAAGCGTTGGAGTTGGTCGCTGATGCGGCCGCACATCGTTTGTGGCTATGCGCGCACCGACATCAACCTGCCCAAGCCGATTGCGGTGTACGCCACGCTGTGCAAGAAGCTGGGCTTGCCGCTGAAATTTCCTGGACCCGAAGCCGCCTACCGCGCGGTTCACTGCGCCAGCGATGTAGAGCTGTTGAACAAAGGCATGCTGTGGGCTGCCACCACGCCCTCAGCAGCCAATGAGGCTTTCAACATGGTCAACGGTGACCACTTCCGCTGGCAGTACCTGTGGCCACGGATCGCCGAGTACTTTGGCATGGAAGCCGGTGGTGTACAGCAGATCGACCTGGAGCTGATGATGGCGGACAAGGACTCGTTGTGGGAAGAGATCGTGCGCGAGCACGGTCTGTTGCCCACGCCGTTTTCTGAAGCCGCAAACTGGTCGTTCGCCAACTACGCTTTTGCACCCACCTGGGACATCATGCTCGACAACACCAAGGCGCGCCGGCATGGCTTTCAAGAGTTTGTTGATTCGGAAGACATGTTCATCCGTATCTTCGACAGCTTCCGTCGCCAGCGTTTCATCCCTTGACTCCCCAGCCCCCGAGCGCGCCATGCGTTGAACAGGCACGGTCGTGCCGGACCCCATGACGCCGACCGACCCGGTTCAAGGAAACGCTCGTTTAGTCAACCTCGGTCCCTTGGAGCAGCTGAAAGCAGGCCGCATGCCTCGTCGCGTGCTGCAGCTCGTTGTTGGACTGGCTATCTACGGCGCATCCATGGCGATGGTGATTCGTGGTGCGCTAGGTGCTATTCCATGGGACGTGCTGCACACCGGCCTCATCGAGCACATCCCGATCACGTTCGGCCAAATGTCGATACTGCTGGCACTCGTTGTGCTGCTGATGTGGATTCCACTGCGGCAAATGCCCGGTCTGGGGACGATTGCGAACGTGTTCCTCGTCGGCCTCGCTGCAGACATTGCGCTGGCTATCGTGCCGGAGACCGATGACATCGGTGCCCGTCTCGCCCTGCTTCTCGCAGGCATCGTGCTCAACGCCGTGGCCACTGCGATGTATATCGGCTCCCAGCTCGGTCCAGGCCCCCGCGATGGACTCATGACTGGCTTGGCCCGTATTTCAGGTCATTCCATCCGGCTGGTGCGAACCTCCATTGAGGTCTTCGTGGTCGCAGTAGGCGCGCTGCTGGGCGGTTCAGTGGGTGTTGGCACTGTGCTTTATGCGCTTGCAATCGGACCACTTGTGCACTGGATGCTGCCCTGGTTCGTTGTGGAATTACAAGAGCCCATTCCACCCGTGGATGAATCTGCTTCGCGATTGTGAACACCACGCTCGTATTGCCGAACAGCCTTTCCGACACCACGTAATACGTGGGCTGAAGTTCAAGCAGCGGTCGGTCAGCTGGGTTCAAGGAGGGCAGATCATCGCAGCGGTGGCCAAGTTGGGGATAAAGCAAGTTCTTTTCTGGAATTTTTCAATATCTGGTTTGGGGTGTTTGTTGTTGGGTGAGCTCACGGCTGCACGGTCAGGTGGATTTTTGCGGCTATCCACTGCCCATCTTGCTCGGCCAGCAAAGCGCTCACCGGGCGCAGACAACTGTTGGTGTTGGGGATTAAGGTGGCCACGCGGGTTCTGCGCTTGAGCGTGGTTGGCGACAATTACCTTGGCCGGTCGACGACAACTATCTTGGCCGGTTTGACGCCATCGCCAGGCGGGTCCTGGAGGCGGGATATTGTGAGCCGATCGAACTCCAACGAAGGCTCAC
>Ga0105054_10006112_pt1 | contig 16940 bp, 10 predicted proteins | sample BON02_FD_78091 | JGI IMG/M metagenome (GOLD analysis project Ga0105054, IMG submission 78091) | Freshwater microbial communities from Lake Bonney liftoff mats and glacier meltwater in Antarctica - BON-02 (megahit assembly) | ecosystem: Environmental > Aquatic > Freshwater > Ice > Glacier...
CGCAATAGCCGCACCATCTTCTTTCTCTTCTTGTCGTTGCTCCAGCTTTCGTCCCTCTTCATCCCCCCTCCCCCCTCCCCCCCCCCTCCGTAGCTGCTGCTTCCCCTCCCCCCCCCCTCCACCCTTACTTTGACTGCTGTCCCTGCTGCCGCTGCTACCGCTGGCGCCTTGCTCCTCCTCCTCCTCCTCCTCCTCCCCCTCATCCATTTGCATTGACATCATCATAGCCTCTGCTGCCGCTAAGGGTGCTTGTGGTGGTGGCAACGACAATCGTTCTCCTCCTGCTTCTGAAGCAGCGCCACCTCCCTCTCCTTTCTCCTCCGCCTTGGGCCCGTCTTGTGTTTGTTGTTGCATCATACTGGGTGATGCTGCTGGAGAGGGTGGTGGTGGTGGCAGCTGCTGGTGTTGCTGGTGCTGCTGGTGCTGCTGGTGCTGGTGCTGCTGCTGTTGTTGTTGCTGCTGCACTTCCTCCTTGTCATCCACATTAATAATCATCTTCATGGTCGCATTCGTCGCCGCCTCCTCCTCGGCGCGGGCAATGGCCATCTTGACCCGTCGAAGCTGGACGCTCGCCTCGCTGAGCTGGGCTGAGGCACTCACTAGCTGATGCCGCACTTGAATCGCCTCTGGAGATTTTTCCGAACCCCGCAAAGTCGTCAACAGCGACGCCACGCGCAAATCGGTCCCACTGCCGGCAACCAAGCTCCTTGAGCGGGCGAAGTGCTGGTGCGGCTGCGGTTGCTGCTGAGAGCTTCCTCCCCCTCCTCCGCCCCCACCCCCACTGCTGCTGCTGCTGCTGCTAGCTTGCAAGGCCGCCTGGAGAAGGCGCGGCAGCTGGTCTCGCGGCAAGTGCCGGTACTTGAGGCTCAGTTCTTGGGGCGTGGACCGGTGCGAATGCCCTTGCCAGTCATAGGACATGCCCAGCAAACCATGCTCGGTGAGTTCCTCCCTGAGCACCGAGGCCGCGCGTTGACAAGGCGTCGAACGGGCCAAGAAGTCCGCAACCAAGAAAAAGAGCTCGGCAGTGTCCACTTCCACCTCTTGCGCCGGCGCCGCTGGACGCTGGTGCGGTGGACGGCTCATGCCTGTGTAGTGGTGTGTGGGGTGGCTGAGACGCATGCATGGAACAAGCTCACGCATCATGAGTGCAGAAAGGCGAAGGCAGGGGCGGAGGGAAAAGGGAGGCCTTGAATGCTAAACACAGAGACACCCACCACCACGTTGCCCCGCATGTCCTCCGCTTGCCCCTGGTACATTTCACAACCCAGTCCATACCCACAAGTGACCAGGGCACAACGAAGAACGGCAAGGCCTCGTTTGGCGCCTTCAGAATCGCTTAGGTCCGTTGCCCTTCTGCGTCCGGCTGCTTTTTGCTCCTCCCCCCGCCCAAACACGACCGCCAAGCAAATCATCACCACACATGCCTTTAGAATGTGCTGTGCCCCACGCGTCCTTTGACGCCCTCCCTGTGTCTTTCACACCTCGTCAAGCCCTTGGGCGTTTTGTTGGGGGTGCACTTATTGCGTGCGCCTGCCTGGTCGTCCCCCAGCAAGCGGCGTGGAAGAGAGGGGGCGGGGCCACGGCAGCAAGGGAGGGAAACGCTGTAAGGTGGCTGCCGCCCCACTTCGCGCATTGCGCGCATTGGTGTGCCAACGGAGGCCCAGGCAGCCCTACCCACGCCCTCTGCGGCCCTGGAGAGCGTAGCAAGGCGGGCAGATGGGGGTGCTGCCCTTTGGCGCACTGCTGTCCTTCCCTGCGTCCTTCACTTGGCTTGTGCGGCACCTTTGAGCCTGCCAACCCCGCAGCGCACCAAACCCACCCACCCGTTAATTTGTGCCATCCACTAAGCTCTGACGCGGGGTGCGTGTGTGTGAGCGGCACGGAGTGTGTTTCCTATGGTGTGGCGTGGTTTTGTGGACTTGGTTGGACTGGTTGGACTGCCGGCCTCCCTCCCCGCTCCACGCAGGCTTTGCTCTTGCATCACATGCAGCCCCTTCCTCCAATACACACTTCTCTAGCAGGCTACCTATTGCGCCCGGCTTTCATCATCGCTGTCACTCATGTGTCTCACACCCCTCCACCCCAAACACAGGACCGCCTTCCGGTTGTGCGCCCTTCCTTCCAGTCTACCATGGCTACCCCCTGCGCCTCCTCCACCACCAGCAGTACCACCATAGCCGCAGGCCCGCCTCCCTTCAACCAGCCCTACTGGACCATTGACGAGCACAACAACTTCTTGGAGGGCCTCAAGGAATTCGGCCGGTCCTGGGAGTCCATCTCTCTGCACCTCGTCCCCACCCGCACCGCCGAGCAAGTCAAAAACTACGCCGCCCTTTACTTCTACGACGAGGCCCAGAAAGCGGCGAGATCTGATACGAAGCCTGCCCCTGCGTGCAAGGCTCCGGCGGCGGCGCAATTAAAGAAGAAGGACAATGGGCATTGGACGGACGAGGAGCACGAGTTTTTCTTGGAGTGCTGGGCCAAGTACGGCAAGTCCTGGAAGAAAATTTCGGAAGTGATGAAGACCCGCACCAACGAGCAGATTCGGACACACGCCCAGAAGTACTTTGCCAAGCTCTATCAGCTTCGCACCTGTGGGTATGAGGGCGATTACGCCATGGATGGGACGCGGCATCTGACCAAGACGTTTTTGCAGAAGGCGCAGGGGCAAGGCTGCATCTCACCGGGCAAGCTGAAGAGCAACTTCAAGATGACCAGCCCCCGTGGCGTGGTGAAGAAGCATGCGAATCGCCAAGGGAAGGCGGCGGCTCGTCTCCGCGGCGGAAGCGCGTCTCCGCGTCGAGTCAAGAAGCCCCAGGGAGGGGAGAGTGGGAAGAAGGAGGAGGCGGCGGAGGAGGAGGGCGCGGGAGAGGACGAGGAGGGGAAGGACGGGAGCTTGCTGCAACTCGCTGTGATCGGCTACACCACCCGCAGCGGCCGCGTCGTCACCTGGGCGCAACCACTGCAGCAGGCGCAGGCGCAGGCGCAAGCCACGGTCATGGAGGTGGACGAGGAGGAGCACGGCGCAGCCCACGAGGAGGAGGACGATCGCAAGCAAGAGGCAGCCCCGACAGTCACACCAGCGGCTGCGACGGCAGCAGCGACGGCACCGGTGGCTGTGGAACTGACAACCGACACGGGCGCCGGCCAGGAGGCGGAGGGGGAGGAGGGCATGAACGACTTCCATCACGATCAGGGCCATGCGGACGACCAGCACGATGCCAAGCAGGAGGACCGATGCGAGCACGTGGAGCGGGTGGTGATGGAGATTGACACGACGGCCGAGGTGGTGGCGGTGGCGCCGACTGTCCCTACCCCGCGCACGGTTGTCGATGTCCTGACCTCTCTCACTATGGACCCGAATGGCTTTCTGCATTGGGAGCAGGCTGGTCCGGCTGCTGCTGCTGCTGGGGCGGTGCCTGAGGGATGGGTGGTGCTGCCGGAGGTCCAAGAGGAGCGCAACGACACGGGCTCGCTCTCTATCGCCACCACCACCACTCACGTGTCGGCGGAGATGACGAGCAGTATCAGCAGCGCCGCCAGCTCGGCCAGCAGCAGCAGCAGCAGTTCCGAGGGGGCGACGCAGCGGGACTCGATGCTGTTGATGATGAGCAGCGCTGATGGCAGTCTTTTGTGGGAGTCGGAGGGGTACAACGCGGAGGAGGACGACAACAACAGCTTGACCCGCCCTCCTACGTCGCCGGATGCTGCTGCGGGTACCGCGCACTGGGCGGCTGACGACGAAGGGCGTTGGGCAGGAGAGGAAGGGGAGGGGAAGGGCGAGGCGACGGGCAAGGGGGAGGGGCCGGCGGTGTTTCAGATTTGATTAGATGGTGCAGAAGGGAGTGGGTTTGAGTAAGAGGATTGTGGATGGCTAAAGTGTTGTTTTTACTAGATTATCAAGGAGAGGGCAAGCCGTAATGGCGCATCCATTCTCACTTGTGTGTACTTGTAAGTTAGGGGTGCCAACGAAACAGTCGACAGCAGCAGCAGCTAGCAAGGACTACCAGGAAGTAGAGTCGCCTGCAATTTCTTCTTGCGCGCGCTCGCTTGTCGCTTTGTAGACGTGCCGATCAGAGATTTAGAAAAAATAAATAGAAAGGACTAGTCGTAGTTAGAAAGAAACAGAAAGCATTACAAACAAAAAACAACATAACTTAATTCTACATGACTGCGCAGATGATGTTATAACAGGAAAAGAGTGCGGCTTGGAACTCTGGTGACTGCGTGGCTGCGGCACGAACTCTAGCAAAAAGGAAGACGAAATAAAGCAAAAAACACACACAGGGATGTGCAACACACAAATCGCTATGTTTGGTTATTTCTTTCGACTAATACAATTTCCTTTTTAGTTTCAGGCTCACCATCTCAATGTACATACTCTTTTGTTTTTGTTTGTTTACTTCTTACTCTTAGGCCGCTTCGCCCCCATCACCACCGCCTCCGCGTCCACATCGCCGTCAAACGGCGAAAGCGTAAATCGCGCCGAGCCAATACGCGGCGGCTCGGACCCTCCCCCACCTCCACCACCAGCAGGCACCACCGCAACAAAACCCTGCATCCCCGCCACTCCCACCCCCACAGCTCCCACCCCTCCTCCTCCTCCTCCCAACGTGGGCCTGATAAACTTCTCCCAATACTTCGTCAAGCCCTCCTTCAATTCCCCCCTTGCCTTGTCCTTATCCCCTCTCAAAAACGAAATCGCCATCAAAGCATCGACGCCCCACCCTCCAAACTCCCTCAGCAACGGCCCCGTCGCCTCCGACTCCACCGTCACCCCCTCCTCAAATACATCCACAATATTATCCAAGACCAACAACTGCAACTCCAACGCAGCCGTCTCTCTCAACCCCGCCTGCTTAAGCTCATCCTCGTACTCATCGAAAAAATCAGTCACTGCCTGCCTGTCATTCCTTATCTTCTGCGCCACGACCAAAGGATCCCTAAACGGCTTCAACTTCGCATTCGCCTTATCCTCCTTCCCCTTGGCTCCGCCCCTTCGAAACAACGTAAACAAATACAAAGCCACCACCTTCTCCAAGCACTCCCTCACCAACTTTGCAAAATAAAACGGGGGCAACCAAACAGACAAGTCATTATAGTAATCTTGAAACGTCATCGCCACCCTCTGCATCATCACATCCACACTCTCCTCCCACTCAGGCATAAACAACTCTTCCGCAAACGCCTCCCTCACATCATTCAAGACCAACTGCGTACAACCCGAATTCGCCTCATCAGCGATACTTACAAAGCCATCCAAAACCTGATCAACCGCCGCATCCACCATCGCTAAATGATCACCCTGCAACTTCCCCATCTGCTCCAACTCCTCCCTAAACTCCTGGATCTTCTCCTGGAGCCTATCATAATCATTCACAGTCGCACACAGCATCTCCAAGGTCAACCCTCCCCCTCCTCCCCCTCCCCCCTCCCTCCCTCCCGGGCTCTTGACTGAGGAAGAGAAAGCATGCTGCAGCTTCTTAGCCCGCAGCGTCGTCAGCGTCTCTTCTAGGATACTTTTAATCACATTCAAACACACCACAATAACCGCGCACATGTTATCCGCGCTCAGCTTCGATAGCACTACTAATACCTGCAAATGAATGATATTAAAAAAATCCTCCGGCGTGCTCGTGATCGGCTGCCCCGCCGAATTCAACGCCACCTCCTGCACCCTATTCAAGATATTCGTAAACCACTCCGTCATCTGTATCCTCACCCTCACAAGATACTCCTGCAAACACACACTCAACGCCAGGACGAACTCCGAACACGGCTTCACTGCCCCCAAGTTCACAATCTCCTGATTATAATAATCAAGCCACTCCATCAACTGTAACAGCTCTCCCTGATCCAAATCCGGAAACCCTCGCTGATACAGTTTCCCAATCTCCTTGACCAAATGCCTCTCATACTGACTTCGGAACGTGTCCATCACTAGGTAATTCGCGGGGAAACAGGGCACAACATCCGCCTTCAGATAAGTCAGATCGAGCAAAATCCGCGTCGCCGCGCTCAGAATCGCTGAAAACACACTCTGCTGCTGCTGCTGCTGCTGCTTCGTTGCGGTGCTGGTAGCGGTAGTGGTAGAAGAGGCATCGACCCCTCCCCCCTTCTTGGCAGCAGCCTGCGCTTGTGCTTGCGCGGTGGCAGCGGCGAAGATACCCGAGGCTCGTTCATCTACTTTTTGCTTTAACTTCATCACTACATCTGCCCTCAGGTCCTCCAATAGAGACAACGCCACGGCCTCCTCCACGTTCTCCGAATTTTTCTCCGCCCGTTCCCTTGCCCGGTTTGCTTTTTCCTTCTGAAAGGCCTCGTGCATATCTACAATCTCTAGGGTGGAGATCAGAATGCGGGGGTCCACCTGGACAATCTCGAAGCAATTAGAAATGTTATCAAAAATCTTCTTCCGAATCGCATCTAGTAGCTTCTTTACCTCCTCCAAATGAATGCCAAACGTAGCTTGCATCCGATCCCCCACGGAAATGACGCGGGTGGAGCCCGTGGTCGTGACCGAGGAAGAGGAGGAGGGCTTGGTAGGTGACTTCACCCCTTGCTGCACTTTGAGCTCTCGCAGCAACTCATCCCGCCACAACTCCAACTGCTGCCCTTCCAGATACACCTGACGAAGCTGCATGGGCTGCTTCTTCAACAGCCCCACCAAGAGGTCGACGCGCGAAGGCAAGTTGGCGTAGTAAGTCACCTCTTTCAGCGTCCGCTCCAGGTTTTTTCGAGCCCGATTGATCATCTTGAGGCGGGGGTAGGCATCAAAAAGCAGCTTGCCTTGCTCCCCGGCCTTGCGACACAGCTCGTGCATGCCTTCAAACTCCCCACGAACCGCGGCCATTTGTTCGTTGGCGGCCTGAATGACGTCCATGGCCCGCTTCACCCCATCAAGCTTGACTTGGACCATCCCACTCAATTGCAATTCGAGGGAGGACAGCTTCTTCTTGTACTCGGCCCTTAGCTCCGGCACGTCGTCCAGGTGGACCTGCTCCATGAAGCGCTTCTTGACAATCTTGCTGGCCTTGTCAAAAGCCTCGGCGTCCAACGCGGCAATCATGCCCACCAAGGCCGCCGCTTCGGTTTGAGTTGCGGGCGCTGCTGCTGCTTTGAAGGAGGAGGAGGAGGAGGACGGGAGAGGGGGACGAAGCTTGCTGCTGGCGCCCGGCGCCGCCATCATGAACCTGTGGAAGTGGTGTGTGTAGTTGTGTGTAGTGGTAGTGTGTGAGTGTTGTGTGGTAAAACAGAGGCATGGGCATGAAGAAGCTCGCTCGAGAATTTGGGCTGAGGCGCCGTCGTCGTGTGCTCATCATGATGCATTTGCCTGCGCAGTCTAGCACCAACAACACACATCAAACTCATCATACACGTTGCCATACACCCTCCCTACCACAGACTTGCTCCGCGCCCCGCTGCATTGCCTCCTTGCCGTCCTTACCAAAGCCCGCATCATCACATCATCATCATGGCCGCCGACCTCTCCAGACAGCCTCCTTCCCAACAAGGCAAGAAAGCTGAATGCGCCGAGTCCCTCTTCGACTACCTCTTTGCGGCAATGATTGATGCGCTGCGCACGGGCGGGGACCAGGGCCCCCGGAATGACGAGCTGCTGGCAGAGACCGTGCGGGCGATTGGGTTCGATGTTGGGTATCGCCTGGCGGAATCCACGGCCCAAGGCCGCGTGCTGCCCGCGGACGCGCTGGAAGTGAATGTGATGAAATTCATTTGCAAGGAGTTCTGGATCGAGATTTTCAAGAAGCAGATTGACAAGCTCCAGACTAATAACCAAGGGGTCTTTGTCTTGCGCGATGCCAAGTTTCGGTGGCTTGCCCCCTTTACGGCCGACGATGAGGCGACCCGCCGCGCCGCCGCCACGGTCCTGAATTTCCCATGTGGGCTTATTAAAGGTGCCTTGGAAAATCTGGGGATCACTTCGACGGTGCAAGCCGAAGTGGCCCCGGCGGTGCCCTCGTGTTCGTTTACTATCAAGATTAAGCGGAGTGGAGGGGCTGGGGGAGGGGCGGGGGGAGGGAGTGCTGCTGCGGTGCCAGCGTCCTCGACGACGGCGTCAAGTAGTAGATCCTGAGAGATAGTGAGGGGAAAGAGAATGATGATGTACACATGACAAAGAAACAAAAGGATGAGATTAAGTACATTTTTGTTTTTTTGGGTGCTGATTGTTGTCTAGAAGAAAGGAGCAAGACCTCCCTACACAAACTTTTCTTTGTTATAATTTCTTTCTTTTTTTCCTCTTTCTCTTCTTCTCATCAGTCCCCAACATCTTCACAAACACCACATTGCCTCCCCTCCCCCCCCTCCTTCCTTCCCCCCCTCCCTCCCTCCTTCCCCTCCCTCCTTAATCCTTCTTCAACTGGAACGTCTCCGTCGTCACCCCCTTCGAAGTAATCACACTAATCATCACCGCATCCCCCGTATAAATATCCCGTTCCCCCGCCGTCAGAAAGCAATCCTTACAGATAGCCACGACCTCCTCCGGGGTGTATTCCGGCTTGGGGTCCTGTCGGTTTTTGAAACCGACAATGTTGTCAAGGAGGGGAATAACAAACGCTTGCCCCGACCCACTGGCAGAATACTCCACCCGCTCATGCGAGCCGACCGCATCATAGGAAAAGACACAGCCCTTCCCTTCGTCGTCCACGCCGGCCAGGACATTAAAAGCGTAATAAGGGAAGAAACGACGGTAGTACAGAGTGTTCCCCAAGAGTTGAGCCACGGCGGGGGTGGTGATTTCCTTGCCGTTGTCGTGTTCGTACATACGCAGGCGCATGTCCAGGACTTGTTGCAGGGTGCGGACGTCCGTCAGGCACCCAGCGGAGGCGAGAACGGTCTTGCTTGTGCTGTTTGCATTGGGGAGGGTGGGTGGGGGTGAAGGGTGAGATGGAAGGAGGGTGGCATAGAGGGAGGGGAGGGAGGGAGGGAGGACTTACAGTTTGCAAAGCTTGGGAACATTTCGCGACAGAATCTCGTAGCCTGTGCTCAGGCGTGTGTCTCCTGCCACCACTGCGAAGTCCTTGCCGGCAATGGCCAGGCACGTGCTATTTGGTAGGAGGGTGGTGAAGGAAATAAAAATGAGTGCGCGGGTTGGCACATGCATGGCGAATGACGGGGTGGACCCCTCTACTCCCCTCTCTCCCCCACTCCATCCTCTGCACACCCAAACGCTCACCCGCCGTTGAAATCGTAAGGGGAGAAGCGGCGTTCATAAGGCGCCTGGGTGACGCCGTGGTCGATGCTGCCGTCGTCGTGGCTGGTCGCCATGGTCACGCCCTGGCCCAGACGCGCCGCGCCCTCGGTCGACCAAATGGAAGGAGCCGCCGCCGGTTGTTGCGACCTAGAATTGAATGAAAAGCATTGGATTAGGACACGAGGACAGCGTGGATGGGGAGAGGGAGAGTGTGTCTACTTACTTCATGTGCGTGGTCATTTTGTGCCTGGGGCGTGAAGAAGGCGCTCCGCGTCGTCTGCTTCTTCTTGCTGTGTGATAATGGTGTGTGTTGGGAGGGACCGAAAACGAAGAGGTCAGAAACAGGCAATTAATAGAGCATGTTATGCTGCCTGTGCTTGTGCTGGGTGCTGTGGTGGAGGCTAATACGCTCTAGGACACGCGGCAAGGCGCCTCGAAGTGCATGGAACTCGGCGGCTTCTCATCATGCTCGCTCACATTTCGGTTTTGGCGAGGATGATTCTCGTGCCACGTTGAGCAATCTCCTCCCTCCCTCTCTCCTCCCTCCTACCCTCGCCTTTGCAAAGCAAAAGACAAGCTACAAACATGCGTGAATGCCAATACTTGGATCTGTTTTTTTCTTCTTTGTTCCTTCGTTTTACCGCTAACTTTCATTTCTCTTATAACTTGTCTGCTCGTACACGCACTACCTCTTGTCTCCTCTACTCTACCCCGCCCCCACCCCACTCATCACCCAACCCTTCCTCAATCTCTATCCTACGTGCCCCGTGCCAAGTTCGTAATCGCCTTCTGGACCATCTTAAAGTCCTTCACCAGCTGGGGATGACCCAACGCCACCACCTCCGGCGCCGCCTCATTGAAATTCTTAATCAAATCCGGACAGACCTCCCCCAAATAAGACCCCACCACCGAGTCACTAGGATTGATCGCCAGCACCAGCTCCTGCATCCACTCCAACTTCTGCGCCGTGTGCTGCCCCAGATGGAAAGTCAACTGCTGCAACAAGCAGAACATGGTCGGCTGCGACAGCAAAGGAGGGTCCGAATCGAAAATATCATCCTTGGGTGACTCCGAGCACAACCACAACAACAAGTCCAAGTTCTGCGACGACAAGACATTCACAAACACCTCATCAATCTTCCCCGCCCGCAAATCCCTTAACAGCTCTTCCTTGCGCGCCGCCGCAATCACAGGCGCAGCCGGGGCAGGCGCCGCAGCAGGAGCAGCCTTTCCACGCCAGGCCCCTCCTCCCAGCCCTCCCCCAAAATCCATCACATCTCCCCCACTCTCCAACCGACTGCCCAACGCCGCAAGCTGCGCAGATAAGGCAGCCACTGCGTTCGCAACTGAAGCAATCTCGCTTCGGACCTGCCCGACCTCCCCCTTGACTTCCCTTACTGCAGCAGCAGCAGCAGCAGCAGCAGCAGCAGCAGCAGACGCCCCTCCTCCCCCTCCTCCTCCACCACCACCAGAAGCAGCCACCGCCGCCGTGACTGCCCCTGGGATAGAAGATGTCGCCGCTGTCAGGTTCTTATTGATGCTATCATTAATCTGCGCAAACATTCTTTGAGTCGTATTCTGCATGGCGGGCAACAACAATTCTTGGAAACATTGCTTAAACGACGAACTCACTGGCTCCTTGACCGCGTCTCCTAACCCTGCAAGAGCCGCCTCTTTCACTTGAGCAGGCACGTCGCCCAGCTGCGAAGCCACGGCGGCTTTGATTGCTTTCTCGATATTTTTGTCCATTCCTGCCATGGCTTCGTTTACGGCCTTCTTTGTGTTTAGATTGAGCAGCAGACCTAAGCGTTGTTCCATGTCTCTTAACCCTGCCAGGACCACCTCGGTATTAACCGTTGCTGCTGTTGCTGCTGTTGCCGCCGCCAGACTGACGCCTGCTCCTGCTCCTCCTCCTGATGCAGCAGCCTGCTGAGGCGCGCTCGAGGTAGAAGAGACAGGAGCAGGAGGAGGAGCAGGAACAGAAGCAGGGGGCTCCAAAGGTGCGACAACAGCCACAGGACCCATTCTACTAGCAGCATCCCGACTTGCTTGCCCTGAAGCAGCTCCACCACCCACCCCACTACTCTCCTCTCCCGCGCCACCCGTCGGAAAACGCTGCGCTGAATTAGTCCTGCTCCCTAACCCTCCACCGCTAGTGCTGCTGCTGGCGCTGCTACTGATGGTGCTGCTGGGCTGCCCCTTTTCTTCCGTCGTGTGCGCGCCACCCGTCTGCTTCGCTTCCGTCAAGGAGCCAGCAACTGTTTGGGTGCTAGCGGCTTCATCCCCTCCTCCTCTCCCTCCTCTTCCCCCTGCTGCTGCTGCTCGTCGTCCGTTAGCCGTGGCCCCTGCAGTCAGCGACTGAGGGGAGATCAAACCAGGCGTGGTGCCGCTGCTGCTGCTGCTGCTGTCGCTGCTGCCTGCGGCTTGGCTGGCTTGCAAGAGCATCTGCAGGATGGCTGGCTGTTGGCCTGGAGGAGGGGGGTTGGGGGACTGGTGCGGAGATCGTGCAGGAGTAGCAGGAGCAGCAGGAGCAGCAGCAGTAGTAGGCGTCGTCGAAGGAGGGAGGGAGGCAGACATGGTGCTACTGCTGCTGCTGGCGAGACAATCCGCTGGCCTTATGTGGTAGATTTGAATCGCTTGGGTCTGCACACAGAAGAGCTGGACTTCGGACGCCCCCGTCTTGTCTGCCTGTCCTTTATGTGCGTCCATCGCGACCCCCGGCAATGACAAGAGACTTAACACCGGATGTTTCAGTTGAAAAGGGGTCAACCTATTCACCTTGGCACTGCTCGGCCCCAAGACCACATGCGCTACATACAAGAGAGGACGGACCGCGTCGGCCAACAGCAAAAACTCCCCCGACTCATCCGCCTCCAAATGGAACGCCCTCCCTCCCTTCCCCACATCCCGATCAGGCGGCGGCGGGACAAAAGTCAACGTCTGGGTATTAATAGGCGTCAAAGTAGTCCACGCCCTAAACAATTTCACCTCACTTGCTTGCTTCCCCCCCGTGACCACAAAGACTTTCTCGCCCGTCGACGACCCCTTCGTACGATGCAGAAAGAGAGCCCTTGACACCGGCTCACCACCATAAGGCTGCCACCGGCCCATGGCCTGCCTCGACTCCACCTCCCACACCCTCGCCCAGCCATCCGCCCCCGCCGTAACCAAGTACTTCCCATCTTGCGAAAAACTCAGATCGAGGCATTGATTGCTCGCTGCGGTCAGCTTCCACTCAGCCTTCAAGTCATCGACTCCATTCGTAGCCGCCAGCGTCGGCGCGGGCCCCCCCGGTTTCCCTCCCAGTTTCTGAATGAGAGTTTGTGTGTTGATCAAGGCGACTTCGCCGTTGGGGGCGACGACGGCGATGGTGTGGGGCTTGGTGGGGTGCCAGACGACGCGCTGTAGGTGCACGTTGGTCACGCTTAGTAGAGGGACGGAGGTCAGAGACTTGTCTGCTGGATTCTCTCCGATGGTCCACATGAAAAACGACCCATCCCCACCGAGGGAGGCCAGTATGCAGGTAGAACGACGAGCGAAGGCCATGTCAATGACTGGTTTCTTGTGTCCTTTGAGCAGAGTGCGTTGCACCGACTGCCGATTAATTCCGCGGATGTGCCCGTCCTTGATGGCATAGCAAATAAACGCATCCGACACCGCAATAAGCCGTCCGCTCCCATAGGGAGCGTCCGAGTTGTAGAAGGCAATGGGCGTGCACTGCGGGTGGGGTAGGCCACCTTGGGGCGTCGAGAATGTGAAGGCTGGGGTCGTCACTTCCATGCCTGCCACCGTGCCCGAGACCCCCTCCCCGTCTCCATTGCCCGGGACCGAGGAAGCGGAAGCGGAGAGGGACGAGGACGACGAAGACGAAGATGGCGAAGGTGTCGCCGTGCTGCGCGTGGTGCTCCTCAGGGTGGTAGTGGTCGTAGTCGTCGTCACCACAGCACCGAGGCCCCCAGGAGCAGGCGCGGGGGCGGGCGTGGCGCCAGCAGAAGGACCCGCACCCGTCGACGCACCCCGCGAAAGGGTCTGGAAAAACGAGTTAAAATTGTCCATCGTGCTGCTAGGTGGCCTGCGGTGGAGGTAGTGTATGTCTGCCTTCGTCTACGGGCAGCAAGCAAGCAAGCGTCGTCGCCCAACAAGTCCTTCTTCTTTTAGCTAGGTGCGGATCCGAGAGAAGGCAAGAGCCAAGTACGCGCTGTGGGGAGGAGGGGAAAGCGAGGCAGAATTAGGGTGGCGAGAACGAGGTCTTGGCAACATGGTGGTGCGTTGTTGGCAACATGGGGACACACGACACAACACAAGCGATGATGATGGAAGAGAGAGGCGTTGTGGTGGTGATGATGCGGAGATGCGGAGAACGAGAGGCAATACATTACGCACATGGCTCCACCGATCACAAGGGAGAGGATCATCCCTTTTTTTTTTTCGTTTTTTTTTTTCTTGTCTTTACATTTCTTTTAACACGTTTATTGTCCTTTCTTCCCAAATCGCAACCCCAAAGGCTGCACATTTTCGTTTGCTCCCGCAGGAGCCACCGCTGCCACATGCCCTGTCGGATGGAGACCCAGCACTCTTTCCTCCTCCTCCCCATTAGCCTGGAGGAACACCACGAGCAAGACCTCGTTCCGTCGGTGCAAGGGCACATTTTGCCCCCGTAAGAAATCCTTGAGTTTGATGGGGCCCGGGCGCCAGGTAGGGTGGAAGCGGTCGCCGTCTACGCGATGCCGGAGTTGGAGGCGGGCTCCTAGGGGGACATGAGGGAGGATCAAATCCCACGATTTTTCTGATGAAGACAAGGACGAAGGTCCAAGCCGAGCAGCCTCTACCGTCCATCCTCTTGGCATTGAAAAACTGACACCTGCTTCGGGCATGGAGACTGCGTGGCTCTCTCCCTCTTCATCCTTTCGTCCCTCAAACTCCTCCTTGGTCACACGCAACACATCGCCCTGCCGTCCCAACACCCACCCCTCCCCCACCTCCAAGCGCCACTGCAGCTTCTTCTTCCGTCCTCCCTCCGCCTCCTTTTTATCCCTTTCCAATTGCTCCATCGCACGACGAACCTGGCCATAAGGCAGGCTGATTGAACCCTGTGTCACGCGGGCCACGAAACGATGCAGTGATTCCTCCTTGAGCAAACGCGGCAAGGGCGCCCACAAAGAACCCATTTCCTCTGAGCCAATCCACAATTCATCTCCCGCCTCGACAATGTCTGACGGTGCTTCCACTGCATGCCTTCCCTCCCACGCACACGCCTCGCGGTCCAACCACTCCTCCAACCCCTTGCTCTGGCAGGTCATCTCCTCCATCCTTGCCTTCAAGGCCGCCTCGCCCCCCGCCACCTCCACCATCAGTGGCAACAGCCTCAATCTGACTTTATTCCGTTTATACTTTTCAATTCGATTGGAGTCGTCTTCTTTCCATACCAAGCCTTGTGTTTCCAGAAAGTGAATGAGTCGTTCTTTGGGGACGTGTAAGAGCGGCTTGACATATGCTCCTGCCCGTGGCTCCATCCCTTTAATATGACTCAAATGCGTCCCCCGTAACAATTTTAACACCCAGGTCTCCAGCGAATCGTCCGCGTGATGCGCGGTGGCGATCACTCCTTGCGCTGCTCCTGCTGGTGCTGGTGCTGCTCCTCCTTGTTGCTTCTGCTGCTGCTCCCGCACGAGTTGCTCGCACTCAGCCCGGCGCCAATCTCGTGCCCGTTCTTGAATGCCCGTAGCTTGCGCCCGGTCCTTCTCTCCCCACGTAACTACGTGAATAGGCACATTTAGCGTGGCCGCTGCTTGGCGGACAAAGGCCTCTTCCTCCTTTGCTGCCTCGGGACGTAATCCATGATTGAAATGCGCGACTGTCAGGTTGAGTGGTGGGTTCCACCGTGTGCGAACCCTGGCCAAGAGATGCAGCAAGGCCATGGAATCGGCCCCGCCCGAGACAGCAACAACGATGGAGTGGGAGGGCGTGGTTCCTTGGCTGTTGGGTAGGCCGCAAGGGCCTTTGAGGGAGGCTTCGATCTCATCGAGGAGACGAGCGGCGTCGTCATCCTGGGGTGTGGTGGTAGTGGCGGCGGCTGCAGAGGATGACCAACGAGTCCGCGGACGAACTTTGGCGTAGGATCTTGTGGTTATGGGGAGGAGGAATGCCGCTGTTCTGGTGGTGCTTTGGACGACGGCGGAGGCGGCACGTGCAGGAGTAGGGAAGGAGGCCCGCAGCAGGAGCATGGCAACGACGATGATAAGGACTAGGTTGGGTGGACGGTCCTGCAGGCCTCGCAGCCTCCTCCAGGACATGTACGACGGCCGCGTGCTGGTGTAGTGATTTGAAGTGGGTGCTTAGAGATGTCTGGTGATCATGGCGGGGCTGGGGCGTCAGCCCTGCCTGGTTTGGTGCTTCCTTGTGTGGTTGCTTTGTACGGGCGGGGGGAATGGACAAAGGGATGAGATGAGCGGCTGGAATGCACCGAGAGTTAAATGTGCCTCGCACCTCTGTCGTCGCGGCAATCTGTGAGGTGGGCTTGGGTGTTTGGAATGAGTTGAAAGCAAGCGTTTTGCGCCCAAGCTCCTCCCCCCTCATCCTCGTGATGATGCCTCCCTTGCCCCCTTGCATTCCTTTTTGACTAACCAACACCACACACCACCCACACACCTCACACAGACGACGACAACGACAACGATACGAACGTCCCGGACATGCTAGAGGCGGCGCCCCCATCCCCTCCTTGCTAAGCAAAGGCCTCTCCCTCAGCATCATCAGCATCATCGCCCAGCCCTACGCCCGCACCCTTTCATCATCAAATCATGGACGCCCTCGAACGCCTCCTCCACGAGTTCTTCCAAGGCAGCCACCACAACCCCGCCCGGCACAAGGCCATCGAGGCCGAGCTGCACGCCTACAAAGACAAGCCCACCGCCCTAGAGGAAGCACGGCATTACCTCGAGGCCTCTTCCAGCCCCTACCTCCAATGGTTTGCCGCCTCAGTGCTCGAAGATGCCGTCAAGCGCAAATGGCACACACTCCCCCCACCCGTCCGAGAGCAGCTCCGCCTCTTCGTCCTCACCTACCTTACCAAGGAAAGACCGGCGCACGCCCGCCTGGGGCCCTTTGTCGCCACCAAGCTCCAGCAAGTTTTGGTTGACATGGGGAAGCAAGTCGGCGGCTGGCCTCAAGCCTACCCTACCTTCATGAGCGACATCCTGGGGTTATCCCGCTCTCCCTCCACCTACTCCACGGGTCTGGCTCTCCTCGCAATGTGCTGTACAGAATTCGTCCGCGATGACTTACCCTTACCCTCCGCGCGGAAAGCCGAGCTCCAAGCAGCGTTTACTGCTCAACTCCCCTCTGTTGTCGATCTGCTTTCCTCCCTCCTTGCTCATGCCCATGAACCGTCACCAGCGCCGGGTGATGTGTTTATACAAAGTGATTTGGCGTCTTGTGCGTTGCAGTGTTTGAGTGTGTTGGTGGAGTGGCCGGCAATGGCTGCGTGTCTGACCCCTGATTTGTGCGCGAATGTTTTCAAGGTCGTCCAAGCTGCTGTTCGTCCAGGAAGTGACACGACGATGTTACCTTCGGGTTTGGCCGCTATAGCAGTGATGACTGAGTTGATGAATAAAAAGTGCTTGCCTCCTCAGCTTGAGGCTTTTGTGTTGCACGTTGCCACGCAAATGTGCTTAGTCCTAGAAAGTGTCTGTGCTGTCAGTAAGTCCAACAGCAGCAGCAGCAGCAG
>Ga0105054_10006123_pt1 | contig 16922 bp, 27 predicted proteins | sample BON02_FD_78091 | JGI IMG/M metagenome (GOLD analysis project Ga0105054, IMG submission 78091) | Freshwater microbial communities from Lake Bonney liftoff mats and glacier meltwater in Antarctica - BON-02 (megahit assembly) | ecosystem: Environmental > Aquatic > Freshwater > Ice > Glacier...
TACCATTATCTTGTTTAGTAACAGACATTTAAAAGTCCTTTTATATGTGTAGTGTTAAGTGTTGCGAGGGTTTTTCCAGCCGGACGGGGTCATAGCGGGAACACCGTAACTAACGTAACCTAATTAAAAATATTTTTTTATATCTATATATATCATAAGGTTAAGTGGTGTTTTTGGCTTTTTCAGACCGTAATTTTTCCGTAATTTTTTTGTAATCTAATTACGGCGTTCAGTTACGAAATAATTACACTTCATTACGCTAACCGTAATGTGTCTTAAATCCTTATGCTGCTTATGTTTAAGACGCTTAATGCGTGCAGGTCGATTACGCTAAGTTACAGAAAAATTACACTTTTATATCGACTGTAAGGCCATGAATATAAACAAGAAAAACGCTTATTTTTTAATTGATTACGTAGATTACGCTTTCCCCGAGGCCACCCCATCCGGCTAGCGATTTATGGCGCCGTCTTTTAGTTGTTGCAGGACGATGGGCTGGGCTAATTTATACAGATCAAGATAGGTGTAATCGTCACCCGGTACAGCACCGGCTTGCATCATTGACACCTCAATATTTCGGGCCACTTCTAGCCAGCCGTCTTGCAATGTTCGGGTGTCGACGTGTTCATATTCAGTTATTAGCGGTGTGTTATTCGTCATTATCTAGATCCTCTAAATAGCGTTGGTACTGCACTAGATTAAATTTTAATTCCATTTCTAACCACGCTTTCTCATCATCGCCAGCATAAGTAAGCCATTCACTGATAAACCCTAGTAAACGTTGATCACGTGCTGTTCTATTAATTGAACTGGCACCTGCGTTAGTTTTAATTCCCAGATAATCTGCCGGTGAATCTTCATTAATGAATGGCTCATCGTGTAATAGCATCGAACCAACACCTGAAACTATCCAATCGATAGAAACTCCATATTTAGCGTGAAGTTCGCGCAAGAATTTAGATCCAAGCGGGTTTTCTTCATAAATACTGTTCGTTACCGTCCGTACGCTAACACCCGTATCATTTTGAATATCAATGGGTTTTAGCTTTTTCTCAGACATAAACCGTTGAAGCCTGAAAACTTCTCCATGTTTTTTCTTGCCTGTCCATTTATTAGGGGGTATCGTTTCACTTGTCATTTAACAACCTCACTTTAAAACAAATTATAACAGGATTAAACCATGTCTATAGAAGTAAACAAATTATCAAAAACAACGAAGTCGCAGTGCATATCAGCACAGATCTCGTTTCGGCACTCTCCCAGCGTTAGGGAGCGAATTATTGAGCTGGCATATGAAAACAACATGAGCGAAGCCGACATGAGCCGGCAGCTTATTAACTCTGGGCTTAAGGCGAATTATGGCATTGACGTTCGTGGTAATCAGGTTGTTTAGCATGGGACACATTATCCCTAGCTTTCTAACACCTTAATATTGGTTAAAACACCCAAATTATGCACAAATTACTTGCCACCTCGATTAAACACGGACCGTTATCACCTAAAGAGGCGGTGATATTGCGTTATTTGTGTGAAGGCTATTTAAGAAAAGAAATAGCGGCACGCGTATTTAGAACACCCAGCACGGTAGGTAAACAAATAGAAAGTATTGCCGGAAAATTAGAATGTCGTTGTAGCGCTGAAATTGTAGCGACAGCTGTAGCACTGGGCTTAGTTAACGTTGAAGTTACCCACGACCACAGCTTATTTATCAAGTGCCTGGCTTTGCTATTGATTATGAATTTCACCGCCGGTCACATAGATATACGCCGTGGACCCAGAGCACCACGTGCATCACGCACATTAAGAATGGCGGGGCGAACAGGCCGTCAAAACAATCGTTTTATAAAAGGATATGAAGATGAATCAACCAAACCAAGCAACTGTTTTACTTGGCCACAACACCGCAACTGTGACACACGTATTGGATGAACCACTGCGCACACTGATCGACCGTGATATTCAAGATGAATTCAATTATGAAGTGCGCCGGCTGATGGCTGAGAACGCACGAAAGTTCAACAATGATAATCAGCAATTGATTGATTTCATTACCGCTACGCTCAGTTATTTTATTCAAGACGGTTACAGCCGTTTGCACATTAAACAGCAAGTCACCGATATGGTTGGCTGATATGAGCCTTAAAAATCCACCCGACTGGTTCACTTATGTGCCACTTGAATGGGTTCCGGCAAAAAGACTGATAGACCCAGCGACACTCACAAAAAATCAACGGCAAACATTGTGGGCAGGTATCAAAAAAACCGATCCCGCCCTGGCGGATTGTCTAAAAAACGATCCAACGCTTGCTGAATTACAACGCACATTTAACGGTACCGTAGTCTTTGAAGTTGATGATGTTCATCGCTTTATGCAGATGGGGCTGAAGGGATAGTGATGGACGAATTATTTTATTTACAGGACAACCGATCCTATGTTGGCAACGATATTCTGTGGTGGGCTAAAGATGCTCGTGGCTATACAACTGATTTGACCAAGGCTCATATTTATACAAAAGATGACGCCGTTAAGCAGAATCAATGCCGAGAAACGGATATCCCTTGGCCTAAAGATTACATCGATGCTAGGTCACGGCCAGTTGTTGATATGCAGTATGTTCGCGTTAAAGAAGCTTTAAAAGGTACGGGAATAAAGCTTAATAAGCCAAAACCACATAAAAAAACAACATACCGATGTGGAGGGTGCGGAAAGTTCATGAGTGAGTATCAGCTTTACTCAGGACCATGCACTAAATGCGATCAAGATAACAGACCTTAACAAGCGGTGTCCCATGCAAATAATTAATCAAAAACCTCTGTTTATACCCCTTAATAAAAAATACTACTTAGAGTTTGTCTCTGGAATGAAACAGGAAGAACTTCGACGATATGGCCCAAGATGGGACGAGAAAACCTGCGAAGTAGGACGAGAAGTTACATTGTCGTGTGGTTACGGTTCCAAACGAAGAGCAAAAGGCATAGTAACAAAATTCAAAAAACAGCACGGTACACTATTCGGATCGACGTATAAAGATTCGATTTTAGCTGTTTATGGAACATTAGATATATTTATTTCCTGCATACAAATTAACTGTGTTACGGAGATAATTAATGCAAAGAAATGATCTAAACCCACAAATAATAAACCTATTAGTTAATGATTTTCAGATGGTCGAACAGGGTAAATACTTACGCGGTCGTTGCCCACAATGTGAGAAAAAATCATTGTGGACGTGGATTGATAACCCCGGCAACGTGCAATGTGATCGCACTAATAAGTGTAATTATTCAGAGCCGACTAAGGATTTATTCCCTGAACTATTCGAGAAATTAAACGAAAAGTATCAACCGACTCAAGAAAACCCGCATGCCACTGCAGATGCGTATTTATCGCTGATCCGTGGTTTTGATATCGCTCAAATTAAGGGCTGGTACGAGCAAGGGGCGTATTACCATCCCCGTGGCAATAAAGGCACGGCATCGGTGCGTTTTTATCTTGATGAAGCCAAACAGATCCTATGGGAACGTTTGATTGATGATGTGATTATCACAGATGAACAGGGCGATACTGAATCACGTAATAAAAGTTTTAAAGGCTCATTTAAGGGCTATTGGTGGCAACCACCGACACTCACTATTAATAGTGGTGATGAAATTTGGTTGGTTGAAGGCATTCTTGATGCGATTGCACTTAATTTAAATGGCATCAAGGCCGTGGCGATCATGTCGTCGGGTACGTTTCCTGATGTATCACTCAAACCGCATTTAAGAAACGATATTACATGGGTGATAGCCACTGATAATGATGCGGCAGGGCGTAAAGCACTTGAAAAACACAGTAAAACATTACGTGATATGGGCGAAAACGTCACCGCCGCGTTATCGAGTAGCAATGATGCCAAGTCGGATTGGAACGACTTGCACAAAGCCGGAAAACTAAGCGAAAAAGACATTAACTTTTATCGCTACTTAGGCCGCCTTGAATTAGCACAAAGCTACACTGAAAAAGCCCAAATAATGTGGGAACACAACACCAACCGTAATTATTTTATTTATTCGTTTAGCAAAAGAACCTATGCCGCCAAAATGGATAAAGAACTGTATGACAAGGCGTATAAATCCTATTGGGGCAGCATTGCGGGGTTTGATAGCCATCAAATGTCAGATGATGATCTTAAACTTATCTTAAAAGAAGCCACCAACGAGCAAACATTCAAAGCCAACGAATACGCGGCCAATCAAGGTATAAAAATACGTGAAATAGCCACGTTCTCAATGAATTATTTGTACTTTCAACAGCCAGATAATGGCGAAGACGGTCAATACTTCTTTAGCTTTAAACTAGCTAACCATGGTCAAGAACGTCAGATTGCCTTTACGCATAAAACCCTATCAGCAGCCGGTGACTTTAAAAAATCATCGATGCGTTTACCGGGTGCGTTATTCACTGGCATCCAAAACGATCTTGATTGGTTATATAAAGAATGGACGCGTTACAACACCAAAGAAGTCAGAACAATCGACTTTGTTGGCTTTGATAGCGCAAGCCAAACCTACGTGTTTAATAATTATGCAGTTGAAGGTAGTCGGGTTCATAAACTTAACAGTCAATCGTTTTTTCAACTGAGAAAAGAAGGCATCAAAACCACGGTTGATATTAAACAAAAGCTATCAGAAAAGCATAATGCGACATGGATACCTGACTTTAAAACCGCTTTTGGCACCAAGGGCTTAGTCGCCTTGTCATGGTGGTTTGGCTCATTGTTCGTCGGTCAAATACGCAGGAAACACCGCTCGTATCCTTTTTTGCAAATAGCCGGCGAAGCTGATTCGGGTAAATCGTTGTTAATTGATGTGTTATGGCGGTTGCTAGGCAAAGACGGCGAATCATTTAACCCCGCTGCATCCACTGCGGCAGGACGGGTTCGCAAGATGTCAGAAGTATCAAACTTGCCGGTTTGTTTTAATGAAACCGACAACGAGGTAGAGAAAAACACCCACCAAAAACAATTCAACTGGAATGAGTTAAAAGACTTATTTGAAGGCGAGTTCGGCAAAGTAACTGGTATTAAATCACAAGACAATTCAACCCGAAAACCAGAGTTTAAAGGGATATTAGCCTGGACACAAAACACCAAGATAGTGGCATCTGAAGCCATGCAAACGCGACTTGTCGATCTTTGGTTTGACACTAGCCACCACAGTTCAGCGGGTTATAACGCATCGCAACGATTAAATGCGATAAAAGTGGAAGAGGTGAATGGCTTTGTTGTTAATGCCGTTAAACAAGCCGACCGTATTTTGAAGCACTTTAACAGCCAGTTTGATCGGCATCGGCTACACCTAATCAGCACCGGCAAAATCAAAACAAATCGGATCATCGAAAACCACGCAAAGATTATGGCTCTCGCTAACTGCCTGCATGGCTTATATCCAGAAATAGGCGAAGACGATTTACAAAAAACACACGACATGCTCGAACAAATGGCGATTGAACGCCAAGCATCATTGAACGAAGACAGCGAACTCGTCCAACAATTCTGGGCACAGTTTGATTATCTCGATAAACGCTTGGATTTAGAAGAAACACAAATACAAATGGTTCATCAAATGAACCACTCAAACCGACCAGAAGACGAGATATCGGTGAATTTAGAAGATTTTTATGTGGCGTGTAAACGACGTGATTTACCAATAATCGATCCTAAAGAGTTACGCCGGAATCTACATACCAGCAAAAAACACGAATATGTAAGTAATGGCCCCGTAACCTCACGGCTTACAAGAAAAAGTAAGCGGTGTTGGGTTTTTAAACGATAAGGAGAAAGTAATGTACACAATCGAAGAAAAACAAATAACAGATGCAGTAATTGAATTTACTAAAAAAGATCTAAACGCCGGTTTAGAACTAGTAACGGGTTTATTCGTAAGCCTGACCACGCTTGCTGTAGATCTTAGCGGTGAAGACCCAAGTAAAAAAATTGTAATAGAGAGTGGTGAAAAACGTGGTGTAACCATCCACGCAATAAAAAAATAAACCAAATTACCGCAGCGGATGTTCGGGCGAATAAGCACCGCGTGATGAAGATGGCCCTTGAGACACCACCAGAACGGCATCACCGACTGACCGGCGTAAGCGGTCAACTTAAATCAAATACATAAAGGCGAAGATAATGAATGAACCAACAAAATACTGTGCGAGTTGTAGAAAATACAAACCAGAATCGCAGCTAATTAAAAAGAAAGTAACCAGCATTAACGGTGGCAAACATACCGTTTTGCGTTGTGATGCGTGTTGGACGCTTAGGGGACGATAAGGTGAGAAGACAACAAAATATAGTAGATATGAGCCGTGGAAACGCCCAGCTTGGTGGTGTAAATATTATTGAAGCAGCTATGTTGCCTTATCACTCATCAGGCATTCAGCTTAGTGACAAAGTGATGGTAACTGATAAGTTTAGACACGAATTTAACCAGTGGCTTGATAGCCAGTTCGGGAAAGAGGTTGATGCGATTATGGTTGAAGGTAGCTACTACGTATCACCACAAGTAATGATGAACTTAAGACGACATAATAAAGGTTAATTGTAATGGCAAATAACGAATGGGGCACACCCCCACACTATATAGAATCGGCACGTAAAGTAATGGGCAGTATTGATACTGATCCAGCATCGAATGAGCAGGCACAGTTAACAGTGCAAGCAAAAACCTATTACACGCAAAAACGATCAGGGCTAGAAAAGCTATGGCATGGCAATGTATGGCTTAACCCGCCGTATGGTTATGGGCTGGCTAAGCCATTTTGTAGAGACTTAGCCGAAAACTATCGGATAGGCTTCACCACGCAAGCTATTGTATTAACGAATAATGTACCGGACACAATCTGGTGGAAAACCTATATTGGGGAACATTGCACGGCACTTTGTCTACCTGATCACCGTATTGGCTTTATTAATCCTGAGACGGGGATGCAGCAACGCGGTAATGATCGCAATCAATTGTTCGCGTACTTAGGGGATAACGTTGATGCCTTTATCGCTGAATTTAGTCAATACGGTTTATGCAGTGTGCCGGTGAGGTTAGCGGCATGAGTTTGGCTTTAGAAAACAAGGTTAAAGCACTCGAAAAACAATTGAAAAAACAAAAGTATGAGTTTGAAGCATCATTGACACTGTTCAAAAAACAACTTGATCAAGTGGTAACTGACAAGCAAATGATCACCGATGTATTGTATATAACAATGGAAAATTACTTACGGGACAATGTTGAATTTAGCCTGTCAGTTGAAGGCCGAATCAGAGAGATAATAAAACCATGATCGCCAAACTACTTCCCACCGCTTTAATCGTGATTCAAACCTGTGCGGCACTGCCTTATTTTAATGATGGCAACTGGCGCATGGGGTTTTATTGGTTGTTTGCAGCGGGGTTGACTACCGTTGTGACGTATTGAAAAATAAATGAAATGAGTTGTTGACATGCTCCCGAATGGGAGTATTATAGAACCTAACGAATCGGGAAATATCTTCCCAAGTGCACCTCGGCTAAACTGGGGTAAGGATCGGAAAATGAAAATATTAACTGAATTACAAGTTTCTACATTAACAAACTCAATGCTGAGAAATAATCGTACCGATGCTGAGATTGAACAGGCAATTATAGAAAAAACAGCAAAACTAAACGAGCCTAAAAAAGCATCGTTCTTTGATTCTTTTGATGATTCTGACGAATCAGGGGTGATGTAATATGTCTATTAAAATTTACACTGAGTTCCACCCATCAACATCAACTGCTATTAACGCTGGTGAAATACAGCTAGTCAAAACGACTAATGCAACGCCTAGAAACCTGATGACAGCCTACGCCTTTCTTTGTAGTCATCGAAGCGCCATGAACGCATCGTGGGGTAATGTTGGACATGTGCGGTCATGGATCAGCATTAATGGCCATGACATTGACGATGAGGACTGTAATTTATGGCTGCTGGACGCTGATACTCCTAAAGATATTTTGGATGATTTAACTAGAACAGATATTGCTAGCAAAATAATTACAGAAAACACGTAAAACATAAAGCCCCGTCATTACTGGCGGGGCTTTCACTTCGAGAAACTATCATGTCTAATCCAGCACGTTCAAAACTAATGCAATCATCGCGTGATCAATGGCTAACAACAAAAGATGGCGCGGTGGCTATGGCAACTAATGATGTGAAACTGGCTTATGCTCACGGGTTCACTGATGGCCGTATCAGCATGACGCTAGATGGTTATGTCTCGCCGGATACGCTTATTGAGTGCCAAAAATTAGCAGGTAAATCATTAATAGCTATGTTTATGATTATCAGCAACGAATCCAGTTTTTCGATTACTGAAAATAAACAAGATCGCGTTGATGAGTTGAATAAAAAGTTAGGCACAAATTACACTATTAATCATCTGAACAATTTCATAGCTGAGCGTAAGCCATTGCCTAAAAACATGGCATCGTATATGCGTTTATCAGTGATGCAGTATGTTTTCGGTGATGATATTGCTGAAATGTTGGTGGGAATAACTTAACTCGCAAATAGTTCAATTTGCCCAAACAAAGCCTGTCTCTCACTGAGTGGCAGGCTTTTTAGTATGGCGGCGGCGAGTTGTTGGGTGCTTTTAACGGGCGGGTTTAAATCATGCGAGTAACCGAGTTTAAACACAAAGCTAGCACCACATTCGCGAGTATTGACACACTGGCAGTACAGATCTTTCACCATCGGTGACAGGGCATTTGTTGAGGTTATTAACGCTTTACCGAAACAGTGGGGGCAATCAATCCGCATATCATACCTTGTGTTATGGCCATGGATGGCCGGTATACAGAAAATGCAGGAGCATTTTTCTGGGTTGGGTTATTATAACAAAAACATAAGGTTATGACTTGATTGTCAGTTGTTTTTAAACACGTTTAAACGTTGCAACCAATATTGATATGTTGAACCGCCTAAAAACATCAACAAAAGCCAAACATTATCACTTACCTCAAAATACAGCCCTAGAAGATAGGGTGCTTGGTAGCAAACAGAACAGACAGCGAACGCTTTTAATACTCTCATAAAAACACCTTAATTAATTAGCTTGCGTACTCAACCACACTGGATCTTTGAACGAAACAACCCCAGCACCAAGGTGTTCATTAAACTCTAAAAACGGCTGTTGTAACGCGCCTATTTCGAGTTCGTGATACACCTGCATAATCGTGCCCAAGTTACCAAAACCGCCGGTATTGTCGGGCATGATGCCTGAAAGCCCGGGCTGCATACGGTGCATGGATAAAATCTCATCGCGGGTAATGTTTTTCACTCGCTCGAATTCATCTTTAGTAGAAATATCGCCCACGGGAATAACTTGCACGGGTTCTTTTGCTGTAGATCTACCAATATTCAAATACAGCGATCGGAAGTTACCGGGTCCCTTTGATGATTTAACTTTTTGCTCTATCACTTTGGCGGTTTCATCGTCTAAATCGGCATCATTGGTGACTAAGATATAGCCCATGTGCGCGCCGTTTAAATAGTATTTTCGGCGAAACAAACCGGCTTCTTCACTGAGCAAGACAGATTGAATACCGCCCAAATATTCGGGCACACCGTAAATGGACTGCTTGATATCGGGCTCGATTATTTGAATGACTTCACCGGGCTTAAATTCAATATTGCTGCCATCTTTATTAATTTTAAAAAACTGCCCTAGCTTTTTACCACGCCGCATTGATATTGAGGGTAAATGACCGGTGCGAACAGGTTTACCAAATGCATTGGTGAACACTTGCACATACATCATGCCGGTGACGACATAATCGAGGGCTAGTTTTTGCAGGGTGTTATAGGTCATCAATTTGGATGGCGTGAACCATTTCAGCACCATATTCTTTTTAAAGTGCAAAATAGAATTGTGATGCGGATTCGCCGTCATAATGTCAGCAAGACCGGAAAGCGACACCGGCGGCCTGTAAAAATCACCATGAATATCAAGAAACACGCCTAGATAATCGCCTAAATTATTACCTAAAACAGGTTCGGGATCGCCAAAACTAAAGACGTGGCTGGCTGATGTTGTTTTGCTGGTTGTTGTTGTCTCTGTCATGGGGATTCCTAATTGCTAAATGATACGGTTGTTTTTTTGCGTGGTGCAATTTTTTCGTAATTAAAGGCGTGCATGATCGCCCATGCGACATCGGCATGGCCGGTATCACCACTGCGATTAGCACCGTAGGTGATCTGGCCGCTTGCGGTGGTTGTTTTGGTGATCATCATGAATGATTGGGTGACTTCTTTATCCGCTGCGCTATATTGAAACTTGCCGTTTGAGATTAGATCTAGGGCTTTTAATACCAGTTCTGTTTTTGTTTGTACGCTGTAATTAATGGGCGTGGCGCGGCGATAGAATTGCTCGACTAATTCAAATACGCCATAGCCTATGCCGGTGACATCGATGCCGATGTGTTTTACATTATGTTTGTCGGTTTCTTCTTTGATTCGGTTAGATTGAAACTGAAAATTAACGCCTTGGTAGCTGTCTTTTTTGAGTAGACGCCATTTCTCATCCGGGCGCAGTGGGATTGACACGATAGCGAGGCTGGCATTGTCACGGGTGCGTGATGGATCGTAGCCTAGAGCCACGGGTCTATTTCCAAACGGCCTTGCGGTGTCGGGGTAGTAATCACCCCATTCTTGCGTATCGACCATACAACTCATTAAGGTGGCGAGCGTAAATACGCTGGCAGCATCATCAATGAATATGCACATAAATAGATTGGCAAAATCATCATCGGTGTATTCTTCTTGCAGCTCTTCAATATCGAACAGGTCGCAACCTTGTGCCTCGGCATATTTCACCGTGACACTGTGCCGCCATACTTTATCGGGACCTAATGCGCCGTTTTTTAGTGCTTTATGGCTAACATCAAACTTTATCTTTTTGTCTTCTGCTCGGTTTTTATTGAACTTCTCACCATTCCACATCGGAAAGGCTTGATGCGATTGTGCGGATGGGGTTGAGAAGTAGGTTCGCCGCCATTTTTTATGGGCCGACATGGCCGAGGCGACTTTCCATAGCTTTTCAAAGCCTGGTATCCAAAAGACTTCATCTATATATAAGTGGCCGTGATATGACTGAGCGGTGCGGCTATTGGTGGAAAGAAAGCGAATCTCGGCCCCGTTGGACAAGATGATCACGCCTTGGCCTTTTAACTCAATATCAAAATGCTGTTGAGCAATGGCGATAATGTACGCCTTGAACACTTCGGCCTGATCGCGTGATGCGGATAAGAATATTTGATTGTCACCGGTTAAAACGGCATCTTCAAAGGCTTCATAGGCGAAATAATAGGTAGCACCAATTTGCCGTGATTTAAGAATAAAGCGATTACGACGAGTGAGGGGATCGCGTTTCTTCTCATGCCACAGCAATTGATATTCAAAGAAGTGGCCATTTCTAAAATCATCAAACTGATCTTCGGTGAGCTGGCTTATATCATTTTTAACCGTCTTTTTTCTGCTACGGCTGGATTTTTTTGACGAGTCTTGTCGGGTTGAAACCCGACCTACGGGATCGGTGGTGCTGGCCACACCCATAAATTCTGGCGGAATATAACTCCCACTCGCCAGCATCTTAGCTTCAGCTTGTAGTTTGTCAGCTTTGGCAATGTTGATCCGTAAATCACCAAACGATGTAGACAGGCGAACCAGTTCTTCTACTTCAGCGGGTGTTTTGTTTTCCCGCTCTGCCAGAATGTTGATCCGGCGTGCAATACCTTGTTCAACGGTATCCGGTGGCGAGAATAACACCCAGCCGCCGGCATCACGCCAGTTATAGAGTGTGCGTTCAATAACACCTAGTTCTTTGGCGATCTCTTGCAGCGTCCACCCTTTTATAAAGAGGGTCTTTGCGGTGTTTTTTAGCTCGGGTGAATGTCTAGCCATACGTCTCCATTATCCTTTCACGTCATTTTAGGTGTTAAAAATGGAAAGTTAACCCTTTCAAATTACTAGCAATTCCTAGATTGAGCCCAAAGGAATTCCACGCGATCTAAAGCGTTGATGTGACTGCTTTTAACACCTAAACTTTGCCTAACGTAATCAAAAACACCCAAATAAAGGTGAGTCATGTAATGCCAAAGAATTTAAAAACAGATTGGAAACGTATTGGTCGTAGTGGTCCAACAGTAGATGGCCGAGTGATAGAACCCGAAGCACTTAATCAAGCCGCTAAAAATTACGATAAAAAGTTATTTTCAGCCGTTATAAATTACGAACATGCAAACTGGTTAAATCTAGGGTCTGTCGAAGCGTTACGCAGCGAAGCCAATACAGAAGGCGGTGTTGATCTATTCGCCATCATCGCGCCTAACGATATTTATCTAAGTCTTAATAGAGACGGTCAAAAAGTTCACACCAGCATGGAGTTGGATTTTGATTTTAGAAATACTGGCGAAGCTTATCTAAAAGGTTTGGCAGCCACCGACCGGCCTGCATCAGCCGCCACTACACAGATGGCCTTCTCAAGCGAGCAAAAAACAACGCTATTAGTGTCTTCTTACACTGAATCCGCCATTCAAAAATTCAACGATGAAACCAACGATGAGCAAGCGCCTAGCTGGTTCACCTAATTCTTTAACAAACCAGCCGAGGCCGACATGGATAAGAAAGCATTAGCAAAATTACAAGCGGATTTCACCGCATTACAATCACAATTCACTGCATTAACACCCGCTGAAAAACCAGCTGTTGATGATAAAAAAAAGGGTGCACCTGAATACGCATCAAAAGAAGCGGTTGCCGAATTACTGACTAAATTCACAGCACTTGAAGCCAAGCTAGCCGGTGACGACGAAGGCGAAGGTAATGCAGCGGATGTGAAGCTTGCAGCACTACAAACGGCGTTTGATGATTTATCAACTAAATTTACTGCGGCACTAAAAGAACAACCAAGCACACCCGCTGGTGATCACGTTGGTGATGCTACTAACGCTTCAGACTTAATGTAAGGAAAACTACAATGCAGTTATCAACACTCACACGCGCACGATTACAAGATCATTTTACCGCCACTGCCTTAGCTTTTGGGGTTGAAGGGAACGTGGTCGCCGTGGGCAATCATTACGCGGCAACGCCGACGATGGTTCAGGCTATTTATCGAAAAATTATTGAAGATGGCAATGCGTTTTTATCGAGCATTAACATTGTGCCTGTTTCTGAAATGTCGGGCGAGAAAATAGGCTTCAGTTTGGCTGGTCGCACGGCAAGTCGAACAGACATGAGCAACCCTGCCAACGAGCGCACGCCTAAACATCTATCCAGTCTTGATTCTAAAGGCTACTTATTAGCGGCGACTGAATGGGATGTGGCATTAAGTTACGCCAAGATTGATTCGTGGGCTAAGTTTCCTAATTTTGCCACCTTATATATGTCATTAGTTCGTCTTGCGATTGGTAACGATATGTTGCAAGTGGGCTGGTCGGGCACATTAGCCGCCGCGGCGACGGATATTGCTACTAATCCATTATTACAAGATGTGAACAAGGGTTGGTTGCAGTTAATTCGTGAATTTAACAGCGGTTCTCAATATTTGTTGGGTGCTGCTGGCTCAGTTACGCTGGGCAGCACAACCTTCAAAAACTTGGATGTACTCGCTAAAGCGGCTAAAGATATGTTGCCTGTTTACCACCGCAACCGTGATGATTTGGTGCTGTTGGTCGGTAACGATGTGATGTCGTATCAAGATGATGTTTATCTTGAACTCAACGGCAATACACCGACCGAAAAAGCAATGCTTTCAGGTCGAATTACTAAAGCCTTTGCGGGTATGCCTACGCTGACACCCGCATTCTTCCCTGACAGCACTATTGTAGTGACGCCGCTGCGTAATCTATCTATTTATTATCAAGATAGTTCGGTTCGTCGACTTCAAAAAGACAAGCCAGAACGCAATGAAGTGCAAGATTTCAACTCTGCAAACCAAGGTTACGTGGTTGAAGATGAAGAAATGACGGGCTTGATTGAAGGCATTGAATACGCGTAAGCGAGTAGCTAACTTTATAACCCTGCATTTTTTGCGGGGTTATATGGATGACTATTTAATATAAAAATCCAGGCGGATCAAGATGAATATTATTGAAAAAATTAAAGCACAGCAGATTGCAGATGCGCTCGAGCGCGGTGAAGAGAACCCGTATTTAGACGCGAAAGCGCCTGTTGTTTCAACAGAACCAGCGCGACTAGGCCTTGCTAATAAGATCAAAGCCACGCAACTAGCAGAAAACCCCGACTTTTATGGTGTTGATATGGCGACGGGCTCTGATGAATCGAAATCTATTGTTATCGGCGGTCGTAAGTCAGGCAAGGCTCACGCCCTATACGAACAACTTCAAGTGGGCATGTTGACTGATATTGCCCGTATTAAAACGGTACCGGTATTAGAAGAAAAACAGGCGATTAAACGCACCTTATTACCCGCTTATTTACCGTTTGTGAATGATTATGTGGCGAATGGCCATGACTACCCCTGTGATGTCGCGGTGCAAGTCATGATCTGGTTATTTGATGTCGATGACATTGAAAACGCCTTGCGGATTGGCTTGCATTTAGTCAAAACAGGCCACAACACAACACCGCCTAAATGGGCAAGAACCTTAGAAGATGTGGTTACAGATGCGATGTATGACTGGGCAAATAGCCAGCTTAAAGATGAACATTCGGCCAGCCCATATCTTGATCAACTGGTTGTAGCGATGACGGTGGGTAAATGGGATATGCACCCACTGATGTTGGCTAAATCATTCGTGATGTTAGCTAAACATAAAGCACGCGAAGGCAACTATCGACAATGCCTGGTGTTATGTGGATACGCTGAAACATTGCTCGGCAAGCAAGCAGGCGTGAAAGGCTTGAAAGCACTTGCACTAAAGAATATGACTGAAACGGGCGTAGAAACCTACATCCGCGAAAACAGCTAAAAGATTAAACGGCTCCGCCTGCTGGGGCTTGGCAAACACAACTTAAATCCTCTTGATTGTTGAATTTACGTTGCGCTTTGTCCCAGCACCTACACTAACTTGGGATCATTATGTCGCTTACTGGAAAACCATCACTGACCACTGCATCACCCATCACCAATGATGGGTTTTGGATCGATGTGGCTATGGCTGACTTGATGAGTAAATATCGCATCCCAAGTGAATACGCTGATGACACGGTTAAATGGGGTTTATCCCTTGCCGTGATTCGCGTTAATGAACAATTAGACCGCATTAAACAGGCCATCTTATTAATGCCTTTCACCACCTTTGAACTGTATATGGACAGCAATTCGATGCCAGTTGTCGGTAGTGAATTACTACAAGTGCATTATGAACACGCGGTTTATAGCCGTGCCAAGGCGTTTTTATTACAGCAATTCTCGACGATGAATAGTCGAAAAGTAGCCGAAAACGAAGCCAAAGAATCCGAACAAACTGAGCAATATTGGTTGGATGAAAGTGCCCAGTCCATTGCGTTTTTAATGCGCACCTTTTTTCCTGCTGAATCTTTTGTCAGTAAATCTAACGTGCATGTGAGCCTGATCTAATGGTCAAGCTTCAGCAAATTACCGCATTCATTATTGGCCTAGATTTAGTGGCGGCTGAGAACATAGATGCCTGGGTAGAAAACCCTAAGATCGTACCGCGTGGCAAATCAATGGGCGATGGCGGTATTGTGCTGTACACCCAAACCTATAACGCGGTTATTTTTATTGAGCGATTCCCCCATAAAACCCACCCAGCCGAATTATTGTTTGGTCAGGTGTGTGCCTGGTTAATTGAAAACGAGGGTGATCGTGATGATATTGCGACACCTGATACCGATGTCGACATTCTCGATGCTGAAACAGCTGATATCGAAATCACTATTTCATTTGAAGAAGATGTGTTGGCGGTGCCTGATCCAGCCGGAACGATTGTGCTGGCTGGTATTAACTACCGATTAGCCGATGTAGTGATTGATTACGCTGATCAAGGCGAGGTCACAACATGAGGTTAACGACTAATATTGAAGGTTTATTGCCGTTAAAGCAGCAACTGCAAATACTGGCCATGCCCAAACCTTTACGCCGTCGATTGCTTAATCGCACCGCTAAGTTTGTTATTCGTGATAGCCGTAAACGGGTGCGTAAACAAGTTGATTTAAAAGGCATGCCCTTTGAAGCGCGCGCCAAAAAACGCAAAGGCAACCGTAAGATGTTGGCGAAATTAGCCAAACAATTGCGTGTTACTAAGTTGGGCAGTATGGATGCCACGGTCGGGTTTTATCGACCATCGTCTGGTCGTATTGCAGCAAAACAACAATATGGTGCGGTTGAACGTATTACCGCTGCAAAATTACAGGCTAATGATAAGGGTGGCCACGATGCACCAGCAACCCGTCGGCAAGCCATCGCCTTACGAGATGCAGGTTTTAAAATCAAAGGTGCCAACGGCAAGCGATTGAAATCACCCTCGCTTAAATGGGTGGTAGCCAATATGAAAGTAGGTCAAGCCGGTGCAGCGCTGCGTTATCTTAAAAATGAAGCAGGTAAGACCACAAAAACAAGCTGGACAACCGTGCTACCCGCGCGGTCGTTCTTAGGTGCAACTGCGTCAGACGTCACGCAATACACCCATGCAATATTAAAACAAATGAAACAGGAGATCGCTTATGTCGCTCGGTAAAATTACAGTTAATGCCTTAAATTTAAAACAAGGCCCATTCCCAACGGTGGAGAATTACTTTCTCTTTATTGGTGAAGGTGCAGATAATCAAGACACCCTTCTATTTTTAAATACCGATAGTGACTTAGAAGTTGAACTCGGTGTGGCCGATTCTGAAATCAAACGTCAAGTCGTCGCGGCGAAAGCCAATGCAGGCCAAAA
>Ga0105054_10006124_pt1 | contig 16922 bp, 5 predicted proteins | sample BON02_FD_78091 | JGI IMG/M metagenome (GOLD analysis project Ga0105054, IMG submission 78091) | Freshwater microbial communities from Lake Bonney liftoff mats and glacier meltwater in Antarctica - BON-02 (megahit assembly) | ecosystem: Environmental > Aquatic > Freshwater > Ice > Glacier...
ATATATATACATATATACATACATATATATATATATACATATATACATACATATATACATATATACATATACACATATTTACATATATACATATGTGCACACATATACAAACATACACATATATGTACATGTATGCATCTACATATATATACATTTAAATATAAACATACACATACATACGTACATATACATATATATATATACATATATCTATATATACACATATATTTGTATTCAAACAGGAGTCGCTTCGTATGTCTATTGGAGTTGTGCCCCAAGATGCGGTTCTTTTCAATGAGACCATCCGCTACAACCTCATGTATAGCAGACCCGACGCCACGGAGGAGGAGATGATCGAGGCCGCCAAGGCCGCTTCGGTGTATGACACCATTATGAACTTCCCTGACAAGTGGGAAACCAGAGTGGGCGAGCGTGGTCTGCGTTTGTCAGGTTACCTTGTGCGTATGTGTGTGAATGGTTGGCGGCTTGAGTTTGTGTGAATGGTGGTGGCTGTTTTTCTCATGAAACAACTTGAACCATGGGCAAGCCATGGTCATTTTCAGAGTTCGTGTTTATGGAGTTTTATGGGTAGACATTGAGTTGACGATCTGTCCCACGCAAGCTAGAATTATGCAATGCAAGGCTGCGTAATGTGTTTTTTTTGGATTCGCACTCCATGAACAGTGCGGAGATGGTCGTATGCAGCTGATGTGCGTGTGTGCATGAAACTACAGGCGGCGAAAAGCAACGAGTGGCCATTGCTCGTACTATTCTTAAAAATCCAAAGTTAGTTTTACTCGATGAGGCCACGAGCGCCCTCGATACCCATACGGAACATCGCATACAGGACGCCCTCGAGAAGGTGTGCCAGGGCAGAACGACGCTCATCATAGCACATAGACTGTCGACCATCATCAACGCCAACAAAATCGCCGTTTTGCAGGTAACCACTCAACATGGGAAGGAGGTGCTGAGAAAAATCAACGGATATCAACGCACTCACACACACTGACGTACACACACTGACGCACAAACACGCACACACATGCACATACACACAATGGCGAGAACACGCTGTGACTGGCAACGCTGAAACAAGGAACGTGTTACAACTTTTGTCTGTGCGATTAGTGGAATTGCATGATGTTTCCATGATGCAGTGTTTTTCGCAGAGTTTTCTGTATGATGTCTAATTGATCAGTTGATTTCTAATTGATAATTGATTGCCTTCTCAGGATGGTGGCATCGCCGAGATCGGATCGCATGTGGAGCTGCTATCGAAAGAAAATGGTCTGTATGCATCGATGTGGCAGCTGCAACAACAAGTGAGTGAGATCACTGTAGCGAGGTTGCCCGCATTCAAAATCTTTGGCATATGTTCTGTGATTTGACTGAGTTGTTGTTACACTTGCTCTTTTGTGCTGTGAAAACAGGAGCGCGAGATTGGCGAGGGGGGCATAGTAGGTGAAGGCAAAGGTCCAGCTGAAGACTCTATTGACAAATAGGAAGGAGGTGGCAATACGGGATATCAGGTTTGAGGTACTCTTGAGCTGCAGTGGGGGTTTGTCACGCGAGGGAAAGACACAAAGCAACACGCTTTCCACATATGAGCATTTAACAGTTAAGAGCAAACCTGTGTTAATTGGCGCGCGGCGTCATGGTCACACCGAGTGGTGACCGTGCTGCCACGCTGTTGGGAGATCGTGGAGTGAAGGGCGACATCCCAATTGGATCCATGCAGTGATTGCAGTTGATCATTCAAGATACTAGATTGGCGTCTGAGCTGTTCAAGTTCCATCTCTCGGCTCCTGTTGTAGTCTCGCTGTTGTGATTGTGCGCTCATTGATACATCAAGATCAGATCGCAATTTTTGCAGCAATGGAATTAGATCCTTTCCCCCTGGGCGAGCCAAAACAGCAGCTGCGCCTGATTCGATTAAAAGTGCCCGCTGCACCCGTTTTTCCTTGCGAGCCAGCTTGTCCACATTATCTTGCAATTCACTAACAACATCAATTAATCCATTACAAAGACCAGCAAACTGCGATGCCGATTTTTCGAATTGCTTTCTTTTCTCATTGCATGCCATCGTTCCATCAGTCTTGCGTTCGATGACTGTCGCAGTCGCTGCTTCTTTGAGATTTCCAACCTCCTGAAGAAGACTTTCCATCGTGTTCTCTGTCTCGCCTACTTGGCGAGCACCTTCTTCCCGTGCCGCCTCTGAAAAGCACAATTTTGCTGTGAGATCTGCAATCTTGTCATGCATGCGCGAAAGGAAATGCTCATCTTGAAGCGGATCCCCATTATCATTGAGCTCGATGTCCTTGTACAGAGAGTCTGCAGTCCCTTGCAGCTGCATTTGATGCTTACACAACTCCACTTTAAGATCATCAATTTCAGACTCCTTGTCAACTGCCATGTTCTCAAGATTCAGGATCTCTTCTTCCTGAGCTGCAATGCGATTGTCTTTAAGGATACTCTGGAATTCCACGTCCACAACGCGAACCTCCAACTCTGTCACCGTCGATCTTGCGTGTGAGAGCGCTTTTTCTGCATCAGCACAATTGGTTTCATGCATTGACGGATCGAAGGAGATTGCACAGCCCCTCAGGGTGCTGCACTCGTGTTCAAGCAGTTGAATCTTCACCTCTAACTCACTGATTGTGCTACTCATCCTTGAGACATCATCTTCTCGCCTGGCTTTGCCACAAGTTGTCTCATGTTCAGCCACTTCCGCGAACGATGTGCCCTTATAACCGCAATTCCACTCACTGCAGCCCCATTGGACAACATTATCATCAGCCTTATTTTCAGCTGTCAACGAGACAACAGCAGAATCATTCAGATTATTCGACACAGATGGGCTCTCTTTACAGCCAACCTGAATACCCAGGATCTGGTGCTCCAGCCTTTCTATCAGTTCTTTTGCTTGTGCAAGTTCTGTTATTGTGTCTGTGTTTCCTGCCCTGAGTCTGTCACCCTCCCCCTCCAGCTCTGCTACTCTTGCGGTAGATATCAACAGTGCAGCGTTCAACTTTGTGCTGCGCTCTTGCATGGATTCATGCAATTTGTCCATCTCAGCAATGGCAGAATGATGTTCCTCAGACTCCAACGTCTGCTTGCGCAAAGAGCACGACTTTTCATGGTCCGACACGGCATCAAAAGAACCCTTGAAACCGCAATTCCACTCACAGCCCCACTGTCTTTGAGCGTTGAACAAATTACCACGTTCTTCCGCAGGCAAGGTGTCCAATCTTTCAGTCTGCTGTCTCTCCTGTTGGACAGCTTGCGAACCAGAAAGCATATTTTGGACTTTTGTGTGCAATACGCGATCCAAGACCAATCCAAGGAACTGCGTAGCTTCCTTTTTACATGTGGACAGTTCGCTCTCGGCACTTGCGCATCGCCTCATGCAACCCTCGATCTCCACCTGGTTCTCGCACAAAAGAGCTTGATCAGAATTTATGGACGATACCTTTTCATTTAATTCTTCCTGCAGCTTGGTCTTCAGTGCTACCATCCCTTCTTTGAATTCGTCTTCCATTTTCTTCATTGCCTCCTGACAACTTGCAAGATCATGCCTCATGGATTCGCCCTCCTCAGATCGTGCAAAGTTCAAGATGTTGACTTGATCTTGCAATGTTGAGAGGGTCCCCTCCAGCTCAAGAAGGCCTTCCGTGACAGTATTTTCCAATCCAGTTGAAAAAAAAATCAAGACTTCAAGTCCACCTGCCACAGCTTCCAACTCTGTATTCATCATAATCTGCATGTGCTCGAGCTCGAGGATTTGGTTGTGGGCTTTGATCTCATTGGCGCGAGCAATTCGTTCCATCTTGACTTTCGCATGCTTGAACTCAGCCTTTTGGGCAGTACAGATCTCATCTTGAGCACTCGTCGCATTTTGCACTGCTGTGCAAATTGTCTTGGCCACGGGGCCGTGCATTTGAGCGTCAACAGCGAACTGACCCATAGGAAGTGAGCGAAACTTGCTATCTTTGGAGTTGACCGAATGGACCAGCTGCTGTGCAAGTCTTTCTGGCGTCATCATCTTGCGCTCAAAATCAGACGGCATGTCATATTCTGGAACTCGATCCGAAATTTCACCATCAACACCCATTAACACCACCTCGGCAACAATGCTACCTCGTTGATGACAGAGTACCTGCACGGTGGATTTGGGCACACCGAGGGACATACTTACATCATTCTGGATTGCGTGGTTGAACTCAGTCTTACTGACAAGATCACCGAGTAAATCATCATAATCACGATCAAGGGTCAGTGCCACTGCAAAGGGCATGTCTTTACCAACACCCAAATTTCCCTTGTTCTCGTTTGTGTGACTCAAATATCCTTGGTTCAATCCTGAAGTCGATGGGAATTCATGTGGAGACTGGTTGAGATTGCGGAAAGCCATATCGACTTTGCGTGTATCTAGCTGCTTCACCGATGCCTTGGCATCCTTGAGCGCCCTCTCTGTATCAGCACAGCTTGTCTCATGCAGCGACGGATCGAAACTGCTCACAATGTCTCTCAATGCACCGCACTCATCTTCAAGCTCCTTGACCTTGGTGTCGTGTAGCGTCTTCAACTCTGAAAGCTCCAAAGTCATTTTTGAGATCTTATCCTCCAGCTGTTCCTTGCCCTGACCGCAAATTTTTTCGTGCTGCGCCACTTCTTCGAACGATGCACCTTTGTAGCCGCACTTCCACTCGCAGCGCAACAAAGACGCTTTGTCCTCCCCATTTCTAGCTGTCGAAGAGGCAGTGATTGGATCGTTATGATCAGCGGAAAGAGATGTGACTTCGATCGACGGGCCAGCAGAGATATTGCAGGATTGCATGTCCAGGATTTTATTTTCAAGCCCTTCCACCAACGTACGCGACCTCTCAAGCGCATCCTCCAAAGCAACAACGGAACTTTGATGACTGGGCTCCTGCTTTTCTCCTCGCAACTCTTGGATGGCGTCCTTTGCTTGTGCTAATTGCTTCTCAAGCTCATCGGCTTTCTGTTGCGACTCAGCCAGATCCTTGTGTACATCAGCCAATGGTGCAACAGGCGGCTGGGCAGCAGTGCTGCTCTCAAAAGCCATTCCCAATATCCGATCCTCAAGCTCTTTTACCATCTGCCGTGACGTCTCCAACTCGTCCTCCACACCTGCCTCTGGACGCTGCCGGCTGAGCTCAGAATTGACATTTTGCAGCGTCTGATTCATATCCTTTGCTTGTATCAATTCATTGTCAACTGCAGACTTGCGCAATTGAATTTCGGCCAACTCCTGTTGATACTGCATGGCCTTTTGCGACAATTCAGACATCCGATAAGCCATGTCTTGCTTACCTCTGAACATGATCGCCATTGCTGCCCGTGAGCTTCCAACACCTAGTTCCAACCCACTATAAACACTTTTTAGTGTTGCACACTCTTCCTCCATCTTCCTTGCCCTTGCTTCGGACTCTTGCAAGTCGGTGCTCAAATCCAAGATAGACGAGTTCATGCGCTCATGCATCTGCTTTATCAAATCCTTCGCTTTCACAAGCTCTGATTCTGCATCACTGGCCCCTTTGAGCGTGGTACATGCGTCTTCAAGCTGCGTGATCCGGGTGTCGTATAGCGTCTTTAACTCTGAAAGCTCATCTCTCATCTTCAACATCATTTTGACCATCTCATTCTCCAACTGTGCCTTGTGCAAGTCACAAGTCTTTTCACTTGCACACGTCTTTTCATGTTCCGCCACATCCGCAAATGAAGCGCCTTTGTAACCGCAATCCCATTCACAGCCCCATTGGGCGATTTTTTCGCCAAATTTGTTTTCGCCTGTTGAAGTGGTGAAGAATACTCGTGACTTCTCCAACTTGTCCTCCATGCCTGCTGCTGCAGCCTGCTGGCTAAGCGTTTCATTTTCATTTGGCAGCGTTTCAATCGTCTTCTTTGCGTGTGCCAGCTCCAAGGAAGTGTCCTCAAACACCCGCTTTGCTGCAGCCTGCATTTGCTCCAAGCTGCTCTGGACCGCCAACATTCCCGTCTCCAGTTCATGCATCTGTCGAACCAGACCCGCCTCCCTTTCGGTCGCTTGATCTCGCTCATTCTTTAGCAGCGACGTGTTTTCCTCAGCATCAGTCAACTTCTCGCTCAGAACTGAGATCTGATCTTGCATCGCACCTTGAGCATCGATCATTTGTGCAATCGATCCTGACCATACTGCTCGGGAAGAAGCCTGCTGGGCTTCCAGCGCCTCTGACAAAGCCTTCAGATTTGTCGATTGCAATGTAATTCGACTGGCCGTCTCGACACTTGTCTCAAGTTCCGCTTGCATCTCTTGCATTTTGGCTACAAGAACAGCAGCATCCGAGCCTACATGGGCCCGCAGCATCGAATTTTCATCATCAACTACGCGCAAACGTAGCTTGCAAACAGCCAGCTGCTGTGCAAGCCCGTCAGCTTTCTGTTTCAACTCAGCCGATTCTTTCTTTCCATCCGACAGTTGTGCAGCAGCGCTCATCTCAAAAGACATGCCCAAGATCCGATCCTCTAGCTCCTTCACCAGCTGCCGTGACTTCTCCAACTCGTTCTCCAGGCCTACTGTTGCGCACCTTTGCTCCAAAATCCTGCCATCGTTTGCATTGCCATCACCTTTGAGCGCTTTTGCTTCCACGACTGAAGGATTGACATCTTCTCGATCATTTTCTGTCTCCTGTATCATTCTTTTGAGCTCTGATATCTCGTCGAGATTCGCTCCAAGGATCTTATTCAAGTCTTCTATTGCTGCATCTTTACCCGACACCAAACGTTCCATTTCTTTCCGCAACGCCTTTTTATCCATGCCAAGAGCATTTGTTATGCTCGTGAGTTCTATGTTCACACCTTCAAGTTCTCTCTTCAGAGATTCAAACTCGATGCTTTGAGCTTTCAACTTCGTCTGAAGCTTCTCGATCTCATCCTGCGTTTTTGCACATTGCTGCTTGCTCAGCTGCAATTGCCGTTCCATGATAATTGAGTATTCTGAACTTTGCATGTCCATATTATTCATCTGCTTTTGCATCGTATCCTGAGTAGCCTCCATCCCTGTCATGGCCACCTTGGACATAGCCAGCATCTTTTCCAACTCTGTTTGATTGCGTTCTTCCTTTAAGGCTTCAGCACTATGGCGAAATACAGTTTGGGAGTAAATCCTTCTTACTTTGGACAGAATGTCTTCCAAATATCCTATTCTTACTGCCAAGTCAACCTCCAATTCCTTCGGACCTGATACCAATTCGTTCATGGCCTTCTCTGAAGCTGCACTCTTTGTCCTCAGTCTTATAATTTGTGCCTCCATAGACGAATCAGCTAGACATATCTTGGTCAAGAGTATCTTTGCCTCAGCCAGCATAGTCTCGAGCTCGTCTGACTTTGATTTCAAAGTCACGGTTTTCCGGAAAAAGCGACTCGACTCTGATAACGTGAAGTCAGATTCTCGTCCTTCCAAAAGACTGGTATCGAATTCAGAAGCATCACAATCCTTGCTCATTAGGTCAAGGAGAGGCAGTTCCATGTCTTGCAAGCCTCCAGATATTTTCTTGGCAGTCTCCTGTAACTGAACAAATATCTCTGCGAGTCTGTCACATCTTTGCTTCGTTTCAAGGTGTTGCTCGTCGGGTTCGGATTGAGGAATGCTACGGTCCTCAACATCCCGAAGTTTTTTCCCAGTAAAAAGCCGTGAATATGCTCTCATGTACGCATATTCGGAATGAGGTGTAATGTATTCTAGGCCATCGTCAACAATAATGGATGACGCGCATCGCGGGGTGACAGGTTCAGGTGTTTGGGGAGGTGTCGGGCCTGGCAATATACAGCCCTGGACAGTCCTTTCCACTGATGCAGGGTTGATTACATTTTCTTTGTGCGCCAGCTCTTGAAGATACATCCGACGATAAGATTCACCCTGAGCTGCTTGAGAGCTCATTTCGTTGATTCGCCCTTGCACTTTAAGCATATTCATCCTCGCTTCTCGAGCAGAAATCTCCAGCAAAGAAAGGGCTTGACCCACCGAAGTTGACGATAAAGCGAAAAACTTCTGCGGGTCGATAGAAGTCAAGCAGGTCTCAAGCGACTGCATCTGTCGTTCGATGCTGCGAATCTGACGCACAGTTTGATCGTTCATTTCCCAACTCTGCAAGCTTTGATGCGTGGACGTCACCGTTGATTGGTCTGATGCAGCCGCGGTTGCGTCTCGCAATTCGAGGATCGTAGTATGTGCTTCAACATTCTCGTGCTTCATTGCCGCCATAGCTGCTTGCATATCTGCTAGATCTCTTTTGTATTTTCCTTCATTCTGCCGATACATCACAATCTTCACCTTATCCTGCGCCAGAGCATTCTCAAGCTTCTCAAGTTTCTCGTTCTCTGCGATTTGCGCATGACTTTGCCAGAAAGTGTAGACTGCCTCGGTAGGTTTTCCGTGCATAAGATGCTGTTCTGCATACTGTTCTTTGTACACACATGTCTTCTCTTCATCGTTGACAAAAATTTGATACTTCTGTAGCTCTTGTTCAATAGAAAAACATTTACGACGAAGTTCCTCAATCTCGTCCATTTGTTTTTCGAGCCCCTGTACGTTTATAAAGGTGCTGCTTGGTGCAATGTAAATTCCCTCTTCTTCCAGCTCGTCCAGAGGAACCTGCAGGTCGCCACCGTCCCGAAATGCTTGCAATTTTTTTTGCACATGTGCAAGGGCAAAATCCTTCCGATGTTGTAGAATAATTGAACGACCTCTGAAATTGAGGAGATCTTTTTTAAGTTCAGCCATTCGTACCTTCAAATCCGAAACCTCTGCATCTGCTGTCACAATACACTGGCGCAATTGATCCGATTTCATACGGGCAGCCTCTTCAAGGTACGATGTTGTCTGTAGATCGTGACTCTTTGCAATTAATCTTGCTGACATATAATCAACATTTAACGATACCCTCTCCAGATTTTCTTGTAGCTCTGAGACCTCATCCGCAGTTCGTTTCCCTAAAAGCGAGTTCCTTTGGAGCGCATGGCACTTCATTTGGAGGACTTGATCTGCGGCCTTCAGCATAGCAATATTTGTAGAGCGCGATGACATCTCGATAGATGATATAAATACATCCACATTTTTCTGGAACGTCGATTCGTTTGGAAGCTCGGCCTCCCTTTCAATCACAGACGCCATCAAGGCTTCCCGAGAATCTATGCCCACACACTCTTCTGAACGCGTTCTCAATACCACAGCCTTTTTAGAGCCCTGCCTGGCCTTGCCAGGTTGCGTCTCAAGATCTGGTTGCGCAGATTTTGGTGAAGCAGCAGGAATCAAGTCTAATTCTTTCAACCAATCTCTCGAACGGATTATTTGAGAAAGCCCCGAGAGCGTACTCTCCACATTTTGTACAGCCACATTGATCTCACCGTGCATGAAGTTGAATCGTTTCCCTAAAGCTGATTCTTGCTTCTTTAGTGCTACTGCTTCCTGAGCCATCCAATCTGCAGCCAAAACACTCCTTGCCTGCTGCTCATTCATTGCATCATGTACTGCGTTGTACACGGGGAGAGCAATCGGTCCAAGAAGCTCCGCTTTCTTTACCTGCCCGCCTTGCACAGACATTGCTCGCAAGCCCTCGCCTTCCTGATCAACTACATCCAACAACCTCTGCGCTAGCTCAGATGGTGTCTTGCTGTCTGCATCTTCTTCATCACCCATCAGCACCACAGTTGCAATGACACTTCCTCGCTGATGGCAGAGCACGTGCACGGTGGCCATAGGTACACCAAGACTCGAGCTCACAATACCCTGGAGCACTCTGTTGAATTGCGCAGTGCTCTCGATATCACGAAAGTTCTCATCGAAATCACAGTCTACTGTCAGCCCAACAGCAACAGGCACATTTTTTTCGGAGTCCGAAGATGCCATTGAATGCGATTCAATATAAGCATTTGCAGTATCACTAACGCCTTCCTGCAACTCCGGACGGAGACTCTTGGGAGGTGAAGCCCCTGCTACAGGAGATCTGTCTGTCTCAGAGTACTGCCCGACTTTCTCTTTCAAATGCTGCTCTGCCTTTTCAAGTATTGCCTTCATTCTGTCCATCTTGCTTTGTCCTTCTACAGATGGCGTATCTGCTGCTTGACGACTGGCACTTTGCGTAGTGTATTTCGATAGAATAGACGTCACTGTATCATCCAAGACAACAACTTGGTTCTTCAACACTGCAGTCTGTTGCTGGTGCTCTGTTTTCAACGTTGAAACTGTACGTTCCAATTCTGATATGTGGTGACGCGACTCTTCTAGTTGCCGCAACAAAGATCCATTGCAAATATCGTTTCGAAGAAGTTCTAGCCACTCGACCAGCCCTAATTTTGCATTGTCTCCCGGCAGGTCTGGTAGGGGAGGCGGCATTGGTCCGTGGCTCCAAAGGTTGAAGTCTTGCCGACCTGATGTGACAGGAGGAGTTGAAAGGAACAATGCTCCCTGAACTGTAGACTCACTTTTGGATATGCATTGCATTTCTTCATGCAGCCGCCGCACCCGTACAATACCCTCGGCAACCTCTCCTGTGTGGGCATCTGATGAAGATTGAAGACTAGCTACACAGTCTTCAAGTTTCTTGCGCAAAATTCTGTTCTCAGATTGCAATTCCCGAACATTGATCTGCGTTTCCTGCTCCATAGTTTCGTTTGCAGTATGCGGCACAGCATAGTCATCCTCGAGTCCAAAAGTAGTCCTCTCTATCACGCCATAATGCCGTTCCAACTCGTTTACCTTATGATTTAGAGATATGCTGATCATCTCAGATTTGGCTTTGCTGATCAGTAATTTTGCCAAATACGTAAACTTGAACCCAATGTGCTCGTCCAGAACGTCCTCGAAATGTTGCTGAATCGATTCAGTCTGGCTTGAAGTCTGCGGCTCCACAGTGGACTCGGCAGACGAACCAAAATTGAACTTTCTTCTGCCAAAACCAAACACATCTATCAGAAGGATGAATTTCAAGCAAGCAGAAATACAAGTGCGGAGAAGCACATTGCGGTTGTCAAAACGAGCCAAAAAAAAAGAGTGCCGCAAATGCAAATGATTGCAACAGTGCGCTCAAATAGGGGCAGCGCTTGTTGGCATACCTTTGTTTTCTGCTTGACATTTGCAGAGGCGGAAGCGTTTCAAATCCCTCTGGTCCGAAAGTAGTATCCTGGGTATCCTGGGTGGCTTCAGATCCGAGTAGGCTCGCCTCTAGGGTTTGCTGTAGCCCTTCGAGAGGCGAAGCAAACATGGTCGTTTTTGCAGGAGTGGTCTCGCTCTTGTTTGATTCAGTGGGTAAACTGTGCAGGAGCAATAGTTTGCAAAAGAATCCGTACCGAATCTGCACAAGACTAGCCCGCAGACTTTGCACTTCTTCCTTGTATTGCTCTGATTCTGCAAGCCAATCGTCTCCAGCTTCTCTGTGTTGCTCGACGAATCTATACAACTCTGTAAGCTCCATTTCTATCTCATTGTTGTGAGCCTCATGTTCCTCCTGCATATCGACAATCTTTTGATCTTGCTTAGTCTTCATAAGTTTCAAAACACTGATCTCCAGTTCAGCCTTTGATGAAGATGCCCTGGCATATTCTGCACCCTCCGTTTCTTTGGCCATTTGCTCTCTTACGCCTTCAAGAGCAGAATTCGCAAATGCAATTTCCATTGTCAGCCTCGCTACGTCCGCTTCTGCACTCTCCATTTCTCTGGACATTTGATCTCGCATGCCTTCAAGGGCAGAATCCGCGAGTGCAAGTTTTGTTGTGAGCTTCGCTGTAGCATGTTCTGCATTCTCGATTTCTTTGGATATCTGCCTTTTCACGCCTTCAAGGGCAGAATTCGCATCTGCAAGCTCCATCATGAGCCTCGCCGCCTCTGCTTCTGACAAAGAGATTCGATCAGCTAGCTCCCTACACCTGTCAGCATGTTCGGCATCCATTTCAGTATGCACGTCTTCGAGCCGTGCTTCATGATCATGCTCTGCCTGCTTCAAACCACGCACAGCATTCAAGGCTCTTGCCATCTCTACCTCCACATCTCTTTCGAGTTTTGCTGTGCGCTCCACCATCTCTCTGCATCGCTCTGCATGCTCAGTCTCCACCGTTTTGGTCTCTAGCACTTTTTCGCAGTATTTGAGATGTGCATTTTTGAGTTCCTTCTTCAGCTCTTCCACCTGCCTCTCCAAATTCTTGGCTCTTGCATTGGATGTTTGCGAAAGCTCTGTGAGTTCCCTCTTGAGTTGTTCCATCTTTTTGTTTGCCTTCTCGTGCACAGCCTGCGTGGCAGATTCGGCGTCCATCTTCAGTCCATTTAATTTCGCGCTCAGCTCAGTGATGTACTCGCGCATGCTATGTGTCTCTCTTTTCTCCTGTTTCAGATTTGCCCACGCTTTGTCTGCTCGTGTCTTCTCCTTTGCCAACTTCTCTTTCAGATCATTCTGCCTCGTATGGCTGTCTGCTTCCATAGTAGTGATTTTGGCAGCAAGCTCCGTCGCTTTGTCAGATTCTACCTTGGCTTGCGATTTCACAGATAATAAATTTGCGGAGAGCGTGTGTTGCTGAGCTGATATAGCTTCCAATTCTGACTCCAGGCTGCTCAGTTTATCTCCAAACTCCTGTCTTTGCATCTTCATTTCAGATATTTTGTCAATGAGTTCCTTGACTTTGTCAGCCTTTGCCTCGACATTCGAATCCGCAGCAGATACTTTGTCAGTGAGCAAGTCCCGCTCAGATTCAAGAGCGTCCACATCAGATCCGAGACAACTCAACTTATCTTCGAGCTCCTGGATTTGCACGACACGGTGGTGGGCCTCCTCTTCAACTTTCTGCAATTCAACAACCAGATGCTCAGCGCGACTGGCTTCCCTCTTCAACTCCTCCACCAACGCATCTCGTTCAGCGGCAAGATGTTGATTGTTTACACCCTTCGCGTCAGCATCATCCTCTGCCATTTCAGCTCTAGTTGTCTCCTCCAGCACCTTTTGCCGTAGATCTTGCAACAGTAACTCTTCCGATTGGCTGGATTCGGATAGTCTCGTGGCTGACGCATGACGCTCGACATGCACCTGATTCAGATCAGCATCCGCCTTGTCAGCTCGGATCTTCTCCTTCGTCAAGTCTGCTTCAGCTCCAGAGATTCGATCAAAAAGTTCCCTGCACCTTTCAGCATTTTCAGTATCTACCTTTGTAATTACAGATGCAAGCTGCTCTTTCTCGAGTGTCAGAACACCCAATTTTGCGTTAGCCTGATTTGCACGCTGTGTTTCATCTTCCAAATCCTTCTTCACTGAAGCACATTGCCCCAAGTGTTTGGCCTGCAAATTTTCCATATCTTGACGATGTATCTCTTTCTCAACAATAACCTCTTCCAGCCTGCCTCCAAGATCATGAATCTGCGTCTCCAACTCAGCAACGTGCTCCTCTGCTTTTGCAAGTCGAGCCTCGGCATTCTCGGCCCTTGCCGACTCATGCGAAACTCGTTCTTCCAGGCTCGTGACAGCAGAATCTTTGTCCGAGCCTATGAGAAACAAATTTTCCTGTATCTTGCACCGCTCAGCCTCTGTCGTCGCAAGTTTTTCATGCAACTCTTTTCGCGCCTTGCTCATCGCACTCATCGCTTGATGTAGACATGTCAAGTTCTCTTCTAGCGATGACAAGGAAGAGCTCATTTCTGTCGCTTCTTCTCCTGCACGCAATAGGTTTCCCTCCGCGGTCTCGGCACGTTGCTGCTCCCGAGCAGCGAGTTGTTTGGCTGTAACACTCTCATCCTGCCGAGAATGCTGCTTTGCTTCACCCACTTCAAGCTCCTCGACCAATCCACGCAACTTTTCTTCTAGTTCAGACACTTGCGCATTCAAGCGGGACACGTCTTCCTCAGCTTTTCGTAAATCAGATTCGGACTTTTTAGCACGCTCTTTCTCCCTTGCCGCAGCCAGTTTCAAGTTTGTCTGCACAGTCTTGTTGTCTGTATCCATTTCAGACAGCGTTTCCTCCACCACAAGACGATCGGCGTGCAGTCTCTTGATAAAATCTTCAGCGCACTTCATATCTGATTCCAACTTTTCTGCTCTTGACGCCGTTACAGCCAACTGATCCGTAAGATCTTTTTCCACGGTTTCCCAATCCGTTTTCGCCACAGACATCTTGTCCACGACCGTACGCTTTTCAGAGTTTGCTCCTTCCAGCTCTGTCTTGAGGGCACTGATTTGCTGCGCTTGTATTTTCAGCTGGTAAGTTGAGGTCTCTGAATCCGTATCGAGTACCTTTTTGGAAGCAATAAATTCGTTTTGGCATGTCTCCAATTCTTGATTGCACCAATCCAATTCCACTTTTCTGCTGTCCAATTCTGATTTACACGCATTGAGTTCTAGTTGCAACCCTGTTGCATTCGATTCAATGGTCGATAGCAATGCATTTAAAGAAGTCAGCTTGTTCGACTGCATTTGACGCTCTTGCTCGAGCCACTCCAAATCTGTCTGCAGTTTCTTAACGTTGGCTTCAAGTTCGGTGTTGGCCAACGAATTTCGTGAAACAACCTTTTGAGCTTCTTGCAAGTCAGTCGACGTCTTTTCATGCCGCGCCAGTTCCTCGTCCAGCACAACATGGAGCGTCTGCAATTCTGTTTGCGCAGCAGCAAACTTATTTCTGAGCTCACGACCTTCAATCTCTGCCTGCCTCAGAAACGACTCAGACTTTTCAGCCCGTGACGTCTGTGCAACGACCTGCACCTCCAACTGTTCCACAGCTGCTAGCTGTTGATCCAATGCACTCATCGTTGCTGCTCCCTCTGTATCCACTGAAGACAGCTTGGCACCTAAATGCAGACACCTAGTTTTAACGATCTCCAATTCTGCATTGAGAGACATTTTTTCGTTCTCAAGACTGGAAAGCACCTCTTCCACCCTTTTCAACGTGTCCTCGGCACTTGTGGCTCGCGCACTCTCTAACACGACCTTACCCTCCGAAGCCCGCAGCACAACAGCATGGTTGTGTGCTGCTGCAGATTGTTGGGTCTTGAGAGTTTCGATTTGCTCTTCCAAGTCGGCTACTCTACCCACCTGCTCCTCCAAAGCCATCATTGATGCTGCCCCTTCTGTGTCAATTTCTGTCAATTTTTGGTGGAGCTCCTGATTCTCTTTTTCAAGCACATCAAGCTCGTCCTGAAACCTGATTCCCTGCACGCCTGCGTTCGTCATCTCCTCGTCTGCCTTGAGCTTTTCAGCTTCCGCCTTCTCAGCCCTGCCTGTTGCCTTCGCAAGGTCTTTTTCCAGATCCTGGGCCACCTGCAAAAAACTGTTTCAGTGGGTTTAACATGTCTATTCCGTCTCAAACAACCGAAAACTCAAATTCACATGGATTTGAGCTACATGCATAGATCCTCCATCATAGGTGATAAACCTACTGTTGAAAGTCATAAAAGCAATCATCATCATCATGTACGCGGATTCCGTGTCTGGGTTTTTTTATTATTGATAATAGTCAACCTATAGTGTTGATAGTCAACCTTAATCGTCACCCTTAGTCAACCTTAATAGTCTACCCATCGTCAACCTACATAAGCCAACCCAATTTTTTTCCTCCAGTTTTCCCTCATGACAGCGCGCAGCAGATCTGGAAGACGCCGCGCGCCCAGCTCTCGCCGCTGTGCGCCCCCCCACAAAAATCAGGCGTGCCCCTCGTGGGAACGGAAAACAATCAGCCCGAGGCAAGTTCAATTGCCGCACGGCAATTTTGGCGCGGCGCTGTGCTAGCGCAGGCATAGCAACTGTGTATCAAAGACTCACCTCGAGCTCCAGTTCCAGGTTTGCGCACTTTAGCTTGAGTGCCTCGCCTTCGTTGAATGATTTTGCCAGGTCCATGCGAAGCTGGTCTTCTGCAGCAGCCATGTCCGACATGCGCAAATTGTTCGCGCGCCACAGCACCCGGGAGCGTTGCAGCGTTTCGCCCATTTTCTTGCCCTTTTCTTCCAAATCGGCAAGGATATACGCTTCCAACGCTATACATGATGCATCTGGCATCATGGCATCGGTGGGCGGAGTAGACTGAGCGAGCTCGAGCTGCTTCCTCATCGCGTTGCATTCCTGCTTTGCAGTGTGGGTCTCAAGAGCGTTCTGGCCCAGCGTGATTTCTATGTCCGCCTGTTCTTGCTCCAACACACTGACCCGCTCTTGCAACTGAGATACCGCGTCGGCCGACGCGGCGCTCGTGTCCTCTTTGCCCGAGTGTGCGTCGACTGAGGCCTGGGGTGCCCTGTCATGCTCGTGCAGACCATGGCGACGCACCTTGATGACGTACTCTGCTCCGTTGTGCGCACGGGCAAATGCAAGCACGACCAGCGAGTGCATTGTACCTCCAAGCAGCTCATGCAGGTGCTTGACGGTGGTGGCGTGCACGGCAACACTTTCGACACGCAGCAGCTTATCGCCCGGCTTGACCAGCTCGTTTCCATAGCCCAACTGGCCCTGCAATATGTAGTCTGTATCCATGAGGTCCTCGACCGACAGCACGATGAATGGAGGCCGTTTTGTCACCTCCATACCCACAAAGCCTCTGCTTGCGCCAGGGCTTTTCCGTTCGCCCGGACTGTTGCGTGCGCCTGGACTGTTGCGTGACATCTTTGCCGACAACCAGACACGCTGTGCAAACACACCGTAAACGTCCAACTTTGGACAGCACGCTCCGCTTCCGCGTCTCCGCGGTCCTTGCCTTGGAGTATAAATCTGTCCTTGCTTTTCAACAGCAAGATTCTCTAGTCACACTTGCCAAAAGTGCTCCGCGAAAGCCAATCTTGGCATCTCTCTCAACATAGAGCTCCCCCCCCAAAAAAGCCAACGTGACCTGGCTCATCCAGCTCAAAGGTACGGCATATCCCACGTATTCAGCAGATCTTACAAAGATGGCCACCTGTGCGTGTC
>Ga0105054_10006127_pt1 | contig 16918 bp, 15 predicted proteins | sample BON02_FD_78091 | JGI IMG/M metagenome (GOLD analysis project Ga0105054, IMG submission 78091) | Freshwater microbial communities from Lake Bonney liftoff mats and glacier meltwater in Antarctica - BON-02 (megahit assembly) | ecosystem: Environmental > Aquatic > Freshwater > Ice > Glacier...
CATGCTGTTCTGACCGCGCAAGGCGCGGACTAACGCGGCACCTTCGAAGCAATCTCGACCCTGGCGCCCAGGGCGCGAGCCTGCGCCGCCGCAACGTGGGCTTCGACCGCATCCGAGGCGATGCGCATCACGAGCCGGGGCAGGTCGGCAAGATCGAGCATGAGTTCCAGGGGGGGCTGGGTGGTGATGTCGACCACGGGTCGTTCGATCAGGCGATGCATCTCCTGAATGCGCTCGTAGGTCGCCACCCGTCCGCGCAGACTGCCAAGGACGGTGTCGCGCGCCATCCTCGGATCGTCGCGCGCTGCGTAGAGCGGCTCGACGGGCGCCCCGTCGATCCATCCCATCAGGCGCTTCTTCTGCAGCTCGGGAGTCAGCTCTGCCATGTAGCGGCGATGACCGGCCGCGGCCATGGCGGAGGCGCGCGCAGGATCGGCCATCAATGCCTGCGCCTGGGCAACCAGCTCGTCGCCATCGCCGTAGGCCAGGAACTCGCTGCCTTCCTCGAGCACCTGGGAAAGCCCCGAGACCGGCGAAAGCCGGTCGGTGAGCAGGCAGCCCCCGGCAGATAGCACTTCGAAGACGCGCATGTTGAGATCGCCGTTCAGGCTGGCGTTGAACGACACCTGGCTGCCGGCATAAAGCGTCGCGGCAGCTTCCCGCGCGGCCGTTCCGGCACGCAAGGGCAGGCCCGCGCCCCGCAACGTCTCAAGCATGCGCGTTCGGCGGGGATGGAGCGGACCGGACTGCCCGACGAACACGATCTGCGGCTGGCGCTGCCGCGCAACAGCCACCGGTATGTGGCGCACGATCAGCCCCGGCAGCCAGGCGACCTGGCGTGCGCCACCGGCAACGAACCAGTGCATGTGGTGACGGTTGTGGCAGGCCACGATGAGATCGAAGGGCTCGGAGCGGACATAGGCCAGCATGGTGCGCAGCGGTGCATCCATGTGGTGGCTGTCGCCGGCAAGAAAGACCAGGGGGCAACCGAAGGCCGACAGGTTGCGCGGCGCGTTGCGCAACAGGCTGTCGACCGAAACGACGACGAGGTCGAACGCCGGGTCGATGCCATGGACAAGAAGGTGTTCGTGGAGATCGTACGGGGCCCTGGGCGCGATCAGCGGATAGACGTCGGGCGGTTCGTCGGAACGCTGCGGGCCGACGACGAACTGGTCGGGCGAAAGCTGCGGCGGCGGGATGTAGCTGGGCGACTCGTGCCAGCTCATCAGGATGCGCGGCGCCGCCATGGTCAGCGCGCGCCGGCGACGATATCGAGCAGCAGGCGGGTGCGTGCGGCCAGGTCGCGCGGATCGAGCGGCTCGGCCAGACGCGGATCGACCAATGCGGCATGGCCGCGCGCTTCCGGCGTGAAATGCACGACGCCATCGGCCTCGATCGCGGCGATACCATCCTGGTGCGCCAACAACGTGTTGATGGCGATGGCTGCGTCCCGGTCGACCCCGTCGGGCAGATCGAAGGCGATGCTCTCGGGGCCAACCACCAGGGGATAACCGCCCGGCAGGCCGAAGGGTGCCGGCGCCGAAAGGCGCGTGGGCCGCCCGTCGGGCAACAGAGCCGAAAGCACCGGCAGGGCGGCGGCGCCCGTGATGACGTTGTAGATCGGGCCCGGGCGGAACGGATCGCCTTCATAGGCCAGGGCGTCATCACGCTCGCCCGCCTCGCCGACGAAGACCCGCACCGACAGTGCCGGGTCCGCCGGGGCGCTGGCCTGCATGACACCATAGACGTTGCTGTGATGGCCGATCAGGCGCAGCAGCGGCGGGGTCGCCCCGGAGGCCAAACCGGTGGCCTCGTTGCGGGCGCGCATTGCCGAACGGGCGCGCAGCATCGCCATCGAAACATTGCCCAGGCCGATGGTCGGCTCCAGGCCCATGCCGGCAAGCACCGGATGGGTGACATCGGGCGCGGAGATGTTGGCGACCGGGCAGGTCAGCCCGAGATCGCGCACCGCGCGCATCACGGTCATCAGCACGGGAAGCTGGTTGGGAAGCTGGATACCGATCCCGGCCCGCGAAAGATGGCCGATCACCGGATGGTCGCTGCCGATGATGCTCCAGGGGCCGATCAGGCTGGCGGCCTGGACCAGCAGGTCCGGGCGTATTTCATTGAGCAACGCAGCAACCGCATGGTGGTCGCAGCCGTCGAGCGCACGCAGTTCGACATGGGCATCGTGGCTGGCGTTCAGCATGGCGACCGGATCGGCCATGCGCGCAGGCGCGGCGTCGGTCAGGATCACCCGGTCGAGGCGGCCCTGGGTGAGCAGGCCGCCGGCCATGCGCATGGCCATGTCGCCCGCGCCGATGAACAATGCCGTACCGGCCATGATCGTTCTCCCCGGTTCAGGCGGTCTCGCCCGGCAGCGGCGTCTTGCGCAGCAGGTCGAGCAGGCTGATGACGGCGTAGTCGCGTGCGCGTCGGCGGTCGCCGGGCAGCGCAACGGTTGTCGTACGTTCTGTCGCCGCGCCGGCCACCGCCAGGAAGACCGTGCCGCGCGGCAGGTCCTCACCGATGGCGGGACCGCAGGCGGCTACAGCCAGATCGGTGGCGAAGCGGGTACGGGCGGCCTGCGCCGCCGCAAGGGCTCGTGCCTCACCCTGCCCGGAGGCCGCGGCCAGGTCGGGCGCGATGGCGGCGCCGCGGAACACGATCATGTCGGGGTCGGCACTGGTCAGGCGCGAGGCGAGGATTCCGCCGGTCAGGCTCTCGGCTGCCGCCAGGGTAAGGCCGAGGCCTTCAAGGCGCGCGACGGTGGCGTCTTCCATGGTGGCGTCGTCGAGCGCAAAGACGATGTCGCCGATCAGCGCGCGGATCGTTTTCTCCTCGTCCGCCAGCAGCCGTTCGGCGGTGGCCGTGTCGCCGGCCTTGGCCGTGATGCGGACCTTGATGCCTTCGATGCCGCTGGCCAGGAATGCCAGCGTCGGTTTGCCGGATGCATCCAGCGCGCGGATGCGCTCGTCGAGCTGTTCGGCCAGGCCGGACTCGCTCTGGCCCCAGGTGCGCAGGACACGGCTGACGATGACGGCGGCCTCGCCGCTGCGCGCCCGCAGGTCGGGCAGGATGGTGCCCAGCATCATCTCGTGCATCTCGTAGGGCACACCGGGCACGGCGTAGATTACCTTGTCGCCCAGCGGGCAGAGCAGGCCCGGCGCGGTGCCGGGCATTTCCGCAATGGGGTGGGCGCCCACGGGGATGTCAGCCTGGCGCTTGTTGTTGTCGCTCATGTCGCGGCCACGCGCCTCGAACATGGCGCGGATCTTCCCGACGATGGCCTCGTCGCGCACCAGGGGCACGCCCATGATGTCGGCAATGACCTCGCGGGTGATGTCGTCCTGTGTGGGCCCCAGGCCACCGCAGCAGATCACCGCGTCGGCGCGCTCCAGCGCGGCCAGGATCGCCGTTTTCATGCGCGCGAAGTTGTCGCCGACCTTGATCTGGAAGTGGCAGTCGATGCCCGAAAGTGCCAGTTGCTCGCCGATCCAGGAGGAATTGGTATCGACGATCTGGCCGAGCAGAAGCTCGGTGCCGATGGCAACGACATCACAGCGCATGGATTACCCCCTGGACACGGGCGGCAGGCGCCACCGTGCGGTTCACTCTAACCCGAGGGAGAATGGCGGAGGGAGCGGGATTTGAACCCGCGAGAGCTTGCGCCCAACACGCTTTCCAAGCGTGCGCCATAAACCACTCGGCCACCCCTCCGCAGGGTCGCGAAACCTAGCCGCAGGGCGGTTCCGAGGCAAGCAATCCGCGAGACGCCAAATCATGCTCGCCACGGAGCCTGTTGCGGGAGAAACCTGATGGCTGGCGGGAAGCTGCGGGGACCGGTGGCGATACCGTGCGCGGCTATCCCGACGAGAAGCCCTCTGCTGGCGATCCGGACCGACGCCAGGACTGACCGATCGAACGTGGACACGGCCGGAACATCCCCCAAAGATACCGCCCGAGAAAAGGCGGGGGATGTCATGGGCGTACGAGGTGAACTGGACGGTCGACGGGCGCTGATCACCGGGGCCGGGCGCGGCATGGGCCGTGCTCACGCGATGAAGCTGGCCCAGCAGGGCGCGGCGATCATCGTGCAGGATATCGACGGGGATCTGGCGCGCCAGACCGTCGCACTGCTTGAGGATGCCGGAAGCAGCGCGCAGGCCATGGTCGGCGATGTCGCCGACGTTGCCGACCTGAAGGCACAGATCGCAGCAGCCGGGGCCGTGGACATCCTGGTCAACAACGCCGGCATCGACCGGCCGGGCACCATCGAGGAGATCGACGAGGCCGGTTTCGATGCGATGTTTGCCATTCACGTCAAAGGCGCGTTTTTCGCCGCCCAGGCTGTCGTGCCGGGTATGAAGGAGCAGCGCTGGGGCAAGATCGTCAATGTCGCCTCGATCTGGGGGATGACCGGGTACAGCTCGCACTCCCACTACTGCGGCGCCAAGGCGGCGCTTCTGGGTCTGACCAAGGCATGGGCCAAGGAGCTGGCGCCCTACAACATCAACGTCAACGCGATCGCGCCGGGCGGGGTGTGGACCGAGATGGAACTGGCCCAGCGCGGGCCGGAGGGTATCCGCGAGGCCGAGGCGCGGGTGCCGCTGGGCCGCTGGTCGCAGCCCGAGGAACAATCCGAGAGCGTTCTGTTCCTGGTCACCAACCGCTCCAGCTTCATCACCGGCCAGTGCCTCAGCGCCAATGGCGGCAGCACCATCGTCGGCATCTAGGACCGCATCGCCAGCATCCGGTCCGGCGTGATCGGCAGTTCACGCACACGCTGCCCGATGGCGTGATAGACCGCGTTGGCAATGGCCGGAGCAACGCCGCAGATGGCGACTTCGGCCAGCCCCTTGGCACCCAGCGGATTGAAGATGGTGTCGTCGGAAGGCACGAAGGTGACGTCGAGTTCGCCGACGTCGGCACATACCGGCACCAGGTATTCAGCCAGGTTGGCGTTCATCACCCTGCCCAGGCGTTCGTCCCATTCGACCTGCTCGAACAGCGCCATGCCGAGGCCACCGACCATGCCGCCGATGCACTGGCTGCGGGCGATCTTGGGGTTGATGACACGTCCGACGTCGTATGCGCCGACCAGCCGGGCGACCCGCACCCTGCCGACGGCCGGATCGACGCGCACCTCGGCGAAAATCGCGCCGAAGGCCGAGGAGGCGTAGTTCTCGCTCTCCTCACCGGGTTCGGCGCTGGCTTCGCAGGCAATCTGGTCCTGACCCATGTCGCGCAACACATCCGCAAGACGCTGGCGTGCCTCGCCGTCGCTGCGCGTCATATATCCCTCACGCAGTTCGACCTGATCGGCATCGAGACCCGCGAAGGCACCCGAGGACGCTTCCCGCGCAGCCTTCATCAGCTTTTCGGCCAGGCCCTGGCAGGCGGCGCGCACGGCGCTGCCGACACTTGCCATGGTGATCGAGCCACCGTGCACCGGCGCCTGGGGATAACGCGTATCCCCCAGTTCGAAGGTGATCGCCTCGGGCGGCAGCCCCAGGACATCGGCCGCCACCTGGGTCATGGAAGTATAGGTGCCCGGACCCATGTCGGAGGTTGCCGTGCGCACCACGGCAGTGCCGTTGGCAAGCAGCACGGCGCCGACCGAGGCCGACGAACGCTTGGCATGATAGATCGACGTCGCCATGCCGTAGCCGATGCGCTGATCGCCATCGCGCATGGAACCAGGCTCGGGCGAGCGACTGGACCAGCCGAAGCGTTCGGCGCCGGTATCGTAACAGGCGAGCAGTTCCTTGCTGCTCCAGGGCAGATCGTCATCCTCGTTGCGCTCGGCGTGGTTGATGCGGCGCAGATCGACCGGGTCCATGCCGAGCTTTTCGGCCAGTTCGTCCATGGCGGTTTCCATGGCGTGAACACCCGTGACGATCCCGGGCGCCCGCATCGGACAGGGCGTGTTGGTGTTGAGCGACACGACACGCTCACGCGTCCAGACATTGGCGCAGGCATAGGTCGTCCGGGCCGGTTCGGTGAGAGACTCGGTGTAGTCCTCATAGCGCGACGTCTGGGTCACTACATCGTGGCTGATCGCCATGAGACGACCGTCGCTCTCTGCGCCCAGGCGGACGGTCTGCTGACTGCGTGGGCGGAAGCCCGTGGCAGTGAACATGCTGCGGCGCTCGAGTTCCAGGCGCACGGGGCGGTCGGCGACTTTCGCCGCCAGCGCCGCGACAGCGACATGGGGCCAGGTCCGCAGGGCCGACCCGAAGGCGCCGCCGACGAAGGGGCTGACAACACGGATGTCCTCCTCTTCCAGGCCGAAGACATGGGCGATCTCGGTACGCACGTTGCTGACCCACTGGGTCTTGTCCCAGAGCGTCAACTTGCCGTCCTGCCACCGGGCGATGGTGGCATGCGGCTCGATGGGATGCTGCTGCTCGCGGGCAATCGCGCTGAAACACTCCACCGTAACCGGGGACGTGCCCAAGGCGCCTTCGGCATCGCCTCGGGATTCGACGCCGGGATTGTCGTCGTCATCCTTGCCGTGGGACGGTCGCGGTTCCGCCCGGTCGAACACCGTATGTGCCTGGTCGGGAGTAATGCGCAGCTTCACCAGCGAAGCGGCATGACGCGCCTGCTGTGGGGTTTCCGCGACGACCACGGCCACCGGCTGTCCTGCAAAGCGCACCTTGTCATCCTGGAAGACCCGGAGGGGTGTTCCCCATTCGGGGTCGACCGGGGCGGGTTCCTCGCGTTCCCGATAGGGCAGCACCGGCGCATCGCCACTGCCGATGGCGGCGATCACCCCGGGCGCGGCCCGGGCCGTACTCAGATCAAGCTGTTCGATCCGGCCGGCAGCAACCGGGCTCGTGACCCATGCGGCATGGGCCAACCCATCGATGCGGAACTCGGCGGCATAACGGGCTTTGCCGGTCACCTTGTCGCGTCCGTCGACGCGGTCCAGAGGCTGCCCGATCATCGTCTTCATGACACGTCTCCAGCATGCAGGGCCCTGCTGACAGCTTCGCGCAGCAGAGCGGCCTTGAAGGCATTGCCGGGCCGGCATGCGGCACCGTCGGCGGCGCATTCGGCGACACCGGCAATGACCTTGGGTTCGAGGGCCTGGCCATCCAGCATCGATTCCAGCCGCTCCAGACGCCAGGGCGTCGTCCCGACGCCGCCGGCCACAATGCGGGGATCGGCAACCCTTCCGTCTTCGATAGCAAAGGCGACAGCACAGGATGCCAGGGCCCATTCGAAGGTTTCGCGATCCCGCAGCTTGATGAAACGCGAACGCGCGGCGGCGGGCGAGCGCGGCACCCGCACGGCAAGAATGAGTTCGTCCGGGCCAAGGCGGTTCTCGATCTCCGGCGTGTCACCCGGCGGCAGGTAGAACGCGCCGATCGGCAGGCAGCGCTCGCCATCGGGCCCCTGCACCACGACCTGCGCGTCCAGCGCGGTGAGTGCAACGGCGAGATCGGACGGATGGGCAGCGATGCAATGCTCGCTGCCACCCAGAATGGCGTTGATGCGGTTGCAGCCGTCCATGGCGCCGCAGCCTGATCCGGGCTCGCGCTTGTTGCAGGGCGCGCCGGCGTCGCGGAAGTAGAGGCAACGGGTGCGCTGGAGCAGATTGCCGCCCACGGTCGCCATGTTGCGCACCTGCGGCGAGGCGGTCTCGCGCAGGGCCTGGGCAATCGCCGGCGCTTCGCGGACAACAACCTCGTGCTCGGCAAGATCGCGCAACCGCATCAGGGCGCCGATCTCCAGCAGGTCGTCACGCACCTCCAGTTCGGCAAGCGGCAGTCGGGAGATATCGATCAGCGCATCGGAGCGCACCACCCCTTCCTGCATGAGCTGCAGCAGATCGGTGCCGCCGGCGATGAACTGGGCATCGCTATCCGCGCCCTTGCCCGAGAGCGCCGCAGCCGTGTCCTGGGCATGGGTAACCGAGAACGGGTTCATCGGGCAACCTCCCCGCCGGCGGCCTGGCGCACCGCATCGACGATGTTGGAGTAGGCGCCGCAGCGGCAGAGGTTTCCGCTCATGCCCTCGCGGATGGCGGCCGCGGATCCGGCCTTGCCCTCCTCGAACAATCCCACGGCCGACATGATCTGACCGGGCGTGCAGTAGCCACACTGGAAGGCATCATGTTCGACAAAGGCCTGCTGAACCGGGTGCAGGTCGTGGCCATCGGCGAGACCTTCGATGGTCGTGATGGCGCGATCCTGATTCATCACCGCAAGTGTCAGGCAGGAGACGATACGGCGACCGTCGACCAGAACCGTACAGGCGCCGCAATGGCCCAGACCGCAGCCGAACTTGGTGCCGGTCAGACCCAGGTCGTCGCGCAGGGCTTCCAGCAGTGTGGTCCGGGGATCGAGGGCCAGCTTATGTAGCTTGCCGTTGACCGTGAGCGCGATGGCGACGGTGCCGGAGGCGTTTGGCATGAGGGTATCTCCGCGTGCTTTGACCTCCTTGCAACGCAAGCGCGCCGGCCAAGTTCCAGGACAAGTCAGAAGAACCGCAGGAGGCCTGCACAGCGGCCGCACCTTGGACTAGGATGAAAATCTTCCTGTCCACACCAGCCGGATCACCATGAATGACGTCACCCTGCTTGATCACGACGACCCCGATCCCGTCGTCGTGCACAATGAACATGCTGATTCGCCGCTGTTCCTGACCTGCGACCACGCGGGCAAACGCATCCCGCGCAAGCTGGGCGATCTCGGACTCCCGGCCAGCGAGCTGGAGCGCCACATCGCCTGGGACATCGGAGCGCTCGCGACCTCGAAGTTGCTGGCCCGGCGTCTGGATGCTCCCCTGATCGAGCAGGTCTATTCGCGCCTGGTGGTCGACTGCAACCGGCCGACCCGCTCGCCGACCTTCATTGCGCCGCTGAGCGAAAGCACGCCGATCCCGGGCAACCTCGACCTCGATGCCGACCGCATCGCCGCGCGCGAGAGCGAAATCCACCGGCCCTACCACGCGCAGATCACCGCCTTGCTCGATGCACGCAAGGCGGCGGGCACGCCTACCCTGCTGATCGCGATGCACAGCTTCACGCCCGAGTACAAAGGCGAGGCGCGGCCCTGGCACATCGGCCTGCTCTACAACCGCGACAGACGCGTGGCCGATGTGCTTCACGATCTGCTCGCCGGCACCGGGCTGGTCGTGGGCGACAACGAGCCCTATGCGATCACCGATGATTCCGACTACGGCATCCCGGTCCACGGCGAGGGGCGCGGCCTGCCCCACATCGAAATCGAGATTCGCCAGGACCTGATTTCCCATGAAGCCGGACAGCGGGAATGGGCAGAGCGGCTCGATCCCCTGTTCCGGGAAGCTGCAGCGCGCGTTCTTGCCTGATCGCCGTCAGGTCGCTCCGGTGCGCGATTCCGGCAGGGTCTGGCCGCCATCGACCGCGATGCGCTGGCCGGTGATGTATGCCGATTCATCGCCCGCCAGGAAGAGCGCAAGGTTGGCGATATCCTGGGTAGTACCAAGCCGCCCCATGGGCACGGCAGCCTCCATGATGCGGATGTGGCGTTCGCCCAGGGTTTGCTCCAGACCGACCGTCAGCACGTTGCCGGGCTGGATGGCGTTGACCGTGATGCCTTCGCCCGCGACCTCGATGGCGACCGTGCGCAGAAACCCCTCCATGCCTGCCTTGCTTGCCGAGTAATGCGCCATGCCGGGGTTGCCCACGAGCGGCCCGGTGATCGACGAGGTCAGCACGATGCGGCCCCAACGGGATTGCCGCATGGCGGGCAGGCAGGCCTGGACCGAAAGGAAGGTGCTGGTCAGGTTGACCGCGATCACCCGTTCCCATTCGGCCAGGGTCATCGCCTCGATACGTGTCTCGGGAAAGATGCCGGCGTTGTGGCAAAGGATGTCGAGCCGGCCGAACCGCTCCAGCGCCAAGGCGGCCATGGCCGTGGAGGTCTCCGGCAGGGCGATATCGCCTTCGAGGAAAACAGCGCCCTCGCCCAGGGCGCCTACAGCTTCGTCGCCACTGGTGCGATCCCGTCCGACGATCACGACATGCGCACCTTCAGAGACGAAGCGTTCGGCAATGCCCCGTCCGATGCCGCGGCTGCCGCCGGTGACGATGGCGACCCTGTCTGCCAGGCGGCCCGTCATGCTTCAGGGTTTCGCCATGATGCCGCCGTCGACGATCAGTTCCGTGCCGGTGATGTAGGACGCCTTGTCCGAGAGCAGGAAGAGACAGGCGTTGGCCATGTCCTTGGTCGTACCGACACGCCCGATCGGCACCCAGTCGGCAATGGCGTCGAGCACCTCCTGCTTGTTGTCCCAGCGCGCCTGCATGGGCGTGTGGACGGCGCCGGGCAGGATCGAGTTGGAACGGATGCCCTTCTTGGCGAACTGCACGGCGACCGATTTCGACAGACGCACGACGGCGGCCTTGGAGGCGCCATAGGCATCCTGGGGACTGCTGTCGCCGCGCATGGCGTCCACCGAGGCGAAGTGGACCATGGCGCCGCCGCCCGATTTCAGCATTTCGGGCACGCAGTGGCGGATGGTCAGGGCGAAGGACTTCACGTTGATCGCCATGACCCGGTCCCACACGTCCATGTCCATCTCGGTGCAGGACTTGTCCCTGTCGAACCACAACACGCCGGTGGTGTTGACCAGATAGTCGAGCCGGCCGTGGGCGGCGACCGTGGCGGACACGGCCTGTTTCACGAAGGCTTCGTCGGTGACATCGCCCTGGTGATAGGTGCCCTTGCCCGGCCCATCGGGGAAGGCGGGTTTGTCCTTGATATCGACCAGGCTGACGTGGACGCCTTCCGCGATCAGGTCGCTGGCAATCTGAAGCCCCATGCCGCCGCCGGCGCCGGCAACCAGCGCAACCTTGCCCTCAAAGCTCATTCTCGATCTCTCCGGAGATGCGGCGCGCGGCGCCGGTGGCGTGACAGGCAACCGCGCTCAGTCGCGGTGGCCGAAGCTGACGATGCGGTAGCGCATCAGCAGGTACATGACCGTGAAGGTCGCCAGGACGACGCCGTTGACCAGCGCGGCCAGCGCGAAGAGTTCCGCCCCCAGGCCGAAGCGCAGGGAACCCCAGGCGATGGTCGGCAGGGTCGGGATGGCGCCCAGGTTGTAGAAGGAAATCTCGAGATTGTTGAAAGCCAGGATGAAGCTGATGATGAAGGCGCCCAGCATGGCCGGCCAGATGATCGGCAGGGTGACTTCCCAGAAGCAGCGGATCGGCCTGGCGCCGAAGACCATGGCGGCGTCGTCGAGCCGCCAGTCGTAACGCGCGAGCTGGGCGATCATGATGAGGAAGGCAAAGGACGTGCCGTGCACCGCGTTGGCGATCATGGCCGAGCCCATGTTGCCCGGCAGGCCCAGGACCTGACGGTTGAACAGCAGGCTGGAAATGCCGACCAGCAGGTCGGCGATGAACAGCGGGCAGAGGTAGATCACCGCAATCAGGCCGCGCCAGCGCGAGCGGTACTTCAGGATGCTCATGCTGCCCATGGTCGCCACCACCGTGCACAGGATGGCGCTGCCCATGCCGAGCATGACGCTGTTCCACAGCGCATCGTGATAGGTGCTGGAAGCCGCCAGCTTGGTGTAGGCGTCCAGGGTGAAGTTGGGCGGAAACGGCCAGATCAGGTCCTTGTTGAAGGACGTATAGATGACATAGAGGATCGGCGCGTAGAGGAAGAGATAAAGCACGGCCAGAAGCAGGCTGGCGCTGCCCTTCCAGGCGCTGGTCATGATGCGCGAACCGGCGGGCATCTCAGGCTCCCCCGCCGGTGAAACCGCTGCGCTGCAGGTTCACCGTGCGCCACATCAGCAGGATGACGAGCGAGGAAACGGCAAAAAGCAGCACACCCATGGCCGAACCCAGCGCCCAGGTGCCGGTCTCGCCGAACTGCAGGCCCAGGACCTGACCGAAGGAGGCCGCATTGGGCCCGCCCAGGAAACGCGGTGTGATCGATTCGGCCATGCTCGGGATGAACACCAGCACGATGCCGATCACCGTGCCGATCCAGTTCAGCGGCCAGGTGATCTCGATGAACGCCCGCCAGGGTTTGGCGCCGTTGATCTTGGCGACCTCAAGCAGCTCGAAATCGAAGTTGAGCAGCGAGAGATAGATCGCCGTCACCATGAAGGGAATGAAGAGGTAGGTCACACCGATGACCACCGCCGTCTGCGTGTACATGATGAACTCGATGGGCGCGAAACCGTAGTTCATCAGACCGAGGTTGATGACGCCGACCGGTCCCAGGACGCCCTGGATGCCGGTGACCCGCAGGATGATGCCGGTGAAAAACGGCGCTGCCAGCGCCAGCACCAGCAACAGGCGGTAACGGTCGCCGTGTTTGGCGATGAAATAGGCCACGGGCCAGGAGTAGATCAGGCTGGCCAGCGAAACCACGACCGCCGTGGTGAAGGAGCGCAGCAGGAAGGTCATGTAGGTCGTGGTGCTAAACAGCGTGGCGTAGTTGTCGAGGTTCCAGTCGGGGATCAGCGTGTAGCTTTCCGTGCGCCAGAAGCTGAAGACGATGATCGAGAGGATCGGCAGCAGCAGGAACACCACGACAAACAGCGCACCGGGCAGCGCCATCAGCAGGAAACGTCCCTCCGGACCAAGGCGTCGGCGTGCCATGGCGCTCAGCCGTTCCCTGCGGGAAAACAGGATCCGGCATCGGCGGCCCAGACGACCTCGACGCGGTCCTTGCGGGCCAGCCCCATGGTTTCCGAACCCTCGCTGATCATCAGTTCGGCGCCGTTGTCGAGCGTCACAAGGTAATCCGCAGTGGAGCCCTTGAAGATGATGTCGCGCAGGCTGCCGGGAATGCGATTGGCCCCTGGCGCCTCGCCGCCCGGCGTCACGACGCGCATCTTCTCGAGCTTGATGAAACAATCGACACGGTCACCGGCCGAGGCGCCGGCCGGTGCCGGCACCGACACCGCCACGCCGCCCCAGTCGAGCTGCGCGGTGGCGCCGTCGATGGACGTCAGTTTGCCCGTCATCACGTTGGAATGGCCGACGAACCCGGCAACGAAACGGCTGGTGGGGTGGGTGTAAACCTCCAGCTTGGGCGCGACCTGTTCGAACCGGCCGTGGTTCATCACCGCGATCCGGTCGCTCATGGTGAGCGCTTCTTCCTGGTTGTGCGTGACGTAGATGAAGGGGATGTCGAGTTCGACCTGGTAACGGCGCACCTCGACCTCCATCTCCTTGCGCAGCTCGCGGTCGAGGTTGGCAAGCGGCTCGTCGAGCAGGAGCAGCGCCGGACGCGAAATCAGGCCGCGGGCCAGCGCGACACGCTGCTGCTGGCCGCCTGAAAGCTGGTGGGGATAACGGTCGGCCAGGCCGTCGAGCCGCAGCAGATCCAGCGCCCACTTCAGGCGCTCGTCCTGCTGTGCCTTGCTCGCGCCCTGCATGCGCAGCGGGAAGACGACATTCTCGCCGACGCGCTTGTGGGGAAAGAGCAGGAAATTCTGGAAGACCATGCCGACGCCGCGCGCATAAGGCGGCAGCGCGGTGACATCCTGGCCGTCGATGAAGACCGCGCCCTCGTCGGGCACTTCCAGGCCGGCGATGATGCGCAGCATCGTCGTCTTGCCCGAACCCGAGGGCCCCAGCAGAGCGAAAAACTCACCCTGATCGACGGTCAGCGAAATCGAATCGGCGGCGGTGACGCTGCCGAACCGTTTGGTGACGTTCCTGAGTTCGAGAACGTGTTTTGACATGGGCAGAATGACGCCTTGGAGCGGACGGGAAAGAAAATGGCCCGGTCCGCCTGCGCGAACCGGGCCGGTCATCGTGAGGCGATCAGGCCGCTTCGACCTCGGACCAGACACGCTCCCACTTCTCGGGCGAGGACGGCTGGTCGAACATGTGGAGGCCGCGCAGCTCGACCGTGCGGTCCATGAGCAGCAGGGCGACTTCCTCGGGCGGCAGGAACTCGCGCACGTCGTAGCAGGGGGCAACGCCGATGCCTGCAACGCGGGTCATGCTCTCGTTGCTGGTGAAATGGTTGACCCAGGCATGGCACAGCTCGATCGCCTCGCTGTCGGTCGTACCCGAGGAGAGCTGCCAGCTGTCGATCCAGCCCAGCCCGCCTTCCTTGGGCTGGAGCATGTGGGCGACCTGGAAATCGATCTCGCCGGCTTCGTAGGCACGGGTCAAGCGGCGATAGATCTCCGAGAACTCCGGCGAAGCCCAGACCAGACCCGGCCGCATCAGCTTCTGCAGCGAGTCATAATCCTGGTAACGGGTGACGAGCAGGCCCTTCTGCTTGATCAGCAGTTCCTTGGCGCGCTCGAGCTCCTCGTCGGTGAGGTGATAGGGGTTGAAGGAGTCGTCGCCTTCGGGACGCGGGCCGTCGACCGTGCCGAGCTGGGTGGCCGCAAGGATACCGGCCATGGCGATGTTCTCCTCGAAGCGGGCGCCGGTCGCGAGGTGACCGCCGTACTTCTCGTCGAACATGATGTTGAGGCTCTCGCGATCGGCGACCTCGATATGGTCGAGGTTCATCGTGATGCCGTAGCTGCCCCAGCAGTTGTTGGCGCCGATGCGCACGCCGCCCGGCTTGTCGTGCAGCAGGTCATAGGCGCCCGGTGCGAAATCGGGGAACAGGTTGTTCAGGCTGGGCAGCAGAGCATCGTTCATCGGCTGGATCAGGCCGTCCCGGTAGTACAGGCGGGGCCAGAAACCATCGGCCATGACAAGGTCGAAGTCGGCGGTGCCGCCGGCCTTCATCTTGTTGAAGGCCTCCGAATTGCCGTCGAAGAAGGCCGGCGAGATGCGGGCGTCGTACTTGGCCTCAAACTCGTTGACGATCTCGGCGATGTTGTAGTCCTGCCAGATCAGCATGCGGATGTTGATCGTGGCGGCTTCGGCGTTGCGGATGTGCGGCGCGGCGAAAGCCGCCGCGGCGGCGGCACCGGCCGCGCCGGCCTTGAGCATGGACCGGCGCGAGACGCTCGCCTTGCCAGCCTTCAACGAACGCGTCTTCGAGGTCTCTTTGGACATGGTTTCCCCCTGAAATGGTCTGCCGGCACTGCGGCCGGTGTTTGCCCCACCGCTTCCCGCCGTTGCAGCCCGGATCGGCGGTTCGGCGTGCGGTGCAGAATTATTGACTCGTTTCCCGGTGCAGAACAATGATCGGTTTTCGATATCGAAAAACTCGTCGGCGGCGACACGACGGGACCGGGGACAGGTTCATGGCAAGATCGCGACGGCAATCCCGTCCATTGGGGGAGCGTGTGCGCCAGTTGCGCACCGACCGCGCGATGACGCTGACACGCCTTGCCGAACACAGCGGCATCTCAGTTTCCACCCTTTCCAAGCTGGAGAACGGTCAAACCGGACTGAGCCTGGACAATGTCATCCGCCTGTCGGCCGCCTTCGGCATGCCGGTCTCGATCCTGATCAACGAAGCAGAACCGTCTGGCGGCAGCTACTCGGTGGCGCGCGCCGGCGACCCCTATTCTCACGGCGTCGACCAGCTCCAGTTCAAGGTGCTGCACGACGACCTTCCGGGTCAGCGCAACATCTTCTGGCAGGTCCGTGTGAAGTCCCATTCGCTGGAGCAGTTCGGACCGCTCCACTCCCATCCCGGCGAGGAGTTTCTCTACGTGCTTTCGGGCCGGGTCGAACTGGTGCTGGAGGGTGAGACACCGATCCTGCTGAAGGCCGGCGACAGCGTGCAGTTCGACAGCGCCATCGGCCACGCCTATCTCTCGCGCAGCCGCGCCGATGCCCAGATTCTGATGTCGAACACGATCACCGATCTCAAACCCGCCGGTTACGTCGAATCGCGCGCAAGCGCCCACAAACGCAGCGAGAACCAGGGCGTTCTCCCTACCCGCAGCGCGGCCAGGAGCGCCGCGCGTGCACCATCGGTACCCCGCAAGAGCAGGAAGAAATTGCCATGACACCCAGCGACGTGCGCACCAACGAGGACGCCCGCAAGCTGATCGAAAGCCGCGACACCGACCACGTCGTGATCGGCGTGCCCGACCTGCAGGGCCACCTGCGCGGCAAGTACATCTCGAAAGCTAAGGCCCTGGGCGCGCTGGAAAAAGGCTTTGCCCTGCCCGGCGTGATCTATGCCCTCGACACCACCGACGTCATCCTGGAGGTGGCCGGCCTTTCGGACGACGGCGTGGGATTCGAGGACGGCAATGTGCGCCTGATCCCCGAGACCTGCCGCGAGATCCCCTGGGAGCCGCCCCATCGCGCGCTGTTTTTCATGGGCCAGTTCGAGGACAAGTTCCAGGCGATCTGCCCCCGCGCGCTCTACAACCGCGTCGCGGCGCGCTGCGCCGACATGGGCTTCCGGCCGTTTCATTCCTGCGAGCTGGAATTCACCCTGTTCGACGAAACGGCGCGTTCGGCCCACGAGAAGGGCTACAAGAACCTGCAGATCAGCTCGCCCAAAAAGGCCTATGAACTGCTGCTGCGCCAGGAGGTTCGCTCGGAGTTCCACAACGGCCTGATGGACATGTGCCGCACGATGCGGCTGGACGTTGAATCGGTGCACGAGGAAATGGGTCCGGGTTTCATGGAGGCCGCCCTGACCTACGACGAGGGAGTCGCCGCCGCCGACAAGGCGGTGATCTTCAAGACCTTCGCCAAGGCCTATGCCCAGCGCCAGGGCCAGCTCATCACCTTCATGGCGCGCTGGTCCGGGGAAGCCGACGGCCAGAGCGGCCACATCCACATCTCGCTGCGCGACATGGAGGGCAACCCGATCTTCCACGATCCCGCGGGCGAGCGCGGCTCCAGTGAAACGATGCGCCATTTCATCGGCGGCATGCAGGCGCTGATGCCCGAACTGCTGCTCATGCTGGGGCCCAACGTCAACTCGTTCAAACGTTTCATCCCGGGCATCTTCTCGCCGATCGCGGCGACCTGGGGTTTCGAGAACCGCACCTGCGCCCTGCGCATCATCCC
>Ga0105054_10006129_pt1 | contig 16907 bp, 10 predicted proteins | sample BON02_FD_78091 | JGI IMG/M metagenome (GOLD analysis project Ga0105054, IMG submission 78091) | Freshwater microbial communities from Lake Bonney liftoff mats and glacier meltwater in Antarctica - BON-02 (megahit assembly) | ecosystem: Environmental > Aquatic > Freshwater > Ice > Glacier...
ACCCTGAGTGGTGCGAGTCCTGCGCTGACTGGCTCCGGAACAATCACCGCCTCGACAGGCTTCTTTTTTACCAACACAGGCAATATCACCGTAGATGCCCTGCTGGCAGGTGGCGGTCTGTTCAAGAACCAGACCAATGTCCTCACGCTCACCGGAGTGAACACCTACACCGGCACCACGGAAGTTCAGTCTGGGACTTTGAGTTTCGATACGATCAGCAATGTCGGGGGTGGGGCCAGCGCTCTCGGTGCACCAACCACGGTTGAAGACGGTATCATCCGCATGGGCCTCACCACTGCGGCCACCACCCTGACCTACACTGGCGCGGGTAGCACCAGCGACCGTATCATCGAGATGCAGGGCACCACCGGTGGCGTGACCCTCAATAGCAACGGCACGGGAGCCCTTAATATTGGAGTCGTCCAGACCGCTACTTCCGGAAACAAGACGCTGACTTTGGCCGGAACCTACACGGGCGCGGACAACTCCATTAGTTCGATCCTGGAGGTCGGCAGTGTCCTGACCTTGCAGAAAACGGGCGCGGGCACCTGGCAGGTCAACGGGGTCAGCACCTACACTGGAAACACGAATATCGACAATGGCACCCTCAAGATCGGCCTGAATGATGCGCTGCCAATTGGGACAACGGTAAGGGTTGGAACAGAAACCACTGCGGGTACTTTTGATCTCAACGGGTTCGACCAGAGCATTACCTCGCTGCTTTCTCAGACCAACAGCATCTCAGTCACCAACGAGCTGATCGTTGATGCCGGGAACACCCTGACGGTAACGGGCGCTGTCACAATCGGAGCCAACGTCGCCGCTTCCACCACGCTCTTCAGTGCCACAGGCGGAGGATCCTTCGTGAACAACAACTCCGGCGGCACCTTCCAGGTTGGGGGGGCTACGGGTGCAACGAACACCAATGCTGCAACCGCGGACTTCAGTGGATTGGCCTCCTTTACGCTGGACCTCGGCACCACCGGCATTCTCCGGGTCGGGGACAACGGAACGGCCACGTCCAATGCCGGATCATCAACCCTGATCCTCGCCGCGGACAACACCATCACCGCCGGGACGATCCAGGTGGCGTCGCAAGGAACGAACTCCACCCAAACCTTGCGTCTCGGTTCTTCGACCAATGTCCTCAACGCCAATACCCTCACCGTGGGAGGGATCGCCCGCGCCAATGCCGTTCTCGACTTCGCGTCCGCGACCGGGACGGTGGTCCTCCGCGCTGCCGACGGCTCAGGCCGTGCCGCCGTCAATATCGGCAACAGCATTTTCGGCACGGCCAATAGCCATACGGTCACCGTGGACTTCACCGGTCACAACGCTGATTTGTTTGTCTCCACCCTAACGATCGCGGATCGTTCCCTGAACTCGGGAAGTACTACCGCCACCTTCTCCTTTGACGAGGGCACGCTCGATGTCACCACCCTCACCATGGCCAGCCGCACCTCCACCGGCACCGGCAACGCAACCGCCACCGTGAATCTCGGTGACAGCGCCGCGCCCGGAATTCCCACCGTCACGATCGGCACGCTGAACATGGCCGTGAACACGAGCGCCGGAGGCGCGGTCCTCGCCGACGTCAACGTCACCGGCGGCAATGTCACGATCGGCACCGGCAGCGGCACCGCCATCAACATGGCGAATGCTGGAACCGGACGCACTGTCACCTCCAACATCAACCTCACCGGCGGCACGGTTGACGTGACCGGCAACATCATCCGCACCGGAGGTGCTGGCACCGAAAACGCCACCATCACCTTGGATGGTTCGACCCTGGACCTTAACGGCAACAGCATCGGAACGGACCCGGCTCAAATTGCATTCTCCGCCCAATCCGGTCGCCTCGAGAATCTGGGCGAGCTTAACGGGGGAGGCGGCCTCACCAAAACTACGGCAGGGGTGCTCATTCTTGAGGGCACCAACACCTACACCGGCGGCACCACGATCAGCGCCGGGACGGTTCAGATCGGATCGGGGGGGAGTAGCGGAACCATTGGCGGCGGCGATATTCTGAACAACGGCCTTCTCGCCGTGGACCGCGACAACGGATACACTCTGGCCAACGAGATCAGCGGATCCGGAGCCTTCGAACAGAACGGCACCGGAACCACGACCCTGACGGCAGCGAATGACTATGCGGGGACCACGACGGTGAATGAGGGCATTCTGCTGATCGATGGCAATCAGGCGGGGGCCATCGGCGATCTAACGGTCAAGTCAGGCGCCACCCTCGGCGGCACCGGCACGATCGGCAATCTGGCCGATACCGACACCCTCATTGAGAATGGCGGGAGGCTGACCGCCGGAACGGTCGAGGGCGGAGTTCCCGTAGAAGGGAATCTCGGGACCCTGACCTTTAACGGGGATCTTACCCTGGAATCCAGCACCAGTATCTGGCTGGTTGATCTGGTTGAGGGGACCAGTGCTGATCGTGTCAATGTTGGCGGGCTTCTCACCCTGAACAACGCGACGCTGACGATCAATTTCGGCGGAACCTTTGTTGAGAATCAGGTCTACACCATCGCCACTTACGGCACCGGTCTAGTGTCGGATCCTTTTCTTAGCGGCACGTTTAATGGCTTGAGCGAGGGCGCGACCATCGGCAGTTACACCCTTTCTTATGGGAATGGTTTGAGTGGCGGCGCGATCACTCTCACCGCCGTGCCCGAACCCGGGACGCTTGGTTTCCTCGGTCTCGCCCTTGCCGGATTCGTCACCCGCCGGATTCGTCGCCGCCGCGCCGCCGTGGCCGCCGTTTCACAAATTCAGGAATAACGTTCCGTCTGAGGGCATCTTTTGCCCCGACTATCACCTCTCCCACCGCTACCTCCGGGGGGCGGAAGCGGATGGAAGAGGAGCCGAGAGCGAAGGGCAATCAGTCTTCCATCGGATCTTCCATCGGAGAATGCAGTCGGTTTATTTTGAGGGACTTAATGATCAAGAGAGTGGACCTTTCGAACTGATTGTAAAGCAGGAAAAATTGTCCGGTCTTTTGAAAAGAAGTGTAGTTTTTCCTCCCGCTTTCTGTCATGAGAGGGGCGCTCCTAATAATCCCCTGTCCTTTGCCGTCTCTTAAACGGTCCGGATGAAGCGACCAACCCGAAAAATTTCTGTGCGACTCATCGTGGTCGCCGCGGTGCTCCTTGCCCTCATCGCTGGGGTCTGGTTGGCGCGCAGCCCCATCGTCGCGGCGGCGAAAGAGTGGCGTGCAAACTCGCTCCTGACCCGCGCCGAAGAGGCGGTCGATGAGAAACGTGCCCGCGAGGCGGTTCAACTCGCAATGGCGGCATGGCAGCTCAGCCCGAAGAAGATCGAGACACTGCGCCGGCTCGTGATACACGGGCGGGAGGTGGGACTGCCTGATCTTTCCGCGATCACCCTGGTCCTCTTTTTCCACGATGACCAAACAGAGGCGGACCGGACTGACATTCTCAAATGGACGCTGGATCGTGGAGACCCGACTTTCTTCGACCAACTCTTCCCTAACCTCAGTGACGAGGAGCAGGCAAAGCCCGGGATGCGATTCCTCCAGGCCCGCAAGCTCGCCCTGCAGGGACGGATCCTCGAGGCCATCGAAGAGGCGCGCACCCTCGATGGAGACCCGGAACTGGCGGCCGAGGTCTCCCTGCTCCTCGCCAACCTGCTCCCGCGCCTCCCCGGTAATCCCGTCGCGGTGCAGCAGGCGAAGGACCGGCTCCAGCCTCTCCTCGATCACGCCGACGACGCCATCGCCCTGCGCGCCTGGCGCAGCCTCGCGATCCTGCCGCCGAACCTCCGCGACCCCGGGGCCGATTTCGATCCGGAAGCCTGGCTTGCCCGCCGCAGCGGAGTGACAGCGGGGGACCGGGTCTTTGCCCGACGCTTACGGGTGGACCGACTCCCGTCCGGGGAGCGCCCTGCCGCGATGAAGACGCTCACCGCCGATCTCCTCGACGATACCGAGGCGGTCTCGTGGGTGGTGCGCTGGTTTCTCGAGACCGGTCACGGCGAACAACTCCTCGAACTTCCCGAAAAGGCCTTCCTCACCGATGCCTCGCTCTTCAGCGCCCGCCTTCAGGTTCTCCTCGAGATCGGAAGATTCGAAGACGCGGAGAGGTGGCTGGATCAGTCACCCGAGGGGTTTCCCGAGAGTGTCGCCGGCAGCCTGAAAGCCGTCTTTGCCCGCCGGGCGGGACGCTCCAGCGAGGCTCTCTCGGCGTGGCGTCGTGTCATCGAGCGGGCCTCCTCGCTGCAGATCTACGGAGACTGCCTCTCCGCCCTGCGCATTGCCGAAAAGTTCGGGGAGAAAGAGGCGGCGGCCAATGTCGCGGAGGTCATCCTCTCTCTCCCGCCGAACCGGCTCCCTGCGAGCGAGCACCTCGAGTACCTCGAAGCGCATTTTTCTGATCGGCTCGACGAGTGGCTCAACTTCTGGCGCGGCATCGTGCGGAGCCGTCCCGGAGATGCCTTCGCCGCCGAGCAGGTCGCCTTCCTCGAACTGCTCAAGCCTGAAGAGGTCGATTCCGGGATCGTTCTCGAGCGCACCGGGCAATTGCTGAAGCGTTTCCCCGCCGCGCCCCGCTTCCGGGCGACACACTCTCTCTGGCTCCTCAGCGAAGGGCGCGACGCAGAGGCGCTCGAGACTCTCCGCGAGGCGGATATCAACTGGAATGAGGCCGACTCCGCCTCGCGCGCCGTATACGTCATCGCTCTTCATCGCACCGGCTCGGTCGACGAGGCGAGAGCACTCGAGACGGGGATCCGATGGGAAGGCGTCGGTCCGATCCGTCGCTCCATCCTCACCACTTTTCTGCAGTCCTGGAAAAAACCTCGGGAATCATGATCGTTTTTTCATCGATAGGGTTAGCTCCGGCCGGCGTCTGTGGACCTGGTGCGGTCTTTGCCCTGTGTCTTTTTGCCAGCTCCGCTTTCCTCGGCGCCCAGGAAAGGGGAGGGGAGGCGGAGCCGGCGCGTCCGGTTCTGCCCGCAGGTATTCCTCTCAGGAGTGAGCCGGATGCTCCGGCAGCAGATTTCGACGCGGCCGCCCTCCTGACGACCCTGGCGATGAAGAGCAATGGCGGCGACGAGGCAGCCGCGCGGGAGCTCACCACGAGACTTCTCGACGGCACCGGAGCGAAAGCCGACGCTGCCTTTGCGCAGGAAGTCGAAGAGGCCACCGCGCCCGAGGCGGCCCGGATCCTCGGGCTCACCCTGCTGCGATCAGGGAAACAGGAGTTGCAGGGAGAAGGCCTTTCCCTCCTCCGCCGTGCCGTCGAAGAGGGCTCCGTCCTCGCCATGGAGGTGATGGCGCGTATCCTCATCGACGGGGAGTTCGGGCAGGCGGTCGCGGTCGACGAGGCTGTCGCGCTGCTGCGCAAAGCGCGTCAACTCCCCGGTGCGAGTGAGGCGCACAGGCTCCTCGGTGATCTGTCCCTCAGCGGCACGGGCATGCCGAAAGACGCCGCCATCGCGATCGAGTCCTATCGTCAGGGAGCCGGGGCGGGTTCTGTCGCATGTCTGCTCGCCCTCCATCGCCTTTTCCTCGCGGGGGATCCCGTGCCGAAAGATCTCGCCGAGGCGGAGCGTTATGGCCGCGCCGCTGCCGAGCAGGGTAGTGTCGAGGCCAGTCTCGAGTTGGCCACCTTCTACGAGCAGCACGTCGAGAGCGCCCCGAACTGGCTCGAGGCCGGCGAATGGCTGCGTCGGGCGGCAGAAAGGGGGAGTCCGGGAGCGGCCCTCCGCCTCGCCAATTACTATCTTTCCTCCAAACCCGGATTCACCGACCCCGCCGAGGGCATCAGGTTCCTGCGCGTCGCGGCCGGGCTCGGGGATGCCGAGGCCTGCTTCCTCATCGGTCAAGCCTACAAAGAGGGGGTGAATCTCCCCCTCGATCCCGTCGCCTCGACCGCATGGATCCGTATCGCCGGGGACTTCGGTCTCCCGCAGGCGGAGAATGCCTACGCCCTCAATCTTCTGAGCGGCTACGGAGTGGCCTCGAACCCCACCGAAGCGGTCGCATGGCTCCAGCGAGCCGCTGATCGGGCGCTCCCCGAGGCCATGCTAAATCTCGCCACCCTCTACGAGCAGGGAGTCGGGGTTGCCGCCGACCCGGCCCTCGCGTTTCGCTATTACAATGCGGCCGTCGAGGCGGGCTTCGAGGAGGCCCGACCGCGATTCGAACGCTTCCGCGCATCACTTACCCCGGCCCAGCGTGAGGCCTTTGCTGCCGACCCCGAGGCTCGACCCTAGTTGCTGACTATCTACCGCGTCCCTGCATTCCCCTTTTGTCCATGAACGCTCTCCTCCAGCCCCTCGGCGTCTTTCGCGAAGCCGGGGTGTTCCTCTTCTCGCTCCTCCTCGGGCTGATCGCTATCATTGCGATTCGCCGGTTTTGGAAATGGCATCGCGGGCTCGATGCCGGTGACGGAGTGCGCAAACTGCAGAAACAGCCGGTTCTGCGGGTGGGCGGGCTCGTCCTCTACGTGGTCTTTGTCGCGGCCTTCGCCTTTTCAACATCGCCCGAAGAAGCAGGGAAGGTCTCCCTCCTGCGGATTCCGTTTTTCTTCCTCGCCACTGCGATGTTTCTCCTCGGGTTTATTGATGACCTCTTCGGCCTGCCCGCGATCCTGCGGCTGGCCGTGCAGATCGCGGTGGGAGTGGCGGCCTACCAGTGCGGGATGCGCATCGACATTATCAGTCACCCGCTTGACGGCGGCGGGGTCGAGACAGGTGGATTCGGCCTTATTCTCACCGTGATCTGGTTCGTCGCGATCCCGAATCTCATCAACCTCGTCGATGGCATGGACGGTCTCGCCGGGGGCATCGCCCTTTTCCTCTGCCTCACCCTTGCCACTCTCGGCGGCATCGCGGGAAACACGGAGTTGCTCCTCCTCAATGTCGCGCTCTCGGGCGGCATCCTCGCCTTCCTCGCCTTTAATCTGCCGCCGGCCAAAATTTACATGGGCGATGGCGGAGCCTACCTCCTCGGCTTCATCATCGCGGGAGCCTCGCTGCTCTCGTCGAACAAGGGCTCCATTTTCGGACCGCTCCTCGTTGTCATGATCGCGCTGGGTTTCCCCATCCTCGACACGGCCTTCGCGATGGTCCGCCGCGGGCTCAGTGGTCTGCCGATGATGAGACCCGATGCGCTCCATCTGCATCACCGGCTCATCACCCTCGGCTTTTCCAAGCGGAACATCCTCTTCGCCCTCTACGGGATCTTTGCAGGGCTCTCGCTTCTCGGGCTCAGCGTTTTCGTTTCGCGCGGATACACTCTCCCGGTTGTGGGCATGGTCCTCGTCATCGGGGTGCTCCAGGGGCTGCGCTTCATCGGCCTGCCCCACAATCTCACCGAGATGAGAAAGGTTCTACGGGATGTCGTTTCGGCCCGCAAAGACGTCCGCTACGCCGACTGTATGTCCCAGGTCCTCGAGCACGATCTCGAGCGCTTCGCCACGGCGGACCAGTTCTGGAAAGCGCTGCGTCGGTTTCTCTCCCGCCTCCACATCAGGCCGACCGGCCCCGATGGTCGGACGGAGTGTTCCGGCGAAGGCTGCCGCTTCGTCGTCCTGCGGCTCGACGATACGACTTTATGGGCACTTTGCTGCCCCGAGACAGGCGGGTCGGGACGGTGCTGGGAGCGGGTCGCACGCTGCTTCTACCCCGCTATCATGGGGGCAAAAGCCCGATGGGGAGAGGATTTGCCGATCGCCCTGGGATTCTTCGGCACGGAGGAGAGCGGCAGATTTGCGCTGCCCGGGGACGGTGTGACCGAAAATTGTTCAGCCCTTGACAGGGAGGGAGGAAAGGGCAATCTGGACAGCCCTGAAGTGACAGAAACGGGCCTTCATTCTGGAATTTAACATTATCTCCAATCATTCAGATTCGAAGGTCCCTGCCCGCTCGCCAAGTAGTTTTATAAATTACAAGAGGACTCTTGACTTCACTACCCGCGTACCGTTCTAATCAGTTTTCCCAAAGTGAAACGTAGTCCCTCCATCATCCTCTTTGCCTTAGCCACTGTGGTCCTCCCGTCACTGGCCGCACGTGCTCAGGAGACCGTCGATTTCTCCGCCGCTCTCGAGGAGGTCGCCGTCTCTCCTGATTTCAGCGAGTATGCCGGCGGGACCGAGTCCTCGGCTGTAACGCTGCCCGGCGACTCGGCAGACGGCTCCTTCCTCTTTCCCGGTCTCAAAGTTGACCTCAATGTCGGCTCTTCCGTCATATACGATTCGAACACCACACAGACCGCAAACGGGCCGAGCGCTTCCCTCCTCGCATTCAACTTTGGCGGCAACATCAAGTCGGGCGACCAGAATGGACGCGGCGGGTTCTATGGCTTCGACTACCAGGGGCAGGCATATATTTACGATGATGCCGCTTCCGAGTTCGGTCGCGATCCTTTCGAGCACCAGTTCGGCGGTTACGTAGGGGTCAACGGAGGCCTCACCACGATCCGGCTTGATCTCGACTATCGTCGCAATAATGGAAACTCGCTCCAGTTCGATCAGATTCAGCGGGAGACCCGGCGTGCCGCCAGCGACGACTACACCTTTAATCTCAGGGTCACACGAAAAGTCTCACGAGTGAACGTCGAGGCCGGAACCGGCTACACCCTGCGTGACTTTGACGCCGGGTCCGGCTTCAACGACGGAGAGTCCACCTACGGGGATATCGCGGGGTTTGTTACTCCCTCCTTTGCTCCCAAGACGAGCTTGGGCACGGGCTTCCGTTTCGGGTCTGATAATTTTGAAGGGAGTCCCGAGCAGGACTACATCACCCCGTCCTTGCGCTGGCGTTACCAGTACTCCGCCAAGACATCGCTTTACAGTTCTCTCGGTTACGAGTTCCGCTCTGCGGACGGCCCGAACGGGGGCGAGTCAGAGAACCTCGTTTATGATGGCGGCATCGACTGGGTCGCCACTGCGAAGACCGCTTTTAACCTGGCCTACTACAGCCGTGTCCTGCCGTCCTATATCATCAACGGGGAAGACACCGAGCAGACCGGTCTCACTCTCCAGATGACGAACCGTCTCCCAGCCCTCTTCCAGCTCACCAGTCGTGTCGGTTATGAAAATGCCGACTACTTCGTCAGCCAGACCGGCGGGGCCAGCACCCGGGAGGATAACTTCCTCCGTCTCAGTCTCGACCTCAGCCGTCCTCTCATGATCACCGAGAAATTGCTTGGCCAATGGGGGGTTTTTTATAACTATAATCAAAACGACTCCAACATTGTGCTCGCCAACTTTGATCAAAATATTGTTGGCATTCGGGTCGGGCTCGTTTACTAATTTAAGACTCTATTCGTTTCAACCTTCGATACCCCCATGAACGTTAAAAAGCGATTCCTCCTTGTCCTGCTCCTTGCCGTCCTTACCGGTCCGGCAGCCGCCATCGCGCAATCCGGTCGTGAGACGGAAGTGACGGGAACGATCTACAACGACAACAATGGAAACCGGCGTTTCGACGGGAAGGACACCGCCGCCAGGAAGTCGGAAGTCTGGCTCTACCGTGTCCTTGATAATGGTCGTCGCCAGAAGATTCGTCAGCTCACGACGGGCCAAGACGGCCGATACAATTTCGGGGCAATGCCCACCGGCAAGTATTTCATTGCGGCGCGCCTTCCGAACAAGTTCTCCATCCGCACCGCTCCCTTTGTCCTCAATGGCGCCTCGCGTTTCAGGATCGGTAACATCCCGGTAGTGACGCGGGGGACGATCAATGGGTATCCGGGCTTCTCCGTTACGCCGAATCCAGCGAACCTGGATGACCAGGGTGGAACGTCTCCCTTCGCGCCGGGTACCTGATCCCGCTCAGGCGGGACGGCTTTGAGCGGGTGGGGAAGCACCCGCTCGGCGAAGTCTGTTTTTTTCTCTATCACGGATGTCGAAGTGCTTTCCGTCGGGGGGCAGGCGTGGTATCTTCATGCGAACTCGCCCCGGAGTCCCTGAATTTCCTCATGAATGAATGGTTTACCTTACCTCGCCGAATGAGCAAAAGTCTTCGCGTTACTCTCGTCCTCATCTGCTGGTTCGCCTCTGCGGGTGTGGCGCAGGATCTTCCCCTGCGCGCAGAGGCGATCGGGCCGTCGGTTGGGTCGTCGGAAGCGGGGGACGCACCTCTCGCGGCGGTCGCTCCGAGAAAGGGTGGCCCCCGTCCCGACCTTGAACTTAAGCCCGGCGACATCGTTTCAGTGAACGTTTTCGGTGAGCCCTCCCTCACCGGGGCGTTCCCGGTCGGACCGGGCGGAGAAATTGTCTTTCCTCTTCTAGGCGGGATTCCTGCAGCCGGTTTCACCGCTGCCGCGATCGGGTCGGACATCAAGGCGCGCCTTGAGGCTGACTACATCCGCAGCACCCAGGTCTCCGTTGCCATCGCTGAAGAGGCCGCCCTCGCACCCAACACTGTCACCGTGATCGGCCAGGTCACTCGTCCCGGCCAGGTTGCCTTCGAGCAGGGGACGACCCTCGATCTCTTTACCGCCATCGCCACAGCCGGCGGGCTCACCGAGCAGGCGAATCGCAGCCGCATCGAACTGAAGCGCCGCGAAGGCAGCGACTTGCGCACACAGATACTCGAACTGGAGAGCAACCGCGTCTTGAGACTTCAGGACAAAGACACCCTCATCGTCCACGCACTCCCGGTGAAGGAAATGATCGCCGAAGTCATCCAGACCGTCACCGTGATCGGGGAAGTGCGCACCCCCGGGCAGATCCCGATGAAAAAGGACCAACCCCTCGACATCATTACCGCCGTGGCTATGGCCGGGGGATTTACCCCGACGGCACGCCCATCAAAAGTGTTTGTGAGACGTCCCTCCGAGGGCGGCGGAGTGCAGACCTTCGAGGTGAATATTTCCAAGATGCAGAAGGACAATTCCGAACCCTTCATGCTCGCCCCGAATGACACCGTCACCGTTCCCCAGAGTGTCTTTTAACGCGAAGCCAATCCTTTCAGCCCGGTATCTCCGGATGCCTCTGCAGCCCGCATGACTCAACCTTACACTCCGGAATCCGATGCCCAGGAAGGCCCGCCCGCGCGGGGAATGAATGATTACCTCCGCTGGTTCCTGCGCCGCTTCTGGATCTTCCTGATTACCCTCGTCGGGGGCTATCTGCTCGGGCTCTACCTCTACTCCATCACCCCGCCGACCTATCAGTCGCTTGCCACCATCGAGATCCTGCGGGTCAAGCGCGACGCAGCCGACATTGCCGAGGAGGAGAACATCCGGATGACCGGGGCCGCTGAGATGCTCTCCGCGTCAGAGCGACTTCGTCTACCCCTCATCTACAGCGAGGCTGCCAAGGGGCCGCTCTTTGCCAACCGCGAGAACATCGCCCCCGAGCAGAAGCGTCTGCCCTGGACCAAAAAGATCCAGTTCGCCAGTACCGACGTCAGTCCCGAGACCGTTGGGGCCATGCTCGGGAAATGGGTCACGGTGCGGTGGCGGACCGACACCGCCCTCCTCGATCTGTATGCCAGCCACACCGACCCCGCCGTCGCCAGGGATGCTCTCGTCTCGGTCATTGGCGCCTACGAGGCCCTCAGCGAAAACCGGATCTCCGGCTCGTCCGAATACGCCCTCGAGTACATCATGGACAGCTCTACCGAGATTAAGGAGAGCCTCCTCAAGCTCGACAGCGCCCTGAGGCTTTACGAGCGTTGCTCCGAGATGGGCAAAGAGGTCGAGCAGGCCGAGCTCCAGGTCGCCGAGATGGAGAAACGCTACCTGCCGAAGTGGCCCGCCCTCGTCGAGGCCAAAGAGCTGCAGCGCATCCTCATGAGCCGCTTTGCTTCCGAGCTCGACCAAGTCATCCGCCTCTCTGAAGACGAGCGTGCCTACTGGGACAAAAGTCTCGCCGGACTGAGCGATCTCACCGGGGACGAACTCATCAATTCCAAGCGACTACTCGCCGCCTCCCGGCTAAACGTCCTCCAGCGCGAGCTCGATGCCGAAAAGCAGATCTACGACAACCTCATCATGCAGCTCAAAGAGGGCAACCTCACCCGGGGTTTCGCGAGCCGTCAGTTCGAGGTGGTCCAGCCGCCCACTTTACCCGGAGGCCCCGTCTCCCCGGTGAAGTCGAAAATGCTCATCCAGTTCGCCGGAGGAGGCGCCGCCCTCGGCATCGGGATCATTCTGCTGCTCGGTTTCCTCGATCCCACCGTGCGCACCGTCTCCGAGCTCGAGCAGCTCACCGGCTACCCTGTCATCTCGGCCCTCCCGGCTTTTAAAAAGGATGGGGGGCGCACCGACATTCTCGAGCTCGGGCGCGATCCGAATTCCCAGCCCGCCGAGGCCATCCGGACGCTTCGGGCCGGTCTCACCTTCCTCGGGTCTGCCGACGAGCGCTGCACCTTCCTCATCACCAGCTCCATACCCGGGGAGGGGAAGAGCTGGGTCGCCTCCAATCTCGCCCTTTCCTTCGCCCTCCAGGGAGACAAGACTCTGCTCATCGACGCCGATATGCGCCGCCCCGTGCAGTTCGAAGTCTTCGGTTACGCCAAAGATTCGAAAGGTCTCTCCGATCAGCTTTCCCTCGGCACGCCGATCAAGGATATCCTCCTGCGATCCGATGCCTCGCCCGATCTATTTCTGCTCCCCGCCGGGAGTTGGTGTGCGAACCCTTCCGAGCTCCTTTCCGGAAAGTCCCTGCGTCCTCTCGTGGAAAAACTCAGCGAGTACTTCGATCGCATCGTGATCGACTCGGCCCCGCTCATTCCGGTGAGCGACTCCATCCCGCTGGCCAAGCTGGCCCAGTCCGTCGTCCTCGTGACTCGCATGGGCAAGACACCCAAGGGAGCGATCAAACGCTCTCTCCGTATCCTCGGCACCAATTCCTCCCACCCCGTCGGGCTCGTCGCAAATGGACTGCCACGGACGAGGACGGCAGGGGGGCACGGATACTACTACTCCTACTCCAGCGGGGGCAGTTACTCCGGCTACGCCCAGCACGAGCAGTAGGGTTCCCTTCCACGATTTCTTCCCGTCCAGGTCATGCCATCACGACAAAGATTGACACCGACCTGGGGTTGGCTCGTCGTCCTCGGGCCGAGCATTGCCGCGTTTTTCTGGACGCCGCTCGCCTTCGGCGGGACCACTCCCTTCACCGTGGCGGTCCACGATGAGTTCCTTGCCCTCTCCTTTGTCCTCTGGCTCGGTCTCTTGCTCTACGAATGGAGACTGCCCCGGCTAGCCCTCCCGGCCGCGCTCAGCCTGCTCTTTCTGATCGGTCTCGGGATCATCCACGCGTTCAATCCCCGATCCGTCCTGGAACCGACCTTCGGAGATCTCGAGCCGATCCAGCAGCTCATCCCATGGATGCCGGGGTCAGTCGATTCGCGCTCGACGATGGAGGTGCTGATCCATTTCGGAGCCCTCCTCCTCGGCGGCCTCGTCCTCCACGATGCCCTCTCGCGCACGAAGCCCCGCTGGATCCTCCTTCGCAGCATCGCGCTCGCCGGCCTCGTCGTCGCCCTCATCGGGATGTATCAGAAAGCCTCTGTCGCTGAGGCGATGCTTTGGACCGATGCGGAAAATTCCGGCCAGGCCTTCTTTGCGGCCTTCCGCTACCACGCCAACGCCGCCTCCTTCCTCAACCTCAGTTGGCCCGCCGCTCTCGCCGTTTTTCTCCGCAGCCGGCTTACCCGACCTGTCGGCATCACTACCTCGGTCGATCTCTGTGTTTTCTTTTTTGTGCTCGCAGCTGTTTTTGTAAATACCTCAAAGGCCGGGCAGATCATCGGGATCATCGGTGTCGTCCTCATGGCCTGGCGATACCGGGGCGTGCTCCTCTCGCCCAATCTCTCCCGTGCCGTCACAGTCGTCCTCGCCTGTCTCCTCCTCGGGGTTTTTGCGATCGTCCTCCTGCCCGCCCTCGTCGGCAGTCTCTCGAAATGGAATGAGTTCGCCACTACCGGAGGCAGCCTCGAGGGACGTCTCCTCGCCTACGGTGTCTGCCTCACGATCCTGCCTGACTCCGGCTTCTTCGGGACCGGGGCGGGGACCTTCCGGCTGGTATTCCCATTCTATACCAACGAGCTCGGTGATCGCATCACCGGCTTCTGGTATCATGCTCATCAGGACTGGCTCCAGGGGCTGATCGAGTGGGGCTACGCCGGGTTTGCCGCCTGGGTTGTCCTCTTCGGAGGGGCGATCGTGCGGCTCTGGAAGCGCGTCCGCGAAGCCGCTGCGCAGGGGCAGCCCGAGATCACCTCGACCATCCCGCTCCTTGCCCTCGTCCTCGTGCTGGGGCACGGACTCGTCGATTTCCCCCTGCAGATCCCCGCGATCCAGTTGCTCGTCGTCTTTTACCTTGCGGTCGGCTGGAGTCACTCCCATCACTCCAGGGCGCCGGAGTGACGGGAGGAAAGTGGGGCAGACATTCCTGTCTGCCTTCTTTTATTAGAGGAGGGGGTAAGGTGGATTGGGAACGGGCAGACAGGAATGTCTGCCCCACTCTCCGAAGCCATTTCCGGCGCTGCGGGATTCGCGTAGAAATCCGTGCAGTCAAAGCCCATCTGTGTAAATCGGTGTCTTTTGCAGTGGCGTTAAAGAGAAGGGACCACAGATACGCTTCGCTTCACGGATGGGCACGGATGGGGGAGGGATGCAGCGCAACGCGGGAACATTGATTTTCCTCTACGCATCGTCGCTTTTCCCCGCTATCGTAGGCCGCTGCCACGGTGCTACTCATGAACGGCTCCTCTCTCCTCTCTACTCCGGAAATGATGCGATTCCGGGAGCTTGCGAAAACGCGGGCTTTCGGGCTGTGGCTTTTTCTTTCCCTGCTCTACGGCCAGCTCACTCTGGCTCTGCTGCCGAGTTGGTCCGACGGCACCTACTACGACTACGGATTCCTCGTGCCCTTTCTCGCACCGCTCTTCTTCCTGACCCGCTGGAGAGAAACGGGCCCCGACGCGGCGCACCTCGACCGCTCTCTGCGCGGGATGTCGAAAGAGGTCTGGCTGATCGCCCTGGTCTTTCTGAGCCTCGTCACCATCACCCTGCTGCGCCTCGTCCAGGGGGCGGACTCTGGCTGGCGCACGCCGCTCTATCTGCATGCGCTCACGGTGCTGGGGCTCACCTTTGTGCTGCTCTTCCGCCTGCAGGGAAGGTCGGCGATCACTTACTGGTCCTGTGCCATCGTCGTGCTGCTGGCGGTGCCGCTGCCTTCGAAGCTGGAGTTCACCCTGATCCACTCGTTGACGACAGGGGTGATGGAGTTCGCCCTCTTCGCGAACCGCATGATGGGGCTGCCGCTCTCCAGCTCGGGTGAGACGATCTTTGCCAACGGCATCCCCCTGCACGTGAGTGATGGCTGTAGCGGGATTCGCTCTTTCCAGAGCGGGGTCTTCGCGGGATTTGTGCTTGGGGAATTCCTGCGTCTTTCGCTTTTCTCGCGGCTCCTCCTCGTCGCCGGCAGTCTCGGGCTGGCCTTTCTCATGAACGGCTGCCGGTCATCTACCTCGTGCAGCACGCCGTCGCCTATCCCGAGGCCGACCTCAAGAAAGTGCATGATATCAGCGGTTATGTCTCACTCACCCTCACTTTCATCCTGATCGGGGCTGTCGGCTGGATCGTGGCGCGGGTTGAGAAGCGGGTGGGGGGAAGTGCTTAGTGCTCCACCCAGTCCGCCATTTGTGCGATCCCGGCGCGTCTCAGGGACTCGACCCGTTCCCTAACGAGAGCCGGGTCCGGCAGGGGAGGGAGGCCACCCGCATTAGCGAGCAGATCCTTGAGACCCGCGGCCAAACCCGCCGCGTCACCGGGGTCAAAACAAAGATGCCCCTTGCCGCGCAGCATCCGGCCCACCGCTCCGTCCGTGGCGCCTACCCAGACGAGAGGGCGCTCCAGCTGCATCGCGAGCGCGAGCTTGCTCGGCCAGAGACAGCCGCTCGTCTCGGGCCGCTGCGTCGCGATCAGACAATCCGCCGCGATGAGAGATCGCACCAGAACCGCCGCCTCCGCGTAGGGTTGCCAGCGGCAGCGCGTCAGACCCAGGGAGGACGCGTACGCGACCGCCGCCTCGCGCTCCGTGCCGCCGCCCTGGAAGACAAGATCGACGGCGAGCCCGGTCTTCTCGAGCAGCCGCTGCGCATCGAGGAGCGTTTTCCATTCGTGGGCCCGACCGAGATTGCCCGAGTAGAGCCAGGTAAACGCGTGCTCGCAGCCCTCCCGCAGCGGCCAGTCGTCGCCTTCGCCCTGCCAGGCCGGCGGCCACGGAGCCAGCACCTCGCTCTCCGCCCCGTGCCCTCGTATTAGAGTCGCCATGTCCTCGTCCAGCACGATGATGCCGTCACAGGCCCGGTAGGTTCCACCCATGATCGAAGCCGTGAGACGATGCAGGATCGATCCCTCCCGCACCTCACCGAGGGCCACCGCCACTTCCGGGTAGAGGTCCATCGCCCAATGGACGAGACGGGCGCCGCCGTGTCGCAGGCGGGCGAGCCGGGCCACCACCGGCACGAGCGGAGGCGAAGTAAGACAGACGATGACATCGACCCGTCGCACCGTAATGGCGCGAAAGAAAAGCCGCAGCAGCGAGAGCGCTTCGCGCAGAGCGCGGCTACCGAAAAGCGTCTTGGGGCCGCGGTAGTCAGCGCCGTCGCCGATCAGGACAATCTCGTGGCCGCGGCGCTCCAACTCGTCCGCCACCTCTCCCAGCAGCCGCGCCGTCGGGGCCGGGTCGGGAGGAACGAACTGGTTTAGGAATAAAACCCGGGACGGGTTTTTGTTCTTCGTGCTTTGTTTTTCGTGCTTTGTTCCGGGGATCATTTTGCTCGCTGAAGGTAGGCGAGAATACCGTTGTCGCAAAGAACGCAAGTTTTTCGATCCGGTGGCGACGTGGACGTCACCACTACCGTTCCCGGCCATCCCTCGCCCTATCTGTGCCCATCTGTGCCCATCTGTG
>Ga0105054_10006135_pt1 | contig 16900 bp, 4 predicted proteins | sample BON02_FD_78091 | JGI IMG/M metagenome (GOLD analysis project Ga0105054, IMG submission 78091) | Freshwater microbial communities from Lake Bonney liftoff mats and glacier meltwater in Antarctica - BON-02 (megahit assembly) | ecosystem: Environmental > Aquatic > Freshwater > Ice > Glacier...
ATCTATAACGAACAAGGCGTAACAGGATTATACCAGGGAGTACAAGTGAATGTTTTGAGAAGTGTAGTGTATACTTCTGTTTTATTGGCACTTAATTCCAGGGTAAAAGACCAGCTAACCTCGCTAGGAGTCCCGGATGGAATTCCTAAAACGTCATTAGGGGCGCTTATTGGTTCGTTAGTGGGAGTTGCTTTCATGAACCCCATTGATGTGTTGAGAACAAGAATATACAACCAACCGACGCAAGGACCTAAGATATATAATGGAATAATCGAAGCCGTTAGGAAGATATCAAAGCATGAAGGAATAAAGGCATTTTGGAAAGGTTCTTGGGCACATTACATGCGGGTGGGCCCTCACGCGATTTTAACTTTTTTGTTTGTTGCGGAACTAAGAACGCTGGTTTTAAAGAACAAATAATATCATAAAAATATTGCTAGACTGAGTTTGGCTTTTTCTTAGTTTGTAGAGGTGGTTTAAGATCCATTATAGATCTAACGAAAGTGGTACGAAGAGCCGCTGATTGAGTTATACCAAAAATACTAGAGGGAATCCAGTACATAAAGACACCAGCAGGAAGCTGGACAATGAATGGGACACTAAATACAAGCATTGTCTGGAATACCTCTCTAAATCCCTGTCCCATAGACTGCTGTTGAGAACGCCCAAAAGACAATTCAAGAGCAGCATACGAGGTACCAACAGCAACAAGAGGAAGCGCCATTGTTGAATCTTTGGAACCCAGGTCAGTAAACCATAATGTTCCTTGGTTTAACAAATCTATGTTCCCACTCGAAATCATATGACGCACCGAAACAACGTAAGCTACTAGAAAACATATCTGAGCAATAGGAACTGCAATCACCTTAAAAGGGTTGACATGGAGCTTTTTCCAGATTACACCAAGGCCCCCAATATATGTTTTCGCTAGCTGGATGTGTTTTCGAGTAGCTTTCGGATCTGTCTCTTTGACTTGCTTTTGATAAATGCTTGTAAGATTTCTTGTATAGAAACCAGCAGGACCGCTAGAAATGTTATTTATTGTCTTCATTTGCATTATCGTTACCGGAATAAGACACGAGCGGAATGCAACGGTTGTAGCAACAATTGTAAAACACCAGGGCCCACCAGTGATTTCATTAGCATACAACAATCCACTTTCCGCTAGAGAAAACTCTGATGTAAATAAGCTCCTCCTTATAATATTCGCATTCGGAAGATTCATCCTCCTCAACCTTCGACGGACAGGCCACATTTTTCTGAGAAAAGCGAGGGGTCTATCCTAATAAAAGTAACGTTAGTTTTCATGTATACTTTTACTATAGTTTTGGGTAGAATAGACGTAGACCATTGCAAAGCCGTTGAGATAGCGTTATTGAAGGGAAGAGATTGAATACCGCTGTTTCAAATGGATACTGGCGCTAAGAGCAACAAATCCAAAGGCATGAAGAAGGCTAGGTCTGAAGCAGAGATCAAGTTGGCACAGGAATCAATAGTTCATGCTGTAAGGCCGATGGTGTCCTTACATGAATCACGATCTGTTTCGTGCCTTCCTTTGAGAGAGGAGGGATCTGTATTGGATCACACCAACACTCCTCATACATGGAAAGCATCTTATGCTAAACCAAAACGGAGCGTTCAAGTCGCGAGAGAGCCCCCTTTTGACGTACACCCTCGATTTCGAGGAGCTGATTTTAAATCAAAGGAAGAAGTTGATGCAGCTAAACAGGAACAAGTTCTTGCAGAGGAGAATTCACTGGAAAAATATGGACTTGAAGACGAAGATTTTTTACGATTGGACCAAAGTAAAGTTCCGTTGGAATTCTGGGACGAATATATTGAAAAGTACACACCTGAAGAATGGGTTACCAAGTGCAAGTCTGGGAAATCTCCCTTTTTCGCAGACGGAGAGTGGTCATGGAAACGTTGCGATGTTTTAAACTACAATCCAGATAAGCAATCATTTGAAGTTCAGTTCATCGGGAAAGAAAAGACTAAATTGGTGAAGCGGTTGAACCTAATGTTTGAGATCGAGAACGAGGATGCGTTCAAAAAGCGAGTTGCTGACTGTCATGCTCTACGTGAACAATCGAAAGGTCTTATTCGAATGGAATATTTTATATCCAGACAAGACACTAAAGACATTATTCCACTTTCCGAGCCAACTTGGGATTCCATATACACATACGCAACTTCAACTATCAGGAAGAAGAGCAAGGAAGAAAAACTTGAAGCTTATCAATCAAAAGAACCTGAAATTTTGCGAGAATTGATTGATGAGATTGATGTTGCATACATTTCCACCATGCAGAAAGTTATTGTGATGGAATCTATGAAAAACAACAATTCACTTCGTAGACGGCTGGAAGAACTTCGTATGCCACATTTTCCACCTAGTCCGCCAGCACCAGAATTCGGAAAAATTCATATCACCACAGAGAGATCGGCTTTCAAACAAGTCCACGATTCCATTTCAAGGAATCATTTTTCTGGAACAAATGGCTTAGCGATCACTGTATCATGGCTTGAGGACACATGGAGAGATGAATTTTCTCAATTAACATTTGTTGATACTAGCGCAAATCCTAAAGAATGCAGAGCAAATTCGCTTGAGGTTTTTGTTGACACTCAAAATGTATTCGTGGCTCGAGTGGCAGACAAACTTCAACGGATTTGGTGGCAAGGAGTTGTTAACCAAATGCAAGACAATCTCGTAAATGATTTCAACTTTTATGAAACGAACTTTGAGGCCGTCAAAGAATCCAAAATTATTGGTTTGCTTTTGAGATTCAAAATTCAAATGTCCAATCAGCTCAAAGATATTGTCATACGTTCTTTGAATGCATGGGTAGAATACTTTCGATCGAATTCTATTGCAGGTAGTTCGGAATCGGATTTTTCTAGGACAAGTTTTTTGAAACTGACTTTATGTGAAGCCAAATGCGCAGTTGTGGTTGCACCAAGTTTGGATGAGGTTGCGGATGGCTTGCTCTCGATATTTGATTCTATGGTAGAACGTGTTCGCGGATTTTGTAGTGTAGATCATGAAATACTCGCAATTCATGAGCTGGACCCTGAACCATTATTGCATATAGGTACAGTACAGGATAATCCCAGCGTGATAGAAGTTAACGAAGCATTGTCTTTTGCTAGAGACACTTTGAAGGAAATCATCCGCGGCGATTTCAAACATATTCAAAATGTTGCTGATATCTACAATGGAACCAAACAATTAGTTCTTGAAGATCCTGTTGAACACGTAACTGCATTTGTTCAACCTAGAATGGTTTCTAAACGCAGTTTGGTTCCGAAAACAGCTGAAATATCGGAGAAAAACGAGTCAACAGAAGAAGCTAAGGACGATGAAAAAGAGGAAGAAGTTGAAGTTGATGATGATGAAATGATTCTAATTCCAAGAACCATTGATGAGTTTTCTGAAGAGATAAGTCAGTATTTTGGTCTTTCGGAAGAGATATACTCTGCTTCATATAACGAAGAATCACGCGGTACAATTGAAGTCCATTGCGACCAAGTGAAAGGTCTTCTTTCTACAAGAGGTAAATCGTTTGTAGAAGCCTATGCGACTCATATTCTGGAAACGGAACGTCTTAATGCAGGAGAGCTTACTGAGAAATACCAGTCTATTCTAAAGCGAATCGCGAATAAACCAAAGAACGAAATGGAGTTAGTAGCTCTAGAAGAATTCATTGAAGATGCCAAGGTGCAGATGGTGCTATTAGCAGAGGCGGTTCAGAAGGTTCATTGTTGGATGTCTCTTTTAGAGAGTTATCAATTTCCAGTGCCACAATCGGACCATCATTTATTTTGGAGTTTACGGTTGTGGCCTAATAGAATCAGTGCCACTGAAGCAGCTACCATGAGAGCGTTGGAAGTGGATAAAATCATGATGATTGATGCACTTGCTAAGGAAAAAGAGGCATTCGAAAAGACATTAGATTTACTTGCGATTCAAGAAGAGAGATTTGAAAAACATGACGACTATGAAAAACTGCAAGACATAGTTCAAGAAGCGTATGAGATCGAGGAAAAAATCAATAGCGCTAAAGACCAAGTTGCGAATTTCAACATGCGAGACAAAGCTTTTAACTTCGATTGTGGCGACTACCCAACTCTTGAAATCGTGAAGAAACGTTTCGAGCCATATTTTAATTTGTGGAGTATGTCTGCAGATTTTATTTCTCATACGTCTGAATGGTTGACTGGTTCTTTCATTGAGATTGATGGTGATTCGGTTGATAAACAGGTCACTGAATGGTGGACCCAATCTTACAGAATGATGAAGGTATTTGGACAAGATAATGAAGGTGCAGCAGCCATTGCAGCTAGGTTGCGCGAGGACTCGGATAGTTTCAAGAGTTACCTTCCGGTGGTACGAGCTCTCGCAAGTCCAGCTCTGAGAGACAGACATTGGGAGGCTCTAAGTGAATTGATTGAGGAAGAGGTCACCCCTGATGAATCATTAACTCTTCGCAAATTGCTTGACTTGAACATCATGGATCGCATGGAAGAAGTTGAAACGATAACCGTCAAGGCGGAAAAAGAGTTTTCACTGGAAAAGAGTATTGAAGGAATGGGAAGCGAATGGAGTGAAATCGTATTTGACACGATGGCTTACAAAGAAACTGGAACTTATGTAGTCAAAGGAACAGATGACGTGATGTCGCTACTGGATGATCATATAGTAAAGATACAAACGATGGTTGGTTCTCCTTATATCAAACCCATCAAAAGCAAAGCCATGGTATGGGAGCAGCGTCTTCAGTATATCCAATCCTTGATAGATGAGATCCTAAAATGCCAAAGAGCCTGGATGTATTTAGAGCCCATTTTTGGATCTGAGGACATCATGCGCCAAATGCCAACGGAAGGAAGGAGATTCGCGGCTGTTGATGCCACATGGCGGAAAGTGTTGAATAAAGTGCACGACGTTCCTAGTGTCATGGAAATTACCAGCGATGAAACACTTGTACCCAAATTTCGTGCAGCAAACGAGAAGTTGGAACAAATTCAAAAAGGATTGAACGACTATCTGGAAGTGAAGCGAATGGCGTTTGCTAGGTTCTTTTTTCTAAGTAATGACGAGTTGCTGGAGATTGTATCTCAGACTAAGGATCCTGAGGCAGTTCAGCCATTTCTGGGTAAATGTTTTGAAGGGGTGGGAAATGTATGTTTTGGAAAAGACATGCCAGGTGCTCAAGAGCAACCAACCGCGATAACCCCATTTGTAAAATCAGGACCTACAGATCTAAGAATTCCTAGAATGGTTTCAAACGAAGGAGAGATTATTGAATTGTCTGTTGTTGTGGATCCGGATTCAGGAGTTAACAAAGGAAATGTGGAGATGTGGCTCGGTGATTTTGAATTATCCATGCGCATCACTGTTAAGGATATTATTGAAATGGCAGCTAAAGTTTATCCAAAGATGGATGCAGATCTCAACGCGAATCCTGATAGGGCGAAATGGGTTTTGCAATGGCCTGGTCAAGTGGTACTCAATGCCGGACAGCTTTTCTGGACTGAAGAAGTCACCAAAGCAATTGAACAAGGAAAGTTGAGCCACTATACTGAACAGTTGAATAAACAGCTGCTTCAAATTGTGTATTCCGTTAGAGGGAAATTGAATAAAATGGAACGAACGACACTGGGTGCATTGAGTGTCATCGATGTTCATCAACGTGATGTTGTTGAGGAAATGGCAAAAGAACAAATTTCAGACCCTAATGCATTTGAATGGTTAGCTCAACTTCGATATTATTGGGAACACCAGGAAGATGATTTCAACCGCTATGGTAAAAATCCAATGAACATGATGGTTCGAATTTTAAATGCCTCTCAGATGTATGCATACGAATATCTTGGCAATAGCTCACGTTTGATTATCACACCACTGACTGATAGATGTTATCGCACACTTATGGGTGCTGTGTCTCTGCTCTATGGTGGTGCACCAGCTGGTCCAGCTGGTACTGGTAAAACCGAAACAACCAAAGATTTGTCAAAGGCGATTGCAAAGCAATGTGTGGTGTTCAATTGCTCCGATGGTTTGGACTATTTAGCAATGGCAAAATTTTTCAAAGGGATTTCTCAAGCTGGTGCATGGGCTTGTTTTGACGAGTTCAATAGGATTGAGTTGGAGGTACTCTCTGTAATTGCCCAGCAGATTCTAACTATTGTGAATGCGAAGCGAGCACGTCTCAAGAGATTCGATTTCGAAGGATCTACTTTGTCATTGAATCCAGACGCAAATTGTTTTATTACGATGAATCCCGGATATGCAGGTAGACAAGAGCTTCCTGATAATCTACAGGCTCTGTTCCGTCCATGTGCAATGATGGTTCCGGATTACGCTTTGATTGCCGAAATCAAATTGTTTTCTTTTGGATTTGAAGATAATCGGAATCTTGCCCGGAAATTGACACAAGTACTCACTCTTTGTTCTGAGCAGTTAAGTTCCCAGAAACATTATGACTACGGGATGCGCGCAGTGTTTTCGATTCTTGTTCGAGCAGGGGTATTGCGCCAGTCGTTAGGAGATGTATGGACTGAATCGATGATCGTACTTTCAGCTATTACAGATGTCAATCTACCAAAGTTCAATACCAGCGATATTCCTCTTTTCAAAGGTATCACCTCAGATTTGTTTCCAGGAGTTGAATTGCCTACTCCGGATTACAAGGTTTTATATGAAGCCATTCTTGCAGTGTGTGAAGAAGATAACCTTCAGCCTACAGAGTCGTTCTTGCGGGCGGTTATACAATTGTATGAGACTGTGTGCGTACGTCATGGATTGATGGTAGTTGGTGAGACTCTATCTGGAAAGACAATGGTCACTCACACTCTCGCCAAAGCAATGAGTAGGATCAAGGACTTGCCAGAGTTTGAAGGCAAGGTGAAGATACATACAGTGAACCCTAAGAGTATTACACAGGGCCAATTGTACGGCAGGTTTGATGACAACACCCATGAATGGACGGATGGTATACTTGCGATTACCTATCGAAATGCAGCTAAAGATACTTCTACAGATCGTCAATGGGTCATGTTCGACGGACCAGTTGATGCAGTATGGATTGAAGATATGAATACAGTACTTGATGATAACAAAAAACTTTGCTTACAAAGTGGAGAGATTGTTAAAATGTCTTCCAGAATGACGATGATGTTTGAACCGGAGGATCTTGAAGTGGCTTCACCAGCTACCGTATCTCGAGTAGGAATGGTTTTCCTCGAGCAAAGTAGACTTGGTTGGCGCCCGTTGGTAAAAAGTTGGGTAAACAAACTACCCGAACTGCTGATTGAAGCAGGAGGTCAGCAAGAAGTCATTGAGTTGTTTGAATCCTATTTTGAACCAATGGTAGATTTTCTACGAAACAACTGTTCGATTCCTACCCCTGTTACTGATTCTGAATTGTGTGCGGCTACATTACGACTGATGAATTCAACCATGTTGGATCCTTTCCAAATTGAACCTGATAAGAAAAAGGACTATCCAAAAGAACCTTTACGGGTGGTGGAAGGATGTTTTATACTCAGTTTGATATGGTCGATTGGGGGTGTCACAATATCTGCGGGACAACGGCTACTGGATCCATATTTCAAACGTTTGATCACTGGAACATTACATGATAACAAGGCCTGGAATCTATTTTGCTTAAAGAACCCTTCTTATAAAGACCGCATGGATGCGCCTCGACCATTATTGACTCCAATGCCATTTGAAAATGGTCTAATCTTTGACTACGTATTCTTTGCTGATAAATGCAGTTGGACGTCATGGGCAGAAATCACTCCTAGATTTGTTCCACCTGCTGGCGTCACCTACCAAGACATCTTAATTCCAACTGTGGACACTACACGTAATGAATGGCTCATACAACAATTGGTGACACATAATCATGCTGTATTAGTGACGGGTCAAACCGGAACTGGAAAAACGGTGTCGCTGTTTAAAGTTTTGACCAAGGAAATCGATCAAAATAGATATCGAACTCTATTCCTCAATTTCAGTGCTCAAACTAGTGCGAATCAAACCCAGGATATCATCGATGGCAAATTGGACAAACGACGTAAAGGTGTATTTGGTCCTCCTGTTGGAAAACGTCTCGTTGTAATGGTGGATGATTTGAACATGCCAGCCAAGGAAACATATGGAGCACAACCTCCGATTGAAATTCTACGTCAGTACATGGACCATCAAGGGTGGTATGATAGAAAGGAGATATCTTTTAGGAAACTAGTAGACATACAATTCTGCGCTGCAATGGGACCACCTGGTGGAGGTAGATCTCAAATCACCCAAAGGTATGTGAGACACTTTTCAATGGTCAATATGGTGCCATTTGATAGCGAATCTTTGAGTGTTATATTCGGTACCATAATGGAATGGTTCACGAAACCATTTGGACCAAAGATCAAAGCATTGGCAGCTGGGCTGGTAGCAGCAACCATCTCATTGTACTCACAGATTGAAGAAGAGATGCTTCCGACTCCAGCCAAGTCACATTATACATTCAATTTAAGAGACCTGAGCAAAGTGTTTCAAGGTATTTGCATGGGACATCCTGATCGCATCAAAGAAGGAAATGATTTGATTAAACTGTGGGGTCATGAGTGCACACGAGTATTTCATGATCGTCTAATCAACGATGATGATCGAACGTGGTTCTTTGATACTGTAGCTCATAAAGCAAATGAGTACTTTAAAGCAGATTGGAAGAAAATAATTCCGCAAGGACGTCCATTAATATACGGCAACTTCATGGATGCTACGCAACTGGTAGAAAACAGGGTATATGATGAATTGGATGATATGGTCAAATTGAAGCAAGTGATGCAAGCCTATTTAGACGATTACAACAATATGTCCAGTAAGAAAATGAATCTGGTTCTCTTCATGAATGCAATTGAGCATGTTGCTCGTATTGTAAGAGTCCTTTGCCAACCGCAAGGGAATGCACTTTTGGTGGGTGTTGGAGGATCTGGGAGGAAGAGTCTCACAACTCTTGCAGTGTCATTGAACGAACAAGTTCTTTTTCAGATTGAGATTTCACGCGTGTATGGTATGGTGGAATGGAGAGATGATTTAAAACGACTTTTGATGATGGCTGGTGTTGAAGGCAAAAGCACGGTCTTTTTATTTTCAGATACGCAAGTTGTTAAAGAGGGATTTGTGGAAGATATCAACAACATTTTGAATACTGGAGAAGTTCCAAATCTGTTTAACATTGAGGAGCAATCTGCCATCGTGGAAGGTTGCAGACCATGTGCTGAGAAGGAAGGTCTTGATCTCAATACACCGGCAGAGGTACTGCAATACTTTATTCGAAGATGCAGGAAGAACCTTCATGTTGTTCTAGCTTTTTCTCCAGTAGGTGAGGCTTTCCGGGACAGACTTCGTCAATTTCCTAGTCTAGTAAACTGCTGTGCTATTGATTGGTTTGCAGAATGGCCAATGGAAGCCCTTTTATCAGTTGCAAATCATTTCCTGAGAGAAGTAGACATGGATGAGGCTACTAAAAAAGGAGTTGTGGATGTTTGTGTTGATATGCAACAACGAACGGCTAAAACTGCAGTTCGTTTCTACGATGAAATGCGTCGTTACTACTATGTTACTCCTACATCGTATTTGGAATTGATCAGTACTTTCAAAACATTAGTAGGAAAACAGCAAAACTCCATATCCACCAAAAAGGCAAGATATGCAAATGGTCTTCAGAAACTTCAAGAAACCGCGGATCAAGTAGCTACCATGCAAAACGAACTAGAGGCTCTTCAACCTAAGCTGGTGGTTGCACAAGCTGAAACAGAGGAGAAGTTGAAAACTGTACAAGAGAAGCAGGCTGAAGCAGATGTTCAAAAACGGTTGGTAGAGAAAGACGAAGCAGCAGCCAAAACCCAAGCCGCCTCTTGTGAGAAAGACAAGGCTGAGTGTGAAGGAATGCTTGCGGAAGCTATTCCCGCATTGGAAGGCGCCGTGAAGGCATTGGCGACCTTATCCAAATCTGATATCGTAGAAGTCAAAGCAATGAAAAAACCTCCTCCAGGAGTAAAAATTACATTGGAGGCTGTTTGTATCATGATGAAAGTCAAGCCTAAGAAAATTCCAAATCCCGATGGAAAAGGAAAAGTTGACGATTATTGGGATTCTGCGCAAAAGGAGCTTTTGAACGATCCTAAGTTTTTGCAGCGACTGATGGATTATGACAAAGATAACATTTCGGATGAGGTGATCAATAAAGTCCGACCTTTTTGCGAACGCGATGATTTCACACCAGATATTGTTAAGAAAGCCTCTGTTGCAGCAGCCAGTCTTTGCAAGTGGGTCCATGCAATGAATGTATACGAGAGAATAGCTAGAGTAGTGGCCCCAAAACGAGCAGCACTGGCCAAAGCTAACAAAGAATTATCTGAAGCCATGGAGATGTTAAGACAGAAACAGGCGGAGCTGAAACAAGTACTGGATAATCTTGCCAAGTTAGAAGCAGAGTTAAAAGAGACGATGGACTTTAAGGATGCATTGGAGAATCAAGTGAAAGACTGTGCTACCAAACTGGATAGAGCTTCCCGACTTATTGGAGGTCTAGGAGGCGAGAAAAACCGATGGACACAGTTTGTAGCAGATCTAGGGGTGCAATATGATAACTGCGTTGGAGATATTTTACTAAGTAGTGGAGTTATTGCTTACTTGGGTGTCTTTACCTCAAAGTACAGAGAGGACTGTATTGAGGAGTGGTCACAGCAGCTGGGCCATAGTAAAATCAAAGCAACAGCACCATTTCTTTTGAACAATATACTCGGCGATGCTGTTCAAATCCGTAAATGGACTATTTGCAAACTTCCCAACGATAATTTCAGTATCGATAATGCCATTATGTTGCATTCATCAAACAGATGGCCATTGATGATAGATCCACAGGGACAAGCCAACAAGTGGATCCGAAATATCGAAGCTGATAACAAGCTGAAGGTAGTCAAACAATCACAGAATGATTTTGTGCGCAACATTGAGAACGCGATTACTTTTGGACTCCCTGTTTTACTCGAGAACGTTCCAGAAACTATCGACCCTATTTTAGAAACCATTCTTACGAAGCAGATAGTGAACAAAGGAGGCTCAATGACGATTCAATTAGGAGACAATATTGTTGAATATGATCCAAAGTTTAGATTGTATATTACCACAAAACTCTCGAATCCACATTACCCTCCAGAAACTTGCGTGAAAGTAAATCTTTTGAACTTCATGGCGACTCAAGAGGGACTTCAAGACCAGATGCTTGGGATCACAGTAAAGCGAGAAACCCCAGAATTGGAAAAACAGAGAGAACAGCTTGTAATCGAGGACGCGGAGAACAAGAAAACTCTCAAGGAAATCGAAGACAAGATTCTTGAGCTGCTTGCAAAGGCAGAAGGAAACATCTTAGACGACGAAGTCCTGATTGCCACCCTGGGAGATTCCAAAGTGACATCAGATCAGATCATGAAACAAGTGGCTATCGCGGAAAGGACATCGATCAAAATCCAAGCTACTAGAGAAGGATATGTTCCTGTGGCGGTAGTTTCATCGAATCTATTCTTTTGTGTTGCGGATTTGGCATTGGTGGACCCTATGTATCAATTTAGTCTAGAATGGTATAGTGGATTGTACAACATGGCCATTGAACGGGCTCCAGCTGGAAAGAACCTGCAAGAACGTTTGAGCAATTTGAATACAGCGTTCGCAGAGATATTGTATCAGAATGTCTGTCGGTCTTTGTTTGAAAAAGACAAATTGCTGTTTTCATTTTTGCTGTGTATCAAATTGCTTCGAATTAGGGATGACATTGACACTGCAGAACTGCGTTTCTTTCTAACAGGTTCTAGTGCTGTGGAGTTGTCTCGTCCGAATCCATCTGCAGATAATGGTGGATGGTTGAATGATAAATCATGGGGTGACTTTCTAGGAGTCGATGAATTACCTGCATTTGAGCATTTTAGTTCACAGGTTGAAAGAATGGAGGAGTTGGAATTCTGGAAATCCACATTTAACTCTTCGGATCCCGCCAAGTCCATTGATGAAAAATTTAAGTCCCGCTTTAATACTTTTCAGAAACTGATTCTTCTGAGATGTATTCGTCCAGATAAAGTAGTACCAGCAGTGATGATGTACATCATGGAGAAGATAGGTCAGACATTCATTGAACCACCTCCATTTGATTTATTAGCAGGTTACAAAGATTCTACTTGCACAACGCCCATTTTGTTTGTACTCACGCCCGGTGCCGACCCGATGACTGAGCTTCTTCGAGTAGCGAATGATTTGGGAATGGGTAGTAGTTTGTTTGCTGTGAGTCTAGGACAGGGTCAAGGACCTATTGCAGAGAGAGCTGTTGCTGAAGCAGTGGATAAAGGTTCTTGGGTATGTTTGCAAAATTGTCACGTTGCAGCCAGTTGGCTCCCTACGCTGGAGAAAATTTGCGAAGAGTTTAGTCCTGAAACCGTTCATGAATCGTTTAGATTGTGGCTTACGGCGATGCCCTGCAAGGAGTTTCCAGTTTCCGTGTTGCAAAACGGAGTTAAAATCACATTGGAACCACCTAGGGGTTTTCGAGCCAACATGACCGGAAGCTATATTTCTATGGATAAAGACTGGTTTGAAAGTTGTCCTAAACCAAAAGAATTCAAAAAGTTGGCTTTTGGCATCTGCTTTTTCCATGCACTTGTGAGAGAAAGATGCAAATTCGGACCACTTGGATGGAATATCAAATATACCTTTAGTAATCCTGATTTACGTATCACACTTGATCAGTTGATGTTGTTCCTGATTGATTATGACGACATTCCTTTCAAAATGTTAGCATATCTAGCAGGTGAATGTAACTACGGAGGGAGGGTGACAGACGATAAAGACAGAGGTTGCTTGATGAATATTTTGAGTGATTTCTACACCCCTGAAATTCTTGATGACGACTACAAATTCTCGCCCTCGGGAACGTATTATGCACCAAAAGAAGGAAATATGCAAAGCTACTTGGATTACATCAAAAGTCTTCCATTTAGTGAAGAGCCTGAGATTTTTGGTCTTCATGAAAACGCAGATATAACGTCTGCCATCCAATCCACGAATTCATTGCTTGGTACCGCACTCGCACTGCAGCCACGTACCACAGGCGGAGAAGGCAAATCATGGGATGAGGCGTTGATGGAGTTAGCAAGTGATATTCAAAGCAAGATACCGCCTTTGTTTGATTTAGAAACAGCAAACGTCATGTACCCTGTTAAGTTCGAGGAGGCCATGAATACTGTCCTGGTGCAAGAGTTAGGAAGGTTTAACAAAATGCTGCAAGTGATCATTAAGAGTCTCAAAGATGTGAAACTTGCTATTCAAGGACTGGTAGTCATGTCTAGAGATCTTGAAAACTTGGGGAATTCTATGACTAATATGCTGCTCCCGGAAATGTGGTCTGCTGCTGCCTATCCATCACTGAAACCATTGGGTTCATGGGTGACTGATTTAGTTGCTAGAGTTCAATTTCTGCAGAACTGGTTGGATAATGGAAAACCATCCGTTTACTGGATATCTGGATTCTATTTCATCCCTGGATTCTTAACTGGAACGCGTCAGAATTATGCAAGGAAATACACAATTCCTATCGATCTGATTCAATACACTTTTCATGTATGTACACAGGAAGAAGGAGATGGCATTGATCAACCTGCAGAGGATGGAGCCTATATTACTGGTCTCTTCTTGGAAGGCGCGGGCTGGAACGAGATGAATGGTTCTTTGGCGGAAAGTAAACCCAAGGAGCTGTTTGTGCAGATGCCTGTAATCAAACTCATTCCAACCAAAACTTCAGATATTAAGCAGAACGAAGACATCTATGTATGTCCAGTATACAAAACATCCATTCGGTTTGGAATGCTTTCGACCACGGGACATTCCACCAATTTCGTATTGCATATCAATCTGCCTCTATCTGAGTTCAAATCTAAACATTACATCAAGCGTGCAGTGGCAATGCTCTGTTCTCTCGATACATAATAAATTATTTCACTAAAATATATTTCTCGTTTAATCTGTAGCAAGTAAAAATTTGTGCTCATTTCTACCGTGCATTTGCACTTTGCGTGAGTACGATTTCGGAATACTCGGTTTCGCCATGTGCCAGAATCGTACCACAGAACAATTATTAATCGGTTCTGCTTGAGACACCTCGCTGATGAGGGAACTAACTATTGAATCTTCCATTTTGTATCTGGCTGTATGTGCTATATTAATATTCCATTCTGGGTTGTCGATAAATACATCGGTACTGAATGCGAACCCACCCATATCTACACCGAATTTGCGACCTCTAAAATTGGTATAAAAGTCCGTCACTATTCCATTGCTATCAAGACTGCATGCCTCAAAGTTCCCATTCCCGGAAAGCCCAGTAGCCCACACTCCCACACGTTTTATATTTCTTATTTCCTCAAAGAGTCGATAGTCATATGCATTGTCATCATCTCCAAAATAGACAACCCCAGGGAGACCCAGTTTTTTCACAATTCGAATTCCTTCATTCCTTCCTTCAACACCTCGAAAATGCGAGGAATCCTCCGTTTTAACAGAGCTAGAATGAGCAAAAGGGATATTGGATTCAAATAGGATTTTACGAACTCGATGACTCATTGTTGACCCTTTATTAGAGAGATCTTCAACAACAATCCAATAAACCAAAGAACTTAGCATCAGTGGTTGTGACATGCGAATGAGATCCAGTTTTTGAAGCAATCTATCATATGTTGGCGTGATTACGTAAACCAATCGACCGCCTTGTGAAATTGAAGGCAGCATATCCAAAACATTTTCCTTTGAGGTTATGAATTGAGAAGGAGGATCAGAAACATTGTACTTTTGGTACACACGCGACTGGTGACGCTGTCTTGCCACCTTGGATTCCAGAAGTTGTATTCGAGCATTTGCTTCAATCAGTTCCAAAACCATTGATTCAGGTTTGACATGATGAGAAGTGGCGATTGTGGGAGCTATGTACAATATCGCGAGATGAAAGTAAGTAAGTATTGTCAACAAAGCTATGGCAATAAAAGCCCCAAATCTCTTCTGTTTTTTACTGGTTTTATTTTGGGTCATCATCATCTTACAATAGCCAGTCTTCGCAGAATACAAGTTGATCTTTCTGTCTTGAGTGCTTTCCGTTTCGTACAGAGATATGTTTTTGCTGCGCTGTCCAACCACAAATACTCTTCTTGTTAGATATGCTGGTTGTTTGATTTTGTGTGACGAAAAAAGTCCGTTAAGAGTGTTGTTCGTTCGTGAATGAATAATAAATACACTTTGGCTTGTGTCACTCTTACAAGAACCAGGCTTCATAGGAAAGGCACCCAGCTCGTGTATTCTGAATTCTTAGCCAATGCTTACCTGTTACTCTACAACCGCAACAAGGTACAGTGCATCTGCTGAACGTTTTGGGACCCCCTCCTCATTCATTTTGAAAAGGAAGCATGGGAGACTTCCGTGACTTCCATCGTATGATACTGCAGGTGTTCCTGCGGGAGTTGTAAGTGATATTTATAAGTCAGGGTAGTTGGCTCATTGTGATGTTAGTGTGATTAAGGAGTCCGATCTGAAACTGGCAGCTGAAAAAGCAGCAAAAGTGACGAAGAAAGAAGAGGATAGAATTGCTGCACGAGAGGATATGAACACGGTTATTTTCCACATCAATAACGCGCTTCAAAATCTTCAAATAGGACTCGGCATAGAGAAAAGGCAGTTCATTGAAAAAGATCTGGAATACTACTGGGTGCTGTTCAACAGCAAAGACGACGAGTTGTCTCGATTGGCTCATGATCTCGATGATAAGGAATCTAAAGTATGGAAAAGCATTTTGAGTATGCTTGCAGAGAGTCCTGAAGGTAATTTCAGCTACCATGACTTCGAACTAGTTTCTGATTGTATTGTAAAGGATCGAGACGAGTTTCTGAGTCGACTTATTTTGGAGAAATGGATTATCGAAGAGGATTCAAAAGTATATACTGCTGGAGTTCGTACGCTTGTAGAGTTGAAGGATATCCTTAGATCTCAAGGAGCCCAAACTTGTGCTTTGAACGGATATGTTGTGTTAAATACGAAAGGTTATCGTGAGTGGGCACAAATTAGCTGAAGTGTTTTATTAATTAAATCAATTATTTTGTAATCCTTCTAGTGCAGTTGTACTGGATAGAAGCCATCAATCGATAATTCCATTCTTACTACAGTACTGTTTTGTTTTTTCTATGACACTCTTCTTATTATGGTTTGCTTCAGTTTCAAATCAACTTCTTAGTTATGTAATCATAATAATATAATGCTATTTTTACTTTCGAAAGTCAATAATACACACTGACTTGGATGGTAGACCAAAGCAACCAGCAACTTTGTCCCCTGTGCAATTCCAGTTTACTTCATAGATTCCTCCTCCACCTTTGTACTTTTTGATACACTTTCCATCTTTTACGCTCCAGATTCGTAGAGTGTGATCCAACGAACCAGAGGCCAAATACTGACCATCCGGGCTGAAAGCTACCGAGTATACAGAATTCGAATGTTCACTAAATGTCTGCAAGCATTTACCTGTCTCAGCATCCCATGTTTTGATAATCGAATCAAAGGAAGCAGTCGCTAAAACATTATCCTCAACAGGAGACCACCTTATGTTGTAAATTTCTTTTGAGTGTTGGTTCAGAGTTTGCACAGGTGATGATTGTCCCACTTTCCATATTTTAGCAGTAGCATCATCTGAGCAACTTGCAAGTAATTGTCCATTGGTATTCCACCTTATTGAATTCACCTCATCCGTATGCCCTTCAAATTTCCCTATCGGTTGGGGCGATCCAACTTTACATACGTAAATAA
>Ga0105054_10006141_pt1:0-15000 | contig 16883 bp, 14 predicted proteins | sample BON02_FD_78091 | JGI IMG/M metagenome (GOLD analysis project Ga0105054, IMG submission 78091) | Freshwater microbial communities from Lake Bonney liftoff mats and glacier meltwater in Antarctica - BON-02 (megahit assembly) | ecosystem: Environmental > Aquatic > Freshwater > Ice >...
CCGGCAATCGCTGCAGAAATCGAGGAGCCTTTTTCTATGAGTAACGCCAACTTGGCCCAGTTATGGGCACATGCATCAGCGCGGGAAATTGAGCTCATCCACAACTGAAGCATTTTGCGATTCAGGCGATGCCCTGCAACTTTGTGGACAAGATGAACTCCCGTGCGCAATGCAGCGTGCCGCGAACTGATGCTGGTTTCGATGACGGAATTGTATTGCCCAATGACCCAATGGTCAATGAAAAATGCGACAAGATGAAGGTCCACGAGGCGGGAGTTTTCTTGCAGCATCATCATCGCTCGAGGCGATGAATCTGCAATATCCTAATTTGCCACATGACAAAGTACAATGTCTGCACAAAGTGTGTATGTGTACGCAACCCAGATGCAACACAGATCGCGTGGATGAACGAAGTCCACGAGATTTTGATCCACAAATATGTGGACTTCGTTCGTCCACGCTCGCCAGCTGGTGAGAATCTGCGAGCAGATGCTGTACGCTTCAATCGCACTGCAACGAACCACAAAGTTGAGCTGGATCTGCTCTGTCCGTTTCTTTTCTGTCTGCCAGTTATCCCATTTAGAAAACGACTTAAAATTGCGACGCCTCAAGAGCATGCTGAAAAAGCGATGGCTGGCCTTTTTGATACACACCTCAAGTCTGAGGTGATTGACGCAGAAAGATACCATCCGCAAAGATTGTCGTTTCGAGAGTTTTGTAATGATTGCTTCAAGCTTCTGGATTCGATTGCTACATTTTGCAATTGCCAGCCATGACGACATGATTTTAACCAGTTTGTCGATATAACTTTCTTGAATGGTGACCATTGTTTTAGCCACAGAACGTTGCAAGATTATACGACGCAAGTGTACATCTATCCACACAGCCATTGCAGATGCAATGGCCACTTTTCTCAATCGACAGATTGTTCTCCCTCTGGTCTGTTGGTACAAATCCTTGGTCGACATTCTCACGCGAGTCCATTCAACCATTGTTTCAAATGCTCACAATTTTCGCCTGTTGTTCACTTTCTTGACAGACGAGATCCATTTTGCTTGCACTTGCAATCTGGTTTTCATTTCATGAACGATTTCCCGCCAACAATCGAGCACTTGTAAACGATTTGATCTCGTCCGCCGATTTTTCTGCATCGAAATGCGAACCCAAATTCTTTGTTGATGCCGAGCCCAAGCGAGCATGCGTTGGAATGCCCTAGCCTGAAATCGTCTGACCGACCTAAGAAGATAGCGTTGCATTCCCCTTTCTATTGCACGTCAATACTCTAAAAGTTGTGCCCAAAGTCTGAAAATCTTGCTGTTGAACTGATGAGTCAGTCGTGATAATACCTTGTTGCACTGATAATAGATCCGGTGCACTCAAGGCTTCTTCAGGTCATCAGAGGCTGAAGGGAAAAATGGGCCCATCGTTTGTTGCAACAGGTGATTGTGAAAGTTCGACAATACGTTGTGTTGCAAAAATTTACAAGGAAAGTCGTGCCAGATTTCCAGAAAAGGGTTTTGAGACGCATTTCCAGAGTGTCGATTTCGAAGTTGAGACAGATCATGGTGTTGCAGCGCAAGTCAAGGCACCGTGATTCGCTTTGCACAGTACGGCAGCACCTGCAAAATTCGTCAGTCTTGAGATTCGTGCTTTATGCTTGGCTTCAAGAGAGAGCAAAACGAAAGAAATGGAGCCAGCAACATGGTCGTTTTGCTCATGTCCGATTCCGCAGGTGCGAACGGATCCACTTCAGACGCTGAGCAGATTCTTTGTTGATCAAGTCAAACATAGGGCGATGGGAAGAGGTTCAAAAAAACGTTTGATGTTAGCATGGGCGTGGCCTTTAAATACATGAGGGATTATGCGACAAGGAGTTGTTGATGCGCGGAAGGAGGGCATGCGACATAATGACCAGTTGATCTGGGAAGCTTTGATGGCCTGGTGACAGTGATGCAGTGGTCAAGCTCAGCTGCGTATGCAAAATGCAAATTTGATGTGTCTGAATGATGTCTCCTTGAACAATGCAATGTTTGCAAAGAATCTATCGAGGCTGAAGCACACAGCAATACTTTGCCGGAAAAAGTTGCGCGCTTGGTTCATAGGCGCATCACGAAATCTGGTGCTAAGGGCATGAGACATCGTGTTGAAGAACAACTCCAAAGGCGAGCCAAGGCAAAATCCTTTGACATGTGGTTTATGGCGTTTTCTGAGAATCTGTGGGTGAAAGAAGAGGAAGCGCGAATTTTCGGCATACAACAGAGGGTCATGCTGCGCCGGGCAAGCCACGCTACTGGCAAGACTTTTGCGGCATGGGTTGAAAATGTCGCAGTGTCTGCGAAGAAATTGTTGAAGTTACAACGATGCTGTCAAAAGGTGCGTACACATATTTTGGATATTGTGCTTTTCAAAACCTTTGAAATGTGGTCTGAGGGAACTCCCATAATCGTGTTAGGAACAGCTCTCCAAACACTTCTCCAGACCCTTCTTCTGGAAAGTTCGGACAATCTTGCGGGCATGTTTGCGTTGAGAAAGCCACTGGATCCAAAAATCGTGAAAATGTCAAGTCAAACCCATTTGCATTCTGCTTTTTTGTGTAGAAATGTTGTATCCGAGCCTTCGAAAATGTTCCACCAGCATATTCCATGCAACTAATGCTGTTCGCTGTGTGTTGCTGCCACGGAAGGAGTGCAGGATTTTCAGAGTCAAGGCCTTTTCATTTTCTCGCGTCAGGCGCATCGTCGTATCAATACACTCGCGATTCTCGAGTGTCCATCAACATGGTGAACTCATCTCTTTCTCGTTCACAACCATTCTGTGACGCGATCGAATGCCATGCAACCAGACAGCGCAAAAATTGGGCGCGACAATTTTTTCCAACACAGTATGCTCTGATATTTGATAACCATCGTAAGTGCCTGGCTCTCTGAAGGAAATGACGGCATTGCACAAGAACATTTTGTTTCCTCCACGTTCTTGTCCAACGCTCAACTTTGGCAATGATTGAAGTCATCCTATTGCTCCAAGAAGAAAATCTCAACAACAGGTGCAACAAAGTTGTGCGCAGACTCAGATCGCACCGGTGCGTCAGGCTTGACACGCGGAGCTTTTGTTTTCTCACAATCACCGATTCTCCGTACCAACTGCTCCACGTTTTGGACAGGAGTTCTTTCGAAGATGAAGAAAGATTTCGTTTACCTGACAATGAGCCTGATGATGAGCGACGAACACCCTTTCCGATTTGCAAAGCATCCATAACAAAATCAACTCGAGTATCTTCCCTTGGAGCTTTTGAATCTAGGGCTAAAGGTCTTGGGACTAGGTCAACTGATATATTTGAAGGCTCATCGGATCTAGTCAGCGTTTTCATTGAGAATAATTTGAACTCAGGTGACTGCTTCATCTCTAGAGTTCCTTCAGCTGCAGAGCAATAATTTGCTAGACATTTTGATTCAATTATTTCAAGTCTTCCTGCCTCTAAGTTTTGGCGCGTCAAGGACTGGATCACTGGAATATTTCGGGGAAAATTGCCACTCGAAATTGCGTGTTGTTGTTTGTCAGAATTTGCAGCACTTGCACGAAGAATCGATGGGATCGAGGGTTTTTGGGATGATTTAGGAGGTACATTCGAGGGGGTGAGGATTGAAGATGCAACTAAGCTTTCGCTCCCCAGAAATCCAGCTAGATTGCTTTCGATCTTGAAAATAGTGCCCACTAGATCTCCAACAATGCTCGAGCTTCCACTAGAATTGCTTTGGTTTTGAGGGTTCGTTTTCAAGCTTAAATTTTAATTAGTGCCTGGACTTTTTCAGGGATTTTGCTGAAGGGAGTTGAGATGCACCTGGGAAAGTTGTCTGATTGTCTTGCACAATTGTTCTGTTCTGCAATTCAGCTCCTCCCTCTGAGCATTCAAGCACACTTCCTAAACCAACATCAAGCTCGAATAGCCCACTTGCCCCACCTTGTGCTTTGGGTAAGGCAAAGGCACCAGTTACCTTTCCATCCTTCAGCACTCCTGTGTACTGTACACTATGTTTTCCGCGATACAACTTGAGGAACGTGATGCTGTCATTTTGGACGGTCCCTGTGATAGTAAAATCACCTACCCTGTCGTATCCACTCCCTGTAAGCACTCGGCCATTACGAGTAACTATCGGCAAAGACATCTCAAGCCATTGTTTGGTTTTGGGATTCTGGAAACGCCCAGTTCAAGATGGGTTAACTTGTTCATCTCGTGAGACTGAGCTCCGCGGAGTTTCTGGGATTCCAAATGGCATTCTTCTTTTTCAAGTACTTGTAGGTCCGCGAAATGCACAAGGTCGTGCTCTATTTTATCCGATTTGTCCTCAGTCTCGAAAGACATGGCAGAATCTGAAGACGAACGAGAGGAAGGAATCGAAGCACTGCTGACACTACCCAAGACGAATGAGAGGAAGGAATCGAAGCACTGCTGACACTACCCAAGGTCACAGAGTCGAGATTGATATAAGAGATACTGCATGAGTTTACTGTTTCTCCAAGCGGCACAGCAGAAATCACATGAGAATTATTTGAAACTGAAACTGTTTTTGAGATTTCAAAAACAGCGTATGTACTGAAACTGCATAAATTGACCGCAGCAGTATCAAGGCCACTGAATAATGGCACATCATCCTGCTGTTCGTCCCAGTCCAGCGTTGCTGCGTTAAATCTATGAATAGCCATACGCATACCATTGGCAGCCGGGCTCTTAATTTTGATCCACAGCACCACAGGCTTGTGAAAATCAAGCCCACTAGGTGAACAAGAAATCACGTTGGACACAAGGTTCATCCATGCAGCCTTGTCGTTCCTTATGGGCGGCGGGCATGAAGCCTTTTGCATTCTAATTGTTGTGTTTCTATCAAGGGCACCGGCCGGAATAATGATTCCTGCATTTGCAAGACTAAGAATATATTCAAAGCCTGTATCGACATGTTTCTCCTCAAACGTCCCGCTGCCCCTCTCAACACTTCTTCTTTGGCTATCACCTCTAATATTCTCCCTCTGTTTTGTACCGCTAGCAGATGTTGATTTCTGAACCTGACTTTGTGTTGGTGAGGAAACAATTCCACCGGTAATAGGTATCGCACTGCAAAATCCAATCGAGGCTCTGTACGGAATTTTCGATCTACTACTGTTTACCACCTTCAAAGTCGCCAAAAGACGGACTTCGTCGCGTACTCTAAGGTCGGGCGGGCCAATCGAATCGTCAGAACTATCCTCGCTGTCGTTTGACGCATTGTGTCTTCTAGTCTGAAATTTTTGTTTCGCAAAGACCGCCCAGCCTCTACACACTTGAATCAGCAAACAGCGATTGATTCGATCCCAGTATTGAAGAAGTTTAATCTTTAGTCGAATCTGATCCGATACGAAATAGTTCCACCTGCAAAAATGATGGGTGCGTTCGATACAACGAGCCTTACTGACAGCACGTACAAGTTGTGATCTTAGTTTCTTCGTTTCCAATACTCTGGATCGCCAATGCAACAGGGCACCGACATCAGTAATGGTCCAACGTTGCTCCAAAAGATTGCAAGTGGCAAACTTTTCTCTGCTAGCTAGCTTTGCACTATCATTCCACTGGTGGAGGAAGGCGTTTTTTACATTTTTCCTGTCTTTTTGCGATGAGCCTGGATATGGAGGCCGATTGACTCAAATGTAACAACGCACACCTTTGCCATGCTTGCAATACTCTCCACAGGATCAAGAATTACATTCGGGCTGAAATCTTAGCCGATCTGAGACTCCTCATTCGCTTTAAGCAACACACGAAATACCATACTTCCAAAAAGTGTTGTACCATCAAAAATGATACCCGGTCTGAAATCCTGGCTTCTTTTAGCCTCATCACTTGCCGACAGCAGAAAATATTATACCATTGTTTGAGCCTCAACACTGCAACAGCAACCAGCCTCCTTCTTTGGATGTGCGCGATCATTTGGTTCACTCTTTGCCATTTTACTACAAATAAGTGCCACAGTTTCATTTTATGTTTGAAATGCATAGCCTGTGTCTTGGAGCCTTGGCGCTGCACAAGCGTTTTGGTTATCATTTGATCACGCCAACCAGCATGGTATGAAAACAACGAAACTTTAGCTCTTTTTTTAGATAGCCTTTTCACTGCCCTCCGGAGGAGCCTGTTTTCAAACGAAAGTTTCCTCCAAGCATCGATTTTTTCATGGAACAAAACTCTCAGCTCTGTTTGTTGGGAAATTCTTTGTAGAATATGGAATCGTTTTTCCATCCAATTTAGAGGAGCATGTTGCCGCCAGGTTTGCAGCACACGACGATGCTTACAATCATACACGGCAAGTGATTCATGTTGGAGCATACTGTTTTCGGCTAAAGACGAGATTAAATCTTGAAAGGCCACTGCCAATCGACATCGTGCAACCTTTGCATCAAATTTTTTACGAAGATGAATATCACGTGCTGACACATATTGTAATTCAACTTCGTTGATTGCTCGTGTTCGCCAGTCCTGAAATTTCTTCTGCAAGATCGCTTGCGAAGTTCTGAGTACTGCTGTCAATATACCCCTACATTTGATACTGACTGACGACGAGGAATTCAAAGCGCGTTCAGCAGCCGCAGTCTGCCAAACATGTACATACACCTGAACTGTTTTTGATTGAGCCCGAGTCAAATCTGACAAAAGAAACCTTGCTCGCTTGCGAAGTTGACAGCAATAGAAAACTGTATCAAATCCAAATCTCATCAGATCCTGTTCATCTTTGAACTCAATGCGAGCCAAGATTCTTTGCCGCGAATAACGTTTCGTTTGTTCAAACCATGACAATAGTGCTTGACTGTATACTTCTTATGTCTGTCTATGAATCAATGCTCTGCCCTTGCTTTCAGCTCGTGCTGTGACAATAGAAATCTGGAGTTCAGCCTCCAACGACCCCATGACTGCAGATTGTATCATGGCATTTGATTCTCTCAAATCCACAAAGTATTTTCTGAGACTTCCCCGCCGCCTCCGCCCATCTTCGCGACGTAACAGCAAATGAGCCAGTTGATCTTTTCTTGCACCAAGACTCCGTCTCAACCATCGCTCCATGCACCACAAAACTGCGCGTTTTGACCGTCGACGAGAGATGACCTTGGCAAAATGCCCTTTTTCCTGACCCCGTTCGGTCTGAAAAACGAGCAAAACGAAGGCTATGGCAACAACTCTAGCCGCTCGACGCCGAACCACACGAGAGAGCATGGTTACTTCAATTCTTGCACGTTGCTTCCAGCCCAGTATTGCATTGGATACTCTCGCCCCACACTCCAAATGTTCTATCCATGTATGGAATACAAAGCGAATTTTCAGACACCTCCAATGGCACATAAACTTTCTGAATTTGAACCTCGTTTGGCACTCCTCAGAGGCATTTTCCCGCCATTGGTCGAAGAATAATGACAAGCAATGCCTCAGAACACAAAGAACAATCTTGTTGTTTTTCAACACCATGGCCTTCTCATTACAGACGTTCTCTTGCCATCTATGCAATACTGTAGAGATCAAATGGAATTTAATACGGATTTCAATACGCCTGCCCGTGACTCTGAGACTCTTCAACTCGAATGCATTGTTGCACCAGCGTACAAATCTTGAAAATTTGGTCAGATTCATCCACCGCAAAATCACCTTCAACGAAAGGAACTGCATCTTTGTGTTTGCAATCATGTCTACACGCCAGACGTTAAAAGTGTCAAACATGGCACGTTTCAGCATCCGATCGATGAAGTTGGATGCAACAATCCTTATGTACTTTACTGTCGTTATATTTTGCCGCCATGTATTCAGCAGCACTACAATACACTGGCGGTGACAATGTCATTCTGCCTTGACGACGTTGCCCCGTGTCTGCCGCAGAACTGAGGCATGTGTGCCCATGTCTCAAAAATCAGTGAGACAGCATGATGCTGCATCCGAAACAATACTCGCCTCAAAACCCAGGACTTTTTGGCCTTCTCGCTTGCAAGCACCTGCCAAGCATCTAGAAAGTGCATAGCAGTCTGGTGCTTCCATCGAGCCACTACTTTGATACTAATGAACTTGGTCTGCATATGCACACGTGTCTTCTTGCACCATTGTGCAAATACGTCACATTTAGTCAGATTCGACCAACGAGAAACAACCTTGACTGATTTGGAACGAACTTGGCGGATCTGTGATACACGCAATCGCAATGTTTCAAAAGCAACAGCGACGCCATTTTTGCCTATTCTGTTAACCACCTGACTGCAGATCAGGTCAGCCCAGAACCATTTTCCATCTTTTTGAAACTTCCTATCAACCTTCAGCCTGGTAAATGTGTACCATAGATCGAAAATGTCAGCTGATGCTTTCTTTTGCTTGCTTGTTGCAGATCAGATTCGCTACCTCCCTTTTTGCATGTGCTCGCACGCTTGTATGCATCTGCCAATCTCCGAGGCAAATTAAAAGCACGGCCTTTTTGCCGTCTGCAGTGAGTTTACGATATTTAACATCCGACTTGTTAGTTTCATCGTATTTCGTGCTAGCAAACGTTGCTGCGCTGCTTGCTGTCGCCAGACGCTCACTACAATCGAGGCAAATCGAACTTGGAGCCGATGAATCAGCCGAATCACTTTCGGGTGCAACCTCAGACTGCAGCAACGGTTTTTCGCAAGAAATTCGAAACCGTTTCTCAATACTCGCTCATCAAGTGATGCGCACTTGCACTCCGCACAATCAACAGCAAGGTGAGACATGAGATTCGCTTCCACTTCCTCCTCCATAATGGTGACCGTTTCGTTCAGCGTCTTTCAGTATCTGTCCCATAATACAAAGTGCATACCCACTAGATGTCTTAAACGCCTCTGAGCGATCAGCTTTATAATTTGCCTAGCACGTTTCTGGCATGCGACAAATCCAGCAAGCATGCCCAACGCGAGACCCGTTGCCCTCATCGTAAACTTTCGTCGTATTACTTCCACCAAAGCAGTCCTCTTGCTTTCATGAATCTCGGCCTTGAAAATCAAGAAGGCGTGCTGACTCCACGCATGAAAACTCGACCCTGGCAATTCACTCGGATAACGCCGCGTTGCCCTTGAATTTATTGCACATAATCTTGATACTCTTTTGTCTTGCTTTGCATACCAGCTGCCAGTCCATCACCATGTACGCCTGTGTCTTGGAACTTCGCCCCCATATGAATGTAGCCACTCGACAAAACAGCCCTCGGCTCCATCGACAGTGATCAACCAATACTCGAAAGCTCAATCGCAAGAATAGCAATTGAGTCGCCACCGTCTTGTTCTCCGCACGGCTCAGGACAAGCAAACATAAATGATCGTGTTGAGCAGATCCGGAATGTTGTGCCTTTGAAATGTAATCAAATCGCATCCATGCAACAAGATGTTTGACTGTTATACGTCTCGAGGTCCGGAAATGTATCAAGCGTCGGGTGTGCTGTAAACGCCTCTGATACGAAACAAAATGTCGGATAGTCTCAAATGCATGATTACAGAGCTCGAGCGAAGATCGTAGTTTCAGATCCTGCGCCTTGGCAAGTGAACGTGCATTCCATTTCCAGCCATCATATGTATAGCGCAGCAACCTCAAAGCAGATCGTCGGTTGATACCAAACATCAGGACCGTCACATGTGCGTCTCGCTTCAGCGTCTCAGATGAGACTCTCTTGCATTCCATGCAATGATCCGTCAGTATTTGAAAAGAATGAAGCAAACCATTCCAGCGATTCCTGTGTTTCGCATGTGCCAGCATTGGTCAGTGCCAGCACCTCTGCACTGATAATCGGAACCAAGATATGAATGCACATACACAAATCAAGTACTCGGTTTTCTGCAAAAAAAATCTCCGCTTGCGCTCCGCGCGCGAGCTCAAAATAGAGTCCAGAAAGTCTGCCTCTGCAGATTCTATAGTTTTCTCTTTGAGCACAGTCAGGCATCGAGACATGATAGCTCGTTTTTTACGTCCGTGCTCTTGGCGTAGCTGCAGCAAGTGAAATTGGTCATGTCTTGCCAAGATGCTGAGCCTTATCCACCTATACAGAAAGCAAGATAGCAGTCGTTTCGACCTTTGGAACAATAGAAAATTGCCTTCGTGGAATGCATATCGTTCATGAGAAATTGTCATCGCAAATGAGTTGATGATTCGGACAAGTAGCCGCATCGTCCTTCGCGGACTACGCGTGCAACACCCAGCTGAAGCACACGGGTGTTCAAGCTCCATTTGTGCCATATGCCTACAGCAGCTCTCAGAGCTGCACCCCTCTACATTGGTCCACACGCAAGCTAATGGCCGAACCTCTGTGATCCTGTAATGTTGCCTTTGCTTACTGCCCGTTCTCTGTGGATGCAAGGTAATACCAACCCTGAAAAGCAGAGCGAGTAGTATTCCGCGTCCTTCGTCTTGAGCAGTAGACTTCAAGGGCAGTTTGTCTTCGTTTTTCTTGGACTGAAAAGTACCAGCTTGCCAGCAAATTCCGAAGTTGGTCTTCGAGAACCAGACTCAGCATCTGGTATGTTCGATGCTGTAGATACTTATGATTCTTACAATTCATAAGGATTAAATACCAAGCACGAGTTAATCTTGAAAGAAACTGATGGATAGACTTTCGGATACAATACAAAGCAACTTTGCGGAAACGCGTACTGCTGCTGCTTTCTTCTCTCCACAAATGAAGAGCAAATATGCCCAAACGACGTACGAGCCGATCCTGCAGTTTTGCGCCTGCAACGTAGTGTGTTAGCAATTCTGAGAGAGATTGACGTTTTTCCACTGCAATCTGTAATGAGTTTGCCGTGCAATCGTGCCAGGTCTCGAGATTCAACTTTAGCGCAGAATACATCGACTTCAATCTCAACTCATGATATCTTTTTCGTAAGCGTCGGACAGAGCATGCGTTCGCTTTGAACACATCAATAACAAATTATGCCCTCATCCTCTGAAATTTTACTGTCCGAGAGATCAAAATATTTGTCCTGCGTCGACGTAGGGCAACACTTTGGGCCCATCCAGCAAAGAAAAATCGAATCATCCGAATAGCAGTTGACACAAAGATCTGCACACGTCTCAATCGCAATATATACTTAGATTGCCATTGTTCTTGAAGCACTGCAAAGGCCTCTCTCTGCACTTCTCGGTCTTTTCTCTTCATGATTGCAAGTACGATCCGGTGTTTCCGAACCAACTCATGCCACACGTACATATATTGCCAAAAATTCCGGCGGAAGTATGCTCGATACTTGTTGGAACTCCTTTCCCACCTGATCGTATTGCGCTTTCTTTCACCAAGACAAGGAGTCCATGACAAAATGGCTCGGCGGATCATCCTCTCGTTCATCTACATTTTCATCAAAGTAGCACGATTGACTCTAATTGCATGAGCCTTGAGAAAGTACAGCACCAACATTGCCAATTCCACGATTTTGTCATGGGCAAGTTTACAAGCGCTTAGCTGTCTGTCTCGCAAACGAAATATACTCAACATCCACAAGTTCCAAAACTGATGAAGCAGTTGTCGGTTTCTCGTGGCATCAATGAGTGTCCCAGCCCCATTTACCACTGACCGTCTATTGATCACTCCCTGATCGTTGCTGAGCAGCTGCAACTGTACAAGCTGCTGCACGACGATAGCATGCCTCCAAGTGTCAAAAAATCGCTTTATATGCGATGATTGGATATGAGACAAGATAATGTACGCCGAGCGGAATAACTGGCCGTTCTGCACATGTGCATTTAGTGCTTGGAGGGTGGCCAACAGAAGGAAATACCTCTGCCGTGTAGTGATTCGACAACAAATAGTTTGAACAAGACGGCTGGTTTCGACGTTCAGAGTCCAAGTGCCAAAACAGTCGAAAAGAGATCTTGAACTGCTTCTTCTCCGTATCTTCATCATCATAGCTCCTATCAAAGCATGAATGTATGTCACGTGATGAGTTGCTTGCAATTCCATAGAATGCAATTCATTTGCATGACGGGCCTTCTTATTTTTCCGCAGAGACCCTACCATAAACATAAATGAAGCAGCAATGTGCTTCAGTCTGAACAATTCTTGCAATTTGTGCGTCTTTGCAACAAGCTCAATTCTCCCGCGCACGCTGATTGTCCAGTGAGCCAGAACACGACGTTGAAGTCTTGATTGCTGCCGTATTTGAACTCGGAGTTCCAAAGTATCCTGTATTCTTTTTCTTGTGAGAAATTCCGCCCAAGACAAGTACACTTTTGACAGAAACACCACTTCTAAGCGAATTTGGAAGTCAAACGAGAACGTGCAGAAACTCTTTGTCAACTGTGTTTGGGTTTTCATCCTATTGAACACCCGACGAACCCAATTCACAAAGCTCCTGATGATGAAGTGTGTGTGCAAGACACGCAGGTGATTCACACGTTCCCATTCTTGCTTCCATAAATGGAAAATGTGTGTAGTCATCGCAGTCCAGTAACGATTTCTTTCTGAAAAGACTTGAAGTCGACTCTCAACTTGATCGTCATCAAGTGCCAGACGCATGTCTACGAATTCTTTCCACTTGTTGAACCTGATTGCAAGCCGCACCTTGCACAATTTCCATTCAAGTCCAATAGCACGTACCCTGTCATCATGGTTCTCAGAAGTGACTATGTTCCATGCTCGCACAGCTGCAGACAAGACACGTACTGCAATGCGGTCTTGCAAAGCTGCTATCCGGTGTGCGCATACCAGCTCTAACCTGGTAACTTGTATGCGCCATGCAGATAACATCCATGCCAGCGAATTTCGAACGCCTCGCTCGTTTAAGAATGTCAGCACATCTGTTCGACTCTTGGACGAATGTGCTGCATCACCCCACTTATAAAATTGTCTTGCAAGACGAAGATGATCCTGTCCGTGCATTGCCTTGATAAATTCCGCAAGAACTTGGAACCGATGGAATCGATGCCGCATCCTGGTCGTTGCTTCGTGGTCCCATTTTCTCAAGGCCCATTTCATCTCGAACAAGCCACGGTTCCTTGCTGCAGATTGCAAAGATTTCTGCATCAATCTTCGTTTTGAGACAATTTTCCGCCAGCATTCAATCAGACAAACCCAGCCAAAACGTACCACCCGTTGGAGAGCATTGTGTGCTGCATCGCGGGCGCGGTGGACAGAAAACAAAAAGGCCATCCATCGAAGCAGAGATCTTGATAATTGTGGATGCAGTAACCGCGAAATACATTTGATCATTTTGTAACGGAGACGCTTTTCTTCTCTTGCTACTGCATGCCAATGCTCTTGTTTGTCACAAATTCGCAGTGCTCCCACTGTTTGTTTTGCGCGCAGCAATCTGACACGCAACTGTTTCCTGATAGCATGTGACATTTTCCATTCTTCCAGCACAAAGAGCAATGAAGATACCCTAAAATATCCTGACGTCTCGTTGGCTGTTTCTCGTGCCTGCTGCAAAAATGATAGCAGACTGCACCACTTTCTCAGCACCATCACCGCCAAATTGCACGTACTAAAGTGCAGGAGTTTCAATCTTCGGCGTTTCAAATCTTCAGCCTCGTTCGCCCTTCCATTGAAGGACTCTCGAATGGCATTATTCCAACGCTTTCTGTAATCCTGGAGCTGCAATTTTTGCCGATTCGAGAAATGAGCAGCATCCACCCATGTGTTGAACGACCCCGGGATGGCAGTGTTCCAACGCTTTCTATGAATCTGGAGCTGCAAATTTTGCCGTTTCGAAGAATGAGCAAAGTCTACCCATTCATCGAAGGACCTCAGCCTGGCAGCATTGCAACGCTTTCTATAGTACTGGAGCTGCAAATTTTGCCGTTTCGAGGAATGAGCAACGTCTGCCCATCCATAGAAAGACCCCAGAATGGCATTGTTCCAACGCTTTCTATAATTCTGGAGCTGCAAATTTTGCCATTGCGAGGAATGAGCAACGTCGGCCCATCCACACAAAGACCTCAGCATTCTGGCAGCATGCCTACGCTTTGCCATTGTTACTTCGTTTTTCCAAAGCAAATTTCCTGGGGTCAATCTCTCGTGCCATCTCTCGAGACTTCGAGCAAGCACTTTAATATCTAACCCTCTTTCAAACAACAGAGCTCCAGCCCGCACTCGATCCGTTTTCGATATTGCAGCTAGCCATCGGCCCACACTTCTTACAGCAAGCAAAGTGTACTGCGCCATGTTTTGTACTTCAACCGCAAGTGCTACATTGCCTCTCCAGGCGCTGCAATAAGTTACAAGAAGCTGCTTTCTTAGACGGCGTATGATTTTGATGGACTTCATATCCATCATGCGAATCTCGTGTGTTGTGTCTTGCCAAGTCTCAAAACCTGACATAAGTGTGTGTGATCTTTGCTGGAAGTTTAGCTTGATGCGCGCGTCTTCGATGCGTCGTAGCATTTCAGTACTACACGACCATGTAATGAATGCGAGCGTCAAAATATGGTTCAAAACATGGAAGACAATCCGAGTCGCTTTCTTCTGCAAGACGCTTTGCTCGGTCGTGTACTCTCGCCACCTAATTAGTGAAGAACTGATCATGCAATCCAGCATTCTTTTGACAATTTTGTAAATCTTGTTCTTGAGCCGCAGTCTCTCACTCGCATATTCAATCCAATTCTCCATTGATGAACGAATGGCATAACCTAAAAACTTCTTCGTCAACTTGGCGGAAACTGTGGCCAGGTGCCTCTGACATGATGCGTGCTGGCTCCAGCCACAGAAGCCCTGAAAGAAGACCATGCGCTGCCATCTATATTGCACTTTCTCCCCAGCGTTTCGCATGCCCTTGAGCTCCACAGCTCGCTCTTTGAGGGTGTCAAAGACTATACTCAACCCAACTTGTATCCAGCGCAACAAATTCTTGAAACGGATTTGTTTTTCCTCTTTGATGCTGTTTTTCCAGCGGTCCATGGCGCCAGCAATCGCCAGGTTGTGCACAACCCGGAGGAGCACTCTCTGTAATTCGGTCCTCTGAACATTCAAGAGTTTCACATGCAACATCCAGACATCATATGCCCTAGCC
>Ga0105054_10006142_pt1 | contig 16881 bp, 13 predicted proteins | sample BON02_FD_78091 | JGI IMG/M metagenome (GOLD analysis project Ga0105054, IMG submission 78091) | Freshwater microbial communities from Lake Bonney liftoff mats and glacier meltwater in Antarctica - BON-02 (megahit assembly) | ecosystem: Environmental > Aquatic > Freshwater > Ice > Glacier...
ACTACTGTTGATGCTTCGTGCTACGGAGTTTGCGATGGTGAAGCCACGGTTGTTGCTTCTGGCGGAACAGGTGCTTTCACCTATCTGTGGAACAATCCTTCCGCAACAGCTAACGACACGGTTATTGCTCTTTGCGCTGGAACTTACACCGTTGTAGCTACGGATGCTGCGGGTTGTATCGATTCAACAACCGTTACCATCAACGAGCCGGATTCAATCAGCATCACCATAACACCAACTTCTGTCAGCTGTTTCGGAGACTGCGATGGTACTGCAATTGCGCTTGCTACTGGTGGAACAGGTTCATACACCTACCAATGGAATGATCCTGGTTCAACAGCAAACGATACGGTAATCGGTCTTTGCCCAGGCATTTACGGATTGGTAGTGACTGACTCACTTGGTTGTACTGCAACCGCCTCAACTGTTATTGCAGAACCGCTCGTGCTTACGCTCTTGGGTTCTGGAATAAACATCACGTGTGGCGGACAGTGCGATGGAATTGCAGGCGTGCTTGTTCAAGGTGGAACAGCTCCTTACGGTTACGCATGGGATGATGCAAACAACTCAACAACTCCGTTCATTACAGGCTTGTGTGCAGGAACTTACCAAGTTGTGGTAACGGATGCGAATGGTTGTTCAGATTCTACGAGCATTACCATTATCGAACCACCAGTTCTTGAAGCGCTTGTCGCGGTTCAGAATCCTACTTGTGGTGGTGTTTGCGATGGTGAATTGACGGTTACACCAACAGGTGGAACTCCAAACTACACCATTCTTTGGTTGCCAGGACTTCAGACCACGCCAACAATCACAGGACTATGTGCTGGACAATACACCGTGATTGTAGTGGATGCTTCAGGATGTGCTGATACAACTAGCATTAACTTGACAGAGCCACCAATTCTAACGGCAGCCATCACTTCTGTGACTCAGGTTCTTTGCTCAGGCAATTGCAGCGGAGAAGCTACGGTTACGCCATCAGGTGGGACTCCTCCGTTTACATATTCTTGGAATACGAATCCAGCACAAACAAGCAGCACAGCTACAAATCTTTGTGTTGGAATTTGGACAGTAACCATCACGGATGATATTGGTTGTACGACTACGGCTTCAACGACTATCAACCAAGACAATGCTTTGACTGCAACGGTTCCTATTTTCACAAACGTATCGTGTAACGGTGCAGGAGATGGAACGGCCACAGCATTTGCCAATGGCGGTGTTGGACCATACACTTACTCGTGGAATGATCCAAACTTCCAGAACACGCAAACGGCAACTGGCCTTGTTCCTGGAAGTTATACCGTAACGGTAACAGATTCTCAATCGCCAGCTTGTGTTACTCAAGCGTCCGTAATTATTACAGAGCCTGCTACTCTGACCTTATCTGCAAGCGCAACAGATGTGACTTGCGGAACGGATTGTGATGGTGTTGGAACAGCAACTCCAGTTGGAGGAACTGCACCTTACGTCATCACTTGGAATGATCCAGGTGGTCAGGGAACTAACCTTTGTGTTGGAACATATACTGCAACGGTAACAGATGCCAATGGATGTACTGCTCTTGCAAGTGCAACGGTCAATGGTCCACCGGCAATTGTATCAAATGCAACAAGCGTAGCATCAACCTGTAGCAATATCTCCAACGGCTCCATCGACCTATCGGTTGTGGGTGGCGTTCCGGGATACTCCTACAACTGGTCTCCAGGAGGAGCTCAGACGCAAGACCTGACAGGCGTTCTGTTCGGTACTTACACTGTGGTCATCACAGACGCTATCGGTTGTTCTATCACTGCTTCTTACAGTATTGGAACATTGGTGAACATCGTTGCTGATGCTGGATTGGGGGATACCGTTTGTATCGGTAATCCGATTCTTTTAGATGGTTCTGGTGGCGGAAGTTACCTGTGGTCGCCAGCAGCCACGTTGAGCGATTCAGCTGTTGCAGACCCGATTGCTACACCAATTGATACGACTACGTATTATCTGACCGTAAGCATCGGAAACTGCGTGGCTGTTGATTCTGTTACCATCTACACTTACAACAATCCTCCAGTTGATGCGGGAAACAATCTGTTAATTCCAACTGGTGGTTCTATTGGATTGAACGCAAACGGAGTGGTAACGGGATGGACTTATAGTTGGGAACCAGCGGAATTCCTCGACAATTCGAGCATTACCAACCCAACGGCTCGGCCTGATGGAACAACGATGTTCTATGTGACCGTTACGGATGAGAACGGATGTACAAACACCGATTCGGTTCTTGTTGAGGTAACACCAGGAATACTATTCCCCGATGGTATCTCGCCTAACGGGGATGGTATAAACGATACTTGGAGAATTGACAACATTCAATTGTTTGAAGATGCCATTGTAGAAGTGTACAACAGATGGGGACAGATGCTGTTCCAGTCGGCACCGGGCTATCCTGTGCCATGGGATGGTCGATTTAAAGGCGAAGACCTTCCTGTTGGAACATACTACTACGTGATCTACTCAGCCAATTTCGCGGAGCCGTTCACAGGACCAATCACTATTATTAGATGATCATGAAGAGAATTCTATACATATCAACCCTCTTTGTTGGATTCTCGCTGGCCTCCTTTGGTCAGCAGATTCCTCAATACAGTCAGTATATGCTCAACGACTATATACTGAATCCTGCTACCACGGGGCAGCACGACTATTGGGAAGTCAAATCGAACAACCGACTGCAATGGGTAGGAATTACCGATGCGCCAAGAACCTTTATCCTTTCGGCACACGGCCCATTTAAGAAACAGAACATGGGAATGGGAGGTTCGGTGTTTGCCGATATTACGGGGCCAACAAGCCGTGTGGGTTTTTACCTGTCATATGCCTATCACCTCAAACTGAGTAAGTCTCTAAAGTTGGGAATGGGATTGAGTTTCGGACTCCTTCAGTACCGTATTGATGGAACAAAAGTAACCCTCTACGATAACGGTGATCCCGTGTTCCCAAATCAAATGATGACGGTTTACACAGCCGATGCAACCTTCGGATTGAACCTGAAACATAAGAACTTCAATGTGGGAATCTCCTTGCCACAGCTTATTGGCAATGAGTTGAAATTCCTCGAAAATCAGGACAATCCAGACAGCAGGTTGGCTAGACACTACATGCTCATGGGCGGTTATACCTTCCACGTGGGCGATTTCGGTATTCAGCCGAATTTGCTCCTGAAGTACGTATTTCCAGCACCACCGCAGTTTGATGCGGGATTGAAATTGGATTGGAGAGATCAGTTCTGGATTGGTGCTTCATACCGGCATGACGATGCTGTTTCGTTCATGGGTGGATTGGCGTATAAAGACTTTCTCGTGTTTGCTTACAGCTACGACATGGCCACTTCTAACCTCAGAAACTACTCTAACGGAACGCACGAAATGATGGTTGGCGTCCGCTTTAGACCTTGGAAGAAAGTGGCCACCGAAAGTCCAGACACTGCCCCTGCGGGAGATTCGGAATAAGACGTTCTAATGATTTGAATGAAAAAGCCTGAGCAACTTGCTCAGGCTTTTTTTTGTGCTTGTTTAAGGCATAGTGAATAGTCGTTTGTAGCAAGTGCGAGATAGATTGCGTTGTGCACGCATAGGCAACGCTACATCTTTTGAAGGCAACGCTTATTTTAGCAGTAGTATTAGAACGCATTTCTTAATGCAAATGGTATTCTGATTGCTGCATGAAACAAGAATCACAACGCATAGCTTTTGAAGAGACTGGGCCATTGGAAATGGCTCGGGATTTCTTCTTTAATCGCCTGAAATGGCGCACGCGAATCTCTCGGTCAGAGTTTGAAACATACAGTCTGTTACTGGCTAAGCATTCTGCGTTTTATAGAGAGCTTTCGCCCGATATGAAAGCTAAAACCATAAATAGGGTAGTGGCGTTTGCCAGTAGCAAGAAATTTGTTGGGCATGGTTTAGATGTAACCATGGAAATGAAACTTACCGTGGCCTTTGCTGCGGTAAAACTCACCTTCGGATTTGAGCGTTATCTAATTCCAATTTTGCACACCATACATATTGCTTCGGGTGCGTTTTACACGCCTATGATAAAGCAGCAGACCACAGGGTTGACATCCGAAAATGGCACCATGTATCTGGCTTGGGACAGTGTACTTTCTGGAATAGAAAATGAGGAGGATGGACTGTATTTGGCGGTGCATGAAATGGCGCATGCGCTTAAAATTGATACGGTGAAAGGCTCTCCGTCTAAAGAACGCTTTGCATTTTACCTCAACACTTGGTTAAAGGAGGCTGAGGTTGCAAAAGCTACATCGGACTACCGTTTTATTCGTGCTTATGGTAAAACAAATATGCACGAGTTTTTTGCGGTTTGTATGGAGAATTTTGTGGAACGACCAGCGGAGTTTTACAAGCATGAACCAAGCTTATTTGCACACACTTGCTATTTGCTCAACCAGTTTCCATTAGAGACCAAACGGAGGGAGCTTACGGCAACGGCCGTCTCTTCACTAGCCAAGCGAACGGGGGTCAGGTTTCCGAAGGCATCTGCCAAGGATTATTCGCACCACTCGTGGCATTGGAGCTTGACCTTGCTTATGATATCTGTATTTGTTTCGCCTGCCTTTATAATGGGCCTCACATTGGACGCTCACTTACCCATTGATGGCTGGGCGTTTTATATCATGTTCTGCCTGATTGCTGCCGTGCTGTTTTACCGCCCGGTGATACTGTATAAGGCATTGAGCATAGATAAGTACTTCGCCTTTATATTATTTGGCGGAGGACCGTTGCTTTATTCAGGTGCTTTGGTGGTGGATGCTGTTCTTCCGGTGCACCGATGGGAGGAATCCAGTAAGGTGCTAAACGCATCGCCTGATTTATTTAAGCATAAAACACTTTTGACGCTGGAAGACGAGGCGTTGATGGAATGGGAAGAGATTACCGAACTGCCCATTGGCTTTATGCAGGACTACCGCGGCAATCCGAATATGACTATGCACGCTGAGTTTGGGGTTGGCATTATGGGGATTACGCGGCTGAGGGAGTCTTGGTATACCGTAGCAGCGCGGCCTTCGGGGGAAACCGTTCAATAGGGAGTGCTTAACGGATTGATTTCTACTCAGACGGTTTAGACCTACTACCGTTAAGTTGGCGGTAGGTTAAGTCATACTGGTTATATGCCACAGATGACAGAAACAATAAGAACATTTGACAGAAAATTCAAGCTCAGGGCAGTTGTACTGAGTGCGTATTGCCTTTGCCCCCTACCTTGTTCACTATTCCATGGTCGCTGCTCGCTATTTCACTTTTAACATTCTTTAATTTGCACAGCACAATCCGCTGCCCATTTTTGGGTTGAGGAATGCAACAGAAAAAACCTTGTCAATCCTTAAAAAGCTAGCAGGTCAGACCGCCATCTATGGACTCAGTTCCATTGTGGCGCGCTTTCTTAATTACCTCCTCGTGCCTTTGCATACGGTGGTGTTTGTGCCGCAGCAGTACGGGGTTATTACCGAAATGTATGCCTATGTCGCTTTTCTCATCATTCTATTGACGTATGGTATGGAAACGGCCTTTTTCCGTTTTTCCACCAAGGAGGAACATGAATCGAAGACCGTTTTCTCTACCATATTGAGTTCGTTGGCGAGCAGCACAGCGGTGTTTATCCTCATGGCTATCATCTTCGCGCAGCCTATTGCCGAGTGGTTGCTCTATCCCGACAATAAGGAATATGTGGTGTGGTTTGCCATTATTGTAGGGTTAGATGCGGTATCGTCCATACCCTTGGCGCGGCTACGTTCGGAGAACAAGGCCAAGACCTTTGCTGGTATCAACATCGCCAATGTGCTGGTAAACATTGGTCTCAATGTGTTCTTTCTTCGCTACTGCCTACCGCTTGTTGCCGAAGGTGGTGGCAATTGGTTTACCGATACCTTTTACGATGCTGGAACGGGCGTAGGCTACGTTTTCATTGCCAACCTCATTGCCAGCATTGTCAAGTTCCTTCTGCTGGGGTCAACCATGCTTCGCGGACTCACTAAACCACAGTGGAGCTTGCTGAAACCCATGCTCATTTACTCTCTTCCACTGCTCGTTGCCGGATTGGCTGGAATGATGAACGAAATGTTTGACCGCGTGATGCTAAAACGCATCCTCTATCCCATTCTTGGGCAAGATGGAGCCATGTATCAGTTGGGAGTTTACGGTGCCTGCTACAAACTCTCCATCGTTATTTCGTTGATGATACAGGCGTTCCGCTATGCAGCCGAGCCGTTCTTCTTCTCGCAAGAGAAAGAAGCAGGTAGCAAGGAGCTGTACGCCAAAATAATGACCTATTTCGTGTGGATACTGGCTGGAACCTTCCTCTTCGTAATGCTCTACATCGACCTATTCAAATACTTTATTCCGAACGAGGAGTATTGGGTCGGACTGAAGGTTGTTCCGATTCTCCTGATGGCAAACATCTTCCTCGGCATCTACTACAATCAATCGGTGTGGTACAAACTCACGGAGAAGACCTCGCACGGTGCCGGATTGGCCATTTTTGGGGCAGTCATTACCATCGCCATCAACCTGCTTTTCATCCCCAAATACGGTTACATGGCTTCGGCTTGGGCCACCTTTGCCTGTTACGGTTCCATGATGGTAGCGTCCTATCTGCTGGGAAGAAAATACTATCCCGTTCCTTACGAATTGGGGAAACTCTTTGGCATGGTTGGAGGTGCTGCGCTGCTCTATTGGGGGAGTGTGGTACTCAACGTTTCCGAAATGCCATACGGAATGGCATTGAACGTGCTTTTCCTTCTCACATACGCGGGGCTTTCGTGGTTCCTCCTCCGCCCCAATTTTAAGTAGTTTTGCTCTCCCGAACGAAGAAAAAACAGAAATGGAAGTACAGGTAATAAATCGTTCGGAACACGCCCTCCCCAACTACGAAACAGAGCTTTCGGCTGGAATGGACTTGCGGGCAAACATCGAAGCAGATATTGAGTTGAAAAGCTTGGAAAGGGTACTTGTTCCAACAGGGCTTTTCATCGCATTGCCTAAAGGAACAGAAGCTCAGATTCGCCCTCGTAGCGGGCTGGCATACAAGCACGGTTTAACTGTATTGAATTCTCCAGGAACGATTGATGCAGATTACCGTGGAGAGATAAAGGTGCTATTGGTAAACCTTTCTGCCGAACCGTTTGTTATCAAGAACGGTGAGCGCGTGGCGCAAATGGTTATCGCCAAACACGAACAGATATCGTGGGCCGAAGTTGAAATTCTGGATGAAACGCTGCGCGGTGCAGGAGGATTCGGACACACAGGAAAGCATTGAGCAGAACCCTTCATATACTATTGATTTTTGTACTCGCCCTCTGGGTTGGTGTTGCCAACGCTCAGAAACGCACTAAGAAAGACAAGGAACCGAGCTACGAGGACAACCGCAAGATCACCGAGCTGTTCTTTGATGCCAGCAAGCAGAAGATGCTCGGCAACTACGAAGAGGCTGCTGAACTCTATCACAATTGCATCAAGATTGACCCGAACAATGCCGCCAGTTATTACGAATTGGCTAATCTTCTCACTACAAGTCAGCAGGTGCCCCAAGCACTTCCGTTTGCACTCCGTGCATTGGAGCTCGACCCAACCAACGAATGGTATTCACTCTTTACCGCAGAAATTCAACTTGGGTTGAATGACTTCCAATCTGCAGTTAAGATCTACGAACGCTTGACGAAGGAACATCCTGAGAAGGTGGAATACCAATATGAGTTGGCAACTTCTTATCTCTATCTGAACAGGTTAGAGGAGGCCATAAAAGCCTACAATAAGATTGAGGAGGTGATTGGAATAAGCGAAGAAATCTCTATTCAGAAAGAGAAAATCTTCCTGCAAATGGACCGCTTGGAAGATGCGGTGAAGGAACTTGAACATTTGATTAGCAACTTTCCGGGAGAACAGCGTTACCTAGGCATGTTGGCAGAGGTTTATATGGCCAACGAAATGCACGACAAGGCATTTGTGGTGTACGAGCGGATGGCCAAAAATCATCCTGATGATCCAATTCTGCATCTGAACCTTGCAGAATTTCATCGTACAAGAGGCGATTACGATGCCTCGTACAAAGAATTAAAATTGGCATTTGCCAGTCCCGAGTTGAGTATCGATAACAAGATTCAGGTAATGATGTCGTATTACAACCTCACCACGGGCAATGACAAACTCTTGGTTCAGGCATACGAATTGCTCGACTTATTGACAACGGCACATCCTACCGATGCAAGGTCGTTTGCGATGAAGGCAGATTTTCTGCTGCGCGATGGCAAGTTGAAAGAATCGCGTGATGCCTTCTACGAAACCGTGAAACTCGACAGCAGTCGTTTCCTAGTGTGGAGTCAGCTAGTGAATACTAGCTACGAACTCCGCGATTGGGAAGCTATGAAGGTTGATAGCAAGAAGGCGTTGGAACTGTTCCCTAATCAGGGCGTTCTCTACCTGCTCAACGGCATTGCACACAACAATCTCAAGGAATACAAAGAGGCCGTAAGCATCCTTTCTGAAGGTGAGATTTTCACCAGAACGGAGTCGTACATGAATGTGCAGTTGCTTTCGGTGCTTGCAGATGCACACAATAACCTAAAGCAATACAAAGAGTCTGACGAGGCATTTGAAAAGGCCATCAAGAAGGATCCGAACAATCCATTATTGCTTAATAACTACAGTTACTTCCTCTCGTTACGGGCAGAAAAACTTAACCACGCGGAGGAAATGTCGAAAAAGGCAAACATACTCCAGCCACGTGAGGCTAACTATCAAGACACATATGCTTGGATTCTTTTTCAGCAGCGTAAATACGAAACTGCCCTTGAGTGGATATTGAAAGCCATTGCCAGTGGAGGAGGCACAAGTGGTGTGATTGTAGAGCATTACGGAGATATTCTCTTCAAAATGGCTGAAAAGGACATGGCTTTGGAGCAATGGAAATTGGCCTTGGAATTGGGCGACCACAGCGAGGAGCTTCCTGCCAAAATTGAAGGAACAAAGCTTCCATAATTGGCAATGAGAATTCCCTTATCGTTTATTACCGCAGTGCTGTTCGTATCGGTGCTTTTCGGTTGCAAAAGCAGCCAAGTGGCCACCAAACCATCCGGGCTCCCTAAGATTACCACCGCACAGCTGCTAGATTCGGTAAGAACGCACAGCAGCTACGAATTTCTTGAAGCGAAACTGAATGTCAATCATTCCACAGCCGAAAAAACGCAGAGTTTTGGAGTACGTGCCCGTTTTAAAAAAGACAGCATTATCTGGCTTTCCATCACCCCCGGATTGGGAATTGAAGTGGTTCGCGTGGTTATTACGCCCGATAGCATTAAGATGGTTAATCGCATTGAGCAGAAGTACTTTTCTGAGTCGTTTGAGAAGACGAACGAAGTGCTAAAAATGGAGGTAAGCTTCGAATTACTTCAATCTGCCCTGACGGGAGAATTTGTTCGCCTTTATGATGAACAGATGTATATGCTAAAGCCACTGGTTGACCTTTACACGCTAGAGGCCGCCTCGGATAAAATACCCACGAGCAGTGCGCCCCTGAAACTGGAACAACGGACGGAGATTGACCCCAGTATTTGGCGCGTGACGCGTTCTGTGCTCAAAAACCCAGCACGAAACGAACAGATTCTTGCCGAATACCACGACTTCCAGCAACTGGAAACAATGATATTCCCCACCTCCATGCGTTTCCGAACACAAGGAAAAGAGAATATTGCCGTTGAGCTTAACTGGTCAAAGATCGAAGAGAAAAGTACCTTGCGGTTTCCTTTCAATATTCCGAGCAAATATGTTCCTTATTAAGCGCAACATACTTCTGATTCTGCTGGTTTTCGGTTCGGTTGTGGCCTTCGGTCAGGACAAAAAGGATCTTGAAGACCAGAAAAAGCAACTGCAGAAGGATATTGAATTCACCAATAAACTCCTCAACGAGACGGCTGCCAACAAGAAAGCATCACTGAGCGAGTTGAACCTCCTCAGCTCTAAAATCAACAAACGGGTACAGCTCATCAACACCATTCTCCGCGAAGTAGACATGGTGCAACAGCAGATAGATCAGACCAGAGGCGTGGTGAAATCGTTGGAAGACGACCTCAAACGCCTCAAGGACGAGTATGGCAAAATGCTGTACTACACCTACAAGAATCAGAGCAAATATGACCGACTGCTCTTCATTCTTTCATCAGAGGATTTCAATCAGGCTTACAAACGCATCAAGTATTTCCAGCAGTATTCTAAGCACCGACAGCAGCAGGCCAAAGCCATTGAAGAGGTGAAAGCATCGTTGGAATCGCGCACAGATGAACTGGCGCAGAAGAAGAACAAAATGGCCTATTTAGTTGAGGATAAGGAAAAGGAGAAGATTCAGCTTTCAACAGAGAAAGAGGAGCAGGATAAGATGGTGAAGACCTTGAAACAGAAGGAAGGCGACCTAAAAAAACAGTTGAAGGACAAGGAACGCGATGCCAAGAAATTGGAGAAAGCCATCGCCCGTATCATTGAGGAGGAAATCAGAAAAGCGAAGGAAAAGGCCACCAAAGACAACACAACAACCACAACCAAATCTGGTTTTGCGCTTACACCTAAAGAACTAGAGCTTTCTGGGCAGTTTGCAGACAATGAAGGGAAATTACCTTGGCCGTCTGACCGTGGCGTCATTACAGCTTACTTTGGCGAGCACGCACATCCTACAATGCCTTCCATCAAAATTGAGAACAACGGCATTGACATCACCACAGATAAAGGCACTAAGGCGCGAGCCGTTTACGAAGGCACCGTTTCAGCAGTTGTCTCCATTCCTGGTGCTCACAAGGCGGTCATTATGCGTCATGGAGAATTCCTAAGCGTGTATGCAAATCTTGAAGAAGTGACTGTTAAGATGGGCGACAAACTCAGTGTAAAACAGGAGATAGGGTTGGTGGTCACCAGTCGCGAAGACGATAGGACGGTACTTCATTTCGAAATATGGAAGGGCGCTACGAAACTCAATCCCGCCAAATGGATTGTGAGTAAAAAATAAAATGTCTATCCGTTTGCTAGCCCAAACACTTTTCAGGTAGCGTCACACTGTCCGCCTCAGGCGGATAAGGGTCTGAATGCAATAGCTGATAGATGCTGATGCGCCTGAGGCGCACAGCGTGACACAATTTGCTGACTTTGGATATGAAGACAGACTCATTAAAAATAAATACATTTGCCCCATGCTTTTAGCTTCAATCATACTTGGTGTTTTTGGCCCACAGGAGGTCATCATTATTGCAGTAATAATTCTTCTACTGTTTGGTGGAAGAAAGATTCCTGAACTGATGAAAGGCCTTGGAAAAGGCATCAAGGAGTTCAAAGATGCCTCCAAAGGCGAAGAGACCGATAAGATTTCTGACAAGAAAGATTAAGCCCCGACCATCGTCTGAATGGGCAACAACATTTCATCCTATCATCTCGCGTTAAAAGAAGGAACAACCACGGTTCGTAAGACCGTTGAGGCATTTCTAGCGCGTATTTCCGAAACCAAAGATCTGAATGCCTTCTTGGCCGTTTATGCTGATGAAGCATTGGAACGCGCTGATACTATTGACAAGAAACTCGCCTCCGGCACTGCGGGAAGATTGGCGGGCGTAGTTGTCGGCATCAAGGATAACATCTGTTACGAAGGTCACGGAGTGCAAGGTTCAAGCAAGATTCTGGACGGATTTGAATCGCTTTACAGCGCAACAGCCGTTGAAAAACTGCTTGCTGAGGATGCCATCATCATTGGTCGATTGAACTGCGATGAATTTGCCATGGGCAGCTCCAACGAGAATTCCGCCTTCGGAAATGTGTTGAATCCGTTGGATAAAACGAGAGTTCCTGGAGGTTCGTCAGGAGGTTCGGCTGTGGCGGTTGCTGCAGACCTTTGCCATGTTTCGTTGGGTTCAGAAACAGGCGGTTCGGTCCGCCAGCCAGCTTCGTTCTGTGGATTAGTGGGAATTAAACCAACCTATGGCCGTATTTCGCGCCATGGATTGTTGGCGTTTGCTTCCAGCTTTGATCAAATCAGCCCGTTTGCGAAGAATGTAGAAGATGCCGCGCTTATCACGGAAGTGATGTCTGGTAACGATGAGTTCGACAGCACTGCTTCAAGCCGAAAGGTTCCGAGCTACGCTCCAAAACCGATTGGGAAGAAGAAGTTCGCCTATCTGAAGGATTGTGTGGAAAGCGAGGCACTTGATGCTACCATCAAAACGCGTTTCATGGAAGTTGTAGAGAAACTGAAAGCTGATGGACACACCGTTGATGCCGTTGATTTCCCATTGCTCGATTTTCTCATTCCTACATATTACATCCTCACAACGGCCGAAGCATCATCCAATCTCTCGAGATATGATGGCATGCGTTACGGTTATCGTAGTGAGAAAGCCACTGACCTTGAAAGCACCTACAAACTATCTCGCTCTGAAGGTTTTGGAACGGAAGTGAAACGCAGAATTATGCTCGGAACATTCGTGCTTTCGGCAGGATATTACGATGCATACTACGCCAAAGGTCAACGCGTGAGACGACTGCTCAAGAACACCACCGATGAGTTGTTCTCAAAATATCACATGATTCTTTCTCCAACCACGCCAGATGTGGCTTTCAAGTTTGGAGAGAATTCGGATGATCCAATCAAGATGTACCTCGAAGACATTTTCACGGTGATGGCAAATCTGGTGGGTATTCCTGCCATTTCCATTCCCGTAGGAACGAAAAACGGACTTCCGTTCGGAATGCAAGTAATGGCCGATCAGTTTGAAGAAGCGGAGTTGTTCTCCACTGCCAAGTACATTATGGAGGATTGCGCGGGCTAATCGCGCTCACAAACTTTATCCTTCTTCCAACATTTCAAAAAGCTCGTCAATTGCCTGTTTGATGTTGTCGCGCACATCGGTTATCGACCCTTCCATCATATAGCAGGGAGCAGTGATGATTTTGTTTTCAACATCAACGGTAATCTCTTGAATTGTGGTCATTACAGCCACAGCACCCGTCTTTTCCATTGCTTGGCTGATGGCATCAATATCATAAGGAGATGCTTCTTCTGTGCTTCCAACGGTCAAATGTGCTTCCAATCCTGCGCCTTGCAATGCCTTGGCAATTACGGTTGGTCCCATGCACAAGCCAACAATAGGTTTTTTGGCATGGACAAACTCGTTGATGATTCGTTTCACCTCTCCATTAATTTCTCCATCTGGCCCACTAAAAGCCCATTTAGTCAGGTTCTTTGCCGCCCCGAAACCTCCAGGAATGACAAGTGCATCAAGGTTATCTGCTTTCATATCAGCAAGGTCAGAAATGGCTCCACGTGCAATTCGGGCCGCTTCCACCATCACGTTGCGTTTCTCAGGCATTTCATCGCCAGAAATATGGTTGATTACATGGTGCTGTTCGATATTCGGTGCCATGCAAACGGCCTCGCCTTTGTTCTCATCAATCGCCAAAAGTGTAAATACACTTTCGTGAATCTCTGACCCGTCATAGACTCCATTTCCTGAAAGCAATACTCCGATTCTGTAGCTCATAGTTGTTTGGTTTGAGGGTGAAATTAATGAAAGTCGATGGTCAACGGACTATAGACCATGGTCTGAAAAAACTTTACCACTTGGTCAACTGATTACTTACACAAAACGAATGGCCGAACTGAAAATCCAACGCAACGCTGCTCCCGCCCTCGATTTCCTCAATTCCGTTGAAAACGAAAAACGCAGAGCGGATGGCCTTGCCGTACTCAAAATAATGGAGGAAGTAACGCGCGAAAAGGCCGAAATGTGGGGTGATAATATTGTCGGTTTCGGCAGCTACCATTACAAATATGCCAGCGGAAAGGAAGGCGATTGGATGCTGACAGGCTTCTCTCCGCGCAAGACATCACTCACGATTTATATCATGGCCGGATTTGGCCGTTATGAAGAACTCCTGCTGAAACTGGGTAAATTCAAGTGCAGCAGATCATGTCTTTACATCAACAAGTTGGAAGATGTGGATACTGATATTTTGAAGGAGTTGATAGGGACGAGCGTGGAGAGAATGCGTGCCGGCTGAAGGTTACGGAATTATCTCACACCATTCATAGAGAACAAAACCCCATTATCACTCTATCACCAACCGGGCTGTGCCAACCATTATGGATTCGACCTCGTTAAAAACTTGGCAGAAATACAGTCCGCGCGACAATGTTCCAGTCAATGGAAGCAGCGTAAGGTCAGAACTAGCCTTTTGAGAAAACACCTGCCTACCATGTATGTCAAAAATCCGAACCTCACAGGATTGGTTCTCCTTATTGTCGTAGGTTACCGTTAAATCGCCAATCGTTGGATTTGGATAAAGATGAATGCCCTGATTCGTGTTTTGGACAGATTCTTTGACTCCTAAAATTCCATTACACAGACTTTCGACCTCCGATTGAGATAGTGCTCTATCCCATAACGCAACATCATCAATGGTTCCATGGAAATAGTTGGATGCCCCTCCTGTATCTCCGTCTTTTCTACCAATACTTCCCGGAACATTTGAATATGCAATTTGTGTCGAACCACTACCAGAGTATGAGCCGCCAGCATTGACACAATCAATGTAGATATCCATATCTGTCGTTCCTCTAACCACAAATGTTAGCCAATACCATTTTTGGCTAACCACCGTTTCTTCCGACAATTTTGTCCTTCGATTGTTTGAGCCAGTATTTCCCAGTCCGCCAGCATAGGACACGGCTACCTTACCTGCTTGTCCAACCTCAACAAGATTACACCATGACCCATGGTAATTATTTTGGAGATTATCGGTTGTGAACATGTTAGAATATTGGGTCTGAATTGATTCAAACTTCACTCTTAGCGAATAGGAGAATGGCAAACTTGGTCTTAACATTGGACTGTTGGGAAGGTCAATAAAATCATTGATTCCATCAAAGAAAAACGCGGAATTAGGATTTAGAGCTTCATCATCTACTGCAACAGGACCATTGACCGTTCCGTTAAGGCCGTTCGAACTAAAATCGATAGCGTTAGCATCCAGTTTGTAATAAAGCAACAAGCCGTTTGTGATGGATTGACTATGCGTTAAAATCGGGAAAAAGCATAGTAACATAAAAAAATTCAGTTTTGAAATCATGTGATTAATTTGGCCAAAAATACACTTTAAGTTTTTCGAAGAATTCACCCAATGACATATATCTTCATGCTCTGTACTCATAAAATATGAGAAATAAAATGATTCCAGACAACGCAACCAACTTCCTTTACCTCTCCGACATCCTCCCAACGGAGCATCCAGAATTTTTCAAACGCTTTGAAAAAGTGCTGAAGGAATGTGGCATTCCGTTCGCGTTACTTCCTGGCACCAAAGACATTTGGGCCAAGGATTACATGCCTGTTCAAACCAGCAAAGACGAGTTTATTCAGTTCCGATATGAACCCGATTACCTGATGGATTCGCCCGAAAACAAGGCAACTATTTCCAACGTGGATGCCATTTGCAAGGCGATTGGTATCAAACCAATAAAATCCAATGTCAATTTGGATGGCGGCAATGTGACCAAATGGGATGATAGCGTGATTCTGTGCGAAAAGGTGTTTTTCGAGAACGAAGAATTAGAAGAAGACGACCTCATTGAAGAGCTGTTAGAGCATTTCAATGTGCGGGAAGAGAAGCTGTTTTTTGTGCCATGGGATGAAAACGATTTCACCGGACATGCCGATGGTATGGTGCGTTTTGCAGATGAGAATACGCTTATCATCAACGACTATTGGCAGGAAAATGAGGAATTTCAAGACCTATTCCAAGAGGCAATTGAAGCTACAGGCTTGGACATTATCATTCTTCCGTATGAACCAGAAGACGACCCAACGTTGGTAAGTGCGGTCGGGCTGTATCTCAATTATCTGGAGATGGAACAGGCGGTAATCGTTCCTGTATTCAATCTTCCTTCGGATGCAAAAGCAATGGAAATTCTAACGGAAATATTCCACGACAAGAAGGTGGTTGCTTTAGAATGCACCGAATTAGCCCGAAAAGGCGGCATTCTGAACTGCATTTCTTGGAATATTCTCGTTTAAACGGTCCTTTTCTTACCCAGCAACAACGAGTTGAGCTTGTAGCTACATTTGGCACAACAAAAAACCTAACATGAAATTCCTCTCAACTCTTCTTGTATCGCTTACTTTTAGTTCTATTCTATTTGCCCAAGCCCCACAAAAAATGAATTACCAAGGCGTTGCCCGCGATAATAACGGTAACGTTCTAGCCAATCAGAACATCGGTTTGCGACTGAGTATTCTGAGTGGTTCTATTTCTGGAACAACCGAATACTCCGAAACGCAAGCAGTTGCCACCAATGATTTTGGACTCTTTAACGTGGCTTTGGGCAGTGGTTCCGTGCTTTCTGGCACAATAAATAGTGTTGATTGGGGCAGCGCAGACCATTTTATTAAAGTGGAGCTGGATGCCGCTGGCGGAACAAGCTATTCTTTGATGGGAACTTCTCAATTACTGAGCGTTCCTTATGCGCTTTACGCTGAAACTATTTCTCCAGATGCAGTTGACAGAACAATCATTTTGGATGCTGACGGAGACACCAAAATTGAAGTGGAGCAATCTCCAGATGAAGATTTAATTCGATTCAGTCTTGCTGGGGAAGAGCGATGGAAAATGACTGGTGCTCGATTGGAGCCTAGGAATACGAACAGCCGTGTTTATATCGGTGAAAACGCGGGTCTTAATGATGATTTATCTGGTTCTGGAGAACCAGGAAGCAATGTCGGGGTTGGGTCGGGAGCATTATTTTACAACGTTTCAGGAGCCCAGAACACAGCTATTGGTACGTGGACTTTGTTTAATA
>Ga0105054_10006144_pt1 | contig 16875 bp, 11 predicted proteins | sample BON02_FD_78091 | JGI IMG/M metagenome (GOLD analysis project Ga0105054, IMG submission 78091) | Freshwater microbial communities from Lake Bonney liftoff mats and glacier meltwater in Antarctica - BON-02 (megahit assembly) | ecosystem: Environmental > Aquatic > Freshwater > Ice > Glacier...
CGTCACATCAGCCTCCACAGGCGCCGGAGATGTCGTGATATGCGTAGTGTCGAGCACAGTCGCATTCGTCACATCAGCCTCCACAGGCGTCGGAGATGTCGTGATGTGCGTAGTGTCGAGCACGGTCGCATTCGTCACATCAGCTTGCAGAGGCGCCGGAGATGTCGTGATATGCGTGGTGTCGAGCACAGTCGCATTCGTTACATCAGCCTCCAGAGGCGCCGGAGATGTCGTGATATGCGTGGTGTCGAGCACAGTCGCATTCGTTACATCAGCCTCCACAGGCGCCGGAGATGTCGTGATATGCGTAGTGTCGAGCACAGTCGCATTCGTTACATCAGCCTCCAGAGGCGTCGGAGATGTCGTGATGTGCGTAGTGTGCAAGGGCAATGTGCAGTTCTCAAGATGAGTGCTATGAAGTGCGGAAGTGCCGTCGCCAGGACACGCTGTACAGTACTCGGATATTGGAACTTGCATCGTGAGATCCGTGGAGGTGGTTGATATGTTCAAAAGATAGGAGATATACTCGGCGAGAACTGTGGAATTCGAGAAAAGGTGATAATCCACGACCACAACGCTGGCGTTGAAAAACATTGCACTGGAAGTGGAAGTTTGGAGATAGTGATTGACCGGACAGAGTGTTGAAACACTGGTAGTGTTGAAACAACTTGTGGCGAAGGCATTGTCATGTGCATCACAACGCATACATATTCGAGGGACGGGTGCATTGCTTCTGCTGCACACTGTGATATTCTTGGAGCATACAAATTGCACCAAACATGCGAAAATAAACGCGTGCCGGAGTATCATTCAGTTTGTATGATACGCGTCAGAGCCACCTATATATGTATCGACTGCGGGAATGTTGAGATTTGTCGTCAATCGCGTGAATTGGTGGAAAAATTAATGCTTTTCGCGACCGAACGCGCGTTTTTTTAGCCGAATCGGAAGGCATCAGTGCGGTGCAGTTGTGGATGGCCAATAAGAAACATAAATGAACGTTTCTGATATTTTCTACAGAAATGACTATGGAGAAATACGGAGATCTTAGCATAGCATCGGTTGGTGTAGCCAACAGATCCGTGCGTGCATAGGCGTACTGCTGGCTAGCTATGCGTGATTGTGTTGGCATAAAAAATCATACTGGTTTGCCATCTATGTTTCATTCATGTCGATGAACGGAATTATCGGAAACGGAGCGCGTCAAGCGTATAGATTGAAAAAAACATTCCAGGGATTCGGAGGCTTCCGGCGATTTCGGTTTTTTTTCAACGCTAATATGTATATAAATAAAAACAAAATATCGCCAATCCTGTCGACCCGTTCTTATAGCTGCCCGGAAAAAAATGTCTCGATTTTGCAAACCTAGGCTGCACTTGCTTGATCTTGCCAGTGCGATCTTGTCTGGCACTGGCCTGATGGTCGCATTTATTATAGCACTCGAGTCGGCGTATTCGGGCGAACTCTTTGTGTTTGACACTTGGAATGAAAACACGTTTGTAATTCCAGACCCCGACAAATCGTTCGACAACTCCATGCTCTCGCTGAAAAATACACTGTCAACGACGTGTGCGGCAGCGGACAGTCCCGACAAGTACGACCTTTATTTTCGCCGCGTTGGTTGGGGAAACAACACGGAAGAATACAGCCTCACCTCGCTTTCAACCAAGGGCGAGTCGTACAACCCGTGGTATTTACTGTTTCTGGTTCTTTTTATTTCGTGCTTGTTTCAGGTGTATCGGTACGTGTATGCCAGGGAGTACAGCACATATTTCAGGTACCGTCCGGACAGTGGGCCTGATTTCTGGCGGTGGATGGAGTACGCCCTGACATCTCCTCTGCAGATTGTGCTGATTTCGAGCGCCTTTAACGCGCGCGAAAACAATTTTATGCTGATGCTCGCTGGTCTGCAGTTTGCACTCGTCTTGTTTGGCTACTCTCTGGAGCTTGCAATCCAGGAGATTATTTCAGTACGAACAAGCTCGGATAAACCCAGCCTGGATAATACGCCGCAGAATACCTATCACCAGAGCCTGATAGTCTTTACCACCTACCTCATTGCTACGTGGATTCTACACTGCATCATCTGGTCCATTCTGTTTACCAAGTTTGCAATGACGTCGCAAACTGTGGCTGATTGCGATCTTACAATAGAAGAGTTTGAAACGCCCAGGGAAATTATGTTTCTTCTCGTTTCGCAGTTCACAACATTTACTTTGTTTGGCGTCGTACTTTCAGCGCACGGACTGTATGTGATCTGCGTTCACCCATCTTCACTTTCCCCCGAAAAAGTCAAATCACTGTGGATGTTTGTCACATGGGTTTACTCGTGGCTCAGTGTGACTGCCAAGCTTTTCCTCGAGTACGGCATGGTCGCCACACTGGCGTCATTCTCGCTGTTCTAGCCACGCATACTCCACAAACAGACGAGACAGCGTTTCAAGAAAACATTTTTATTTTCAATACAAACACCCTCAAAATACGGCACAAAAAAGGTGTCTAGGACAGGAACACGTTGGGGTTGGCGTAGATGTTCACATCAGCTGGGGTCTTCAGCACTCCCGAGTCGCCGAGCGGACGATTGGCTTGGATGCCAATAGGAAGTACCAACATGATTTTCGGACCGTCGTGCACGAGCAAATACGCACACCACACGTGCCTGCACGATTCCATGCCGCCGTACAGACGACAGACTGCAGACGTGTGAGATTTCCATCCCTCGACAACTTCAGTGTCCGCCGACATGCTGTCCGCAGAGTCAGTCGACTCCTGCTGCATGTCCTTGGGAATACGCAGGCGGCTCGTGTCGATAATGATGCTGTGCGAAACATTCGAAGCCTTGTTGCACGCTACCGTCGTGCCAGAAAACGTCGAAACAGTGTCGGCGGTAATGTTGATTGGCTGGAAACGCTCATCGACGGGCGTCGACAGAGCAATCTGCATCTTCTTGTCAATCGCCATCTTCATATTGTCCTTGGAGAAAATAGACATCTCGTCGGGAACAATGCAACAGTCGACATAGGTGTGACTGCCACCTTCCGAAAGCTTCTGGACCTGGTACTCGTCGTGAATAATGACAATGTCTGCCATGTTCGAGTCTAGGCACCACTGATAGTAGGTCTGAATCCACGACAAACCGGTTTCTTCCAGAGTGAAGCTCGTTGGAGGAATCGTAATGCGAAAGCGCTTGCCGTTGTAGATGCTATCATCGCACACGAATTCGAGTTCGAGCGTCTGGTTGTTGGGGTGCATATGGATCTTGTGCGAGTGGTTCTTGGAAGCATCTGCTTTGAGATTGACATAAACCACCGGACGCTCCGACACCTTGTCGTCCGCCGAACCGCGGATGAGCTTCGAGACGAAAGTGAGATCATTCTCGTATATTTTGCAGCGCGTTGCCTTGCCCAATAGATCCAGAGTCTGTGTGTTGATGTCGGTCTTGTCGGAATAAAACCACTTTTTATCATAGATGCCAGACATGCCGCAGTTCATGTCCTTGACATGCTTGATGCTCTTGATACTGATACCATACCCACGGGCACACTGCTCGTTCGAACGCACGACGATACCAATGAGAGCCAAACTAAAAGGCTTCAACATCTCCTCGGTCATGCTGTCGTGCATGATATTTTCCTTCTGCTCATCAAACAGGAAATTGGAAAGAGGTACGCCAGGACAGATCGTGCCAATCACATCGGTAGGTGTGCCTCGCCACTTGTTTTTCATCATCGGGCATGGGTGAGGATTCCACGTTTTCCAGTCCAGACATTTCGTGCCATCGATCATGACGGCATTGGCAAGCGGGGAGCTCAAAGTGCCCGGGATAAGCTTGCCTTTTTTGTCAAAATAAACCATCTGCTTGGCATTGCCTTCGGCCTTCTCGTACGGGGCCCTGTGAAACCCAATGCCATCCATTATCTTCAGCGGGACATAGTTGATGATTGTGTAGGCGCTTTCCTTGTCCTTGTTCATCTTGGACATGCGCGAGACGTCATTAGTGACCATCACGAGCATGTACGTAGCAGGACTATTTTCCATCTGGAGGGAATTCATGCCCCCTTTCGAGTTTTGCGTCACCGTGTTGTAGATCTGGCGAGACTCGCTCGACTCCAGAGAAAGCATCATAACAGTCTTGATAGAAGGGGGAAGCACAGCATCGTCAGGCACTTCACGCGGCGCGTCGGACTTGGAAGAAGTTCCTCTGCTTTTTTTCACCGAAATGCTGGTGTCCTTGACGTCGGATGTTTGTAGTGCTGCAGCGTCGCGTTTCTTGCTGTCGTCCTTCTTTTTGGTTTCAATATCTGACATGTCCGGATACAGATGCTTTCAGGGGCAAATACGAGCGAATCTGTGATTCTAAATTTCTTTTTATTGATTGCATTCTTGAGAAACGAAGCTGCACACACCCCGTGCTGTGCTCGGAATCGCGTATGTGGCGCAATATCCATATAAAAGAGCACAGCGTCTCTCGTTGATGTGTAGACGGGGTTTCATGAATCCAAAATGCACAGCAATAGAGGCCGACGTTTCGACTTTGGTGTACGCAGGGTGCAATGCAAACTGCAACGGAATGATACAATCATTTCAAGCGAGCCTCTTTACTCGACACCATTGTGCTGTGTGTCAACAGACACGATACAGCGCACTGTTGCACGTGTGTGATGCACAGCGTCTCGACCCCCGGTATGACCGCATGTGTATTGACTGTGTTGTACAGAGCATGTGCACAGGGAAAAACGGAAGGCACCAAACATACTGTCCAACTCGGCATCATACTCCGGTGGTTACTGCTATCCTCGGACTCAGTGTACTTGACGAAATTCAGAAAATCGTGGTCACAGCCTATTCGTTGTCTGAGACGGAATGTGACGAATGGACATACGATCTGGATTTTGAAAAGCGCATCAACAATACGCAGGAGCGTGTCGACCTTGTCATCACTATCCGACGGCATGGCGACCCTGTGTGGTATATCCTAGGTATGGTTCGAAACGTCGGCATTTCTCCTGTGCACCTTGCTGTTTGCAAAGTGAAACTTTGCAAATGTATACACATGACAGATTCCGAAAGTCTTGCTAGGCTGAAATCTCTGTTTTTTTCTTGGGCGGCGCCAGTGTGTCCTGTGTGATGTATGCTGAACGTTTGTCCGCAAAACCACAGTCGAAAATGAAATGTCGGACAAATTGAAGACACTCGACGTCCAGCGAAGTGTCCGGTGGAAATCCCACTTCCAAACGAACAATTTCGTGCAAAATGATTCGGTGCTTTGGACTGGGCTCATGCTGAACAACCCGAAAATCGAGCCCCAGGCCAGTAAATTGCTGTGTCTTTTGTCGCCTCACATGAAACGCAGCTTCGTGCTGGACCACACCCAGCTGATTCGCGCGCTCCAGGATGATCGAATGAAAGAGCGTGTTTTTTCCTACGGTCTACGGTACACGACTGCAGGACAATATGTTGTGGACCAAATCGATTGGAAACGCATGATGCCCCGTGCCCCTGGCAACAAAAATGTCTCGTCTCGTCTGATGCGCGAGATACACTACACCGGGGGTGGGGGGTTGTCCTGGATTCGCCAACGCATTCATCTGCTGCAAAACGTCAACCATGTGCCCCTTATGCAACTGTGGAACAAACAGTACGGCATGTGCGTTTATTGCGATGGTCTATTGTACCCTCCAACCGGTTCCGGCACGTCGATCATGTCAAACTACAACATTGGACGCAACAAAATGTCCACCGAAAAAACACATGCTAAATATGCGCGGAAAATTTTCAACTGCGCAATGGGACTGTGTGTACCGAGCATTCTGAACAATGGCCAAACTCACAACCTTGTATGTCACGAGTGTTGCAAGATCAATTCGAAACTGGGGTTTTCCGACATTGGAGTGATGTTGCTTGACCAAAGTGCAGATGTCAAACATACAGCCGTCACCAGCCGGTCTGACCTGCTTCATCGGGCAAGCGTACTTTCCAATCTTACGTGTGTGTCTTCTGTGTATGCAACCGGGTGCATGAAAACTGCGACGACAGGGGTCAACCACGAACATTCTATGCTGTTGTCTGCTTATGTGACCAACATCACGGAAAGCGTGGTGGTGGATATGATGCTGCCATTCGCAAATTCTCAACTTATGCGTGAACTGATGGCGTCTATTCTTTCCCACGGAGTACTGCTGCAAAACACAGAGTTCATCGCAAATATCAACCAAGCGGCACCTCTGTTGCCTATGGAAGATGCATTGACTGGCAGAATGTTGGACATTTCGCAGTGCCATCCCCTCGTCGATTTGTTTGCTGTGCTCAGGACATTGGTAGTTGCTGTGCCTGCTACCAGTACAGTGCACGAGTCGTATATGGCATTGTTATATGCCACGTACTCACACATGACCGAAAACCCCCAGTGTCCAGACGACTATTTTGACTTGGTTTTTGGGAATAAGACAGTGCTGATGGTGCAAGATTTACATTGTCACAATCTTCCTGTGTACTCGACGGTGTCGCGTCTACTGACGGAAATTCCTGTTGCGTTTTTTGCACTCGATGACGGTCGCAACATTTATCGCCTTGTCGCGGTGTACAACGTTGTGCAAAAACGCGCGGCCTGGATAGATGGATTCGCTTACGATACTATGGAACGACCGTGGACGGATGGTGTCGAGTCGGTGTGGAGATTCTTGCCACCCACTCCGACCGGAGCCTTACTGTGGACATCGTATCCGAGTACATACAAGAATATGGTCAAGGACATGGAGCACTCCGCACCCACGGACGCTGGGAATTTATTTTTCTGCGTATTCCAACTCGTATATGGCAGGCACAGCGATGACACAGAAGTTAGGCCCCGGTCGATGCAAAGCCGACAAGAAACGAAATTGGATCGCATTCAACTCACTGCGCTGTCCATGAAGGTGGGGAATGTCTACGAGGGTGGGGATTTGGTCCGCATATGGTGTATTGTATTGAAGCTGGTCGGCTCGATCCTGTTCCACCGGCTTTCTGCGGAATACGACGTCAAGATCACGCAAAATATATTCTTGTTCCTGTACTGGACGTCGTGCATCATCGATTCGGGGTTTGAGGAAGATGACGATCAGCGCATTTGTAAGAAGAAGATTCTAAACATCAGCCTGACGCTATGGCACCAAAACACCATTCAAATCGATTCTCTCTTCATTTTGTTCAAGACGTACCTCAAAGTAATAGCAGGGAGCAGAGATATCCTGCCGGTGTTTGCTGCCATTGCACCTTCATACTATACAAACTCCAACACGTGTAGCGGTGTTACTCGTGATTTGTGCGTGCTGGAAAAAGCGCGAGGGCTAGTGGATTACACCGGATACACGCCGTCGCGGAATTTTCTGCTTTTCCACTACCTGTGCTGTGTTCTCGAGCTGGACGACCTCGCCAAATACGTGTATCGCATACGAAACGTTTCCCGGGACCAGCAGAGTGAGGCGGACACGGAAGAAAGGGTCGCGACCTTGTCGAGCGCAAACGACTTGGACAGTAGCGTGTCGACCAATCTCGACGACCAAAAACCAGTGCCCGGAAAAGGTACAGCAGATTCCGACGACGACACGAGTCTTCACATCCCGACGGCAAAAAGCGTTGCCACAAAGAAAAGTGTTGCGCGAAAAGGCACGAGAGCTTGTCACAACACACGGAAGCTCAAGTTCGTGGTTGGGGAAATGGTAGTTGTGTGCGTCGACCGCACCGCTAAGCAGTTTCGCGGGACACCGACGGCACTAGATTGCAACGTGATTGGGCCATTCAAGATACGATCGTTTTTCACCTTCAAGTTCGAAATGAAAGCGCGTTTGGTAATCCCTCACGCATTCAAGATTGAGAGCTCCTTTGGCGTCGACAGCCTTCGCAAATTTGTTCCACACAACTTGGAGTCTTCTGCCGCCACTCACGATACATTTATCGTGTCAGAGATTCTAGCGGTTCGCAAGACATCTGCAAAATTGCCAGATCCAACTCAAACGGTGTTGGTGTCCTGGAAAGATTATCCACTGGACGAAGCGTCGTGGGAGCCGCCCTGTAACATTCCAGTTGAATTTGTCAACGTCTTTCAGGCAAGACAAGACGCATAGACCCTTCTTATCCCCACCAATCAATGCAGTTGTGGATAGCACCATTTCCAGTAAACTTGTGCTGGGCTAAAATCTCTGTTTTCTTGACAGCAATCTACCGAGGACCTAATTTTGTGTCCTAGGAAATTCTGTGATTGATAAACACTTTATGCACTACCATGGTATATCCACGTCGGTATGGCAGCATAAATGCGAGACATACCGCGACAACCGGGTCTTTTGCGCCATTCCCGAGCCTCGTGTTCGGAACTCGAAGAAAAGTAAAGAAGAATAAAAAAGAAATATCCGATTCTGACGAATGTGAAAAAAAAGAACGTGCCTGTCCTTTTCACTGTGCAGTGTGTGACCACTTTCCTGTGCAAAAAGCTGCGACGGTGGTGCACTACACAACACCCGATAAGAATGGACGATAATATCGACTATCGGGAAGACGACGATGCAGATCCGATACATGAGAAACACTTGGATGATTCAGACGAAGATTTCTCAGAAAATACTCAAGCCAACGACAATAAACCGGATCAAGGGTCCTCTCACGTCGAAAATGATGTGCACAAAAACGACGTGAACACGATGCATCTCGATCATGTAGACAAGGACAAGAAGAGCACCACAAAAACGGACAAGGTGCAGGAGAACATGATTTTGATTGAGTCGCACAAAGCGGAGCCGGGACTGGTGTTTCTTGTTTATTTCATACAACACAGCCGCGATTCAAAGCGCTTTCTGATATCCAAGATTGTCACGGCGCAACGAGAACAAGTACAAAGTGTTGGCACCGAAGAGTACAAGCCAGTCAAGTTTGAGTGCGTGTCGCTCGTGCAAGTCTCGGAGTGGATTGTAAAACAGATCTCGCTTTACCGCCGACAGATCAGCAGCGCCAATGACGAAGAGATTGGTAACACCAAAAAACGCCCTACGCTCATGCCAAAGACGGATTTTTCCAAATCGCAGTTGCAAGAAGGAACCGTGCACTCGTGGAACACTACCAAAGGGTATGGATTCGTAAAGGGCGACGAGACTACCGAAAACATTTTTTTCCACACTAGTCGTGTCCGCACGCGAGGATGGGAGCCTGTGAAGGGTGAGCGTGTCAAATATTATGTGGGATTTGACGATAAAAAAAGCCGCGACACGGCGGTGGACGTAGAGTTAATTGACTGGAACGTACACTCTCCAAGAATTGGACAACAGTATCGTCCCACCAAACCCAGCTCCTGTCGTGAGAATGAGAAATGCCCGCTGCGACCACACATGCGCCAGTATTCTGCCGCGCAGTACCGCAATCCGCAAGGAGAAAACGATTGGCAACACGACCACTACGACAATTATACTACGAATAAAAGGTCTCGAAACGACGACAACAATTTCCATGACCACTACGGCACTACCAACAGCAACTGTGAGTTCTTACAAATCCCATTGTTTCGATGCTCTTGCTGTCTTGCTGTTTTCTGACGTTGTGTGCTGTCCACAGATCGTGATTTCCTGCAACACGAGGCTTTTAACCCGATGTGGAATTAAAAACCCGCGTAATTTTCCACCAACACAGCCCGTACACAAAAACATGCCTGGCGCTCATACACTATACACCCGACATTTTCTCAAAAATAAAAATGGCATGTACACAAAACACGTTTCAGGGCTTTCTACGTATATCGCGTTTTTTTTTAAGACGAGCTGTGTTCTTTGATGCCTGTCGATTTGTCCCTGTCGACGCCTCGCATTCTGAGGATGGTGTTGATGCCGTTGGTGTTGGGGGGGGTGCTTGCTATAGTGTTTAGCGAAGCCTTGAACGTGGACGTGCCGAAAAATCTCAACTTTACGGAGTGGAAATCGCTCTCGACTGAGCTGCAGACGGACTTTAGAATCCGCGATCGGAATAGTGCCACTATCGTGCTTCTGATCGCGCACTCGTTGCAACTCTATTTGTGCTTTCCAATGGAGCACATCACAAAGATATTATACGGATATTGGCTGGGATTCTGGCGCGGCTACATCACATGTGTGTTTTGGGAAGTGGTTTTGTATTGTGCGTATCTGCAACGCGTCGAGCGCCTGGAGCATCAACAGGTGCTGATGTATTTACGACAAAAACGACGCGAGGGTGTGCTGTGTGGTGAGCTAGTACTGTGCTGTTTGTCGATTATACCTCTACACAGCAAGGTGTTGATTGTCAAGTTCTCCGATGTAACCCTGTTCGAATTCATGAAAGCATACACTCTCACTACAGTGACCATGTCATTCAAAAGTGCGATAGTTGGAAGCATTCTCGCTGCCAATCCATCGAGCACCATGATACCGCTCATGATCGCGACGATAGCAGTGATATGCGTGGTTCATCTGACGTCGACCATTATTTTTTCGTCAAAGATGTTCCGTGTACTTCACAGCGTGGAACGATCTGACCGAAACACCTTTGCCCGGCCCAAGTCCATACTGAAAAAAAGTCAACATCAACGCAGACTGTCAAAATATCGTTGCAAATTGAAAACTATTCTGGAGACGACCGAAGTCGATGATGACAGCACACTTCTCTTAACGCACGACGACACCACAGTCGACATCCACGACGCGTCACCTGTTCAGAGTCATATACGCGGTGTACAGGACGAGTCTACGAACGATAGCATTGAAATGGCTGGCGTGCAAGTGCAGGTGCTCTCGTACGAAAAAACAAGTTGCTTGGCGTATTGCGAAAAGTCGCCGGCGCGCACGACTACGACACTCGATCCAGGTGTTGATTCATTTTAGCCTTTGCCGCGTTTCTGATGTGATTGAGGCTCTCGGGGTCAACTGTGCCGACGCATTGCACGATGTCTCCGTAGAGTCCACCGAAATGCACATTCATCTGCGACTCGAGATTTGTGAGGGCCACAAACAGTTGGTTCAGCATTGTGTTGTGCCCATGTTGCACCACATCGGATTGCTTGTACAGCACTTCCATGTTTTCCTGTATGAGCGCAACATTTTTCGAAAACTCGCGGCGAAAGTCGTGTATTCCTTGCAGGTCGTTCTGAATATTCGCCAGTTTTGTTTCGTGGTGTGCTGTGTGTGTGGAGGACCGAATAAATTTCAGCTCGTTTTCAAGAACATCGATGCGGTTCGAGGATTTTTGCTGCAAAGTCAACATTTGCCGCATATCCTGATGGATGGCGGTCACGTATTCGTCCGACATTGATTTTCTTTCGATCTGCTCTTCACTGCTGACCTTGTGCTGTAGGCCGGTCATTTGGACAGACAGCTTGCGAATAATCTCAGAATTGTTCTGCTGAGAGTTTTCCAGGGTTTGCACTTGCTGTCGCAACTGGGAGCTGACGGACTGGTGACGACTTGTAGCGCTTTTGCGGACAAGATCCTCGTGGTATTTTGAGTAGGACTCGTTCATGCGCATCGAGGCTTCCATATTTTCATGGTACTGTTTTTCAAGAAACAACTTATATTGTTCGACGTTGGCGTGGTGACGCGACTCTTTTTCCATCACAGGGGTATTCTACAGGGCATGTGACATGCACACACTTATATACTTGGCGAGCCAGCTGAGTTTTATTGTGTCACACGTTTGCGCACAAACTTGCCTATTATCTTAAAATTCTACATGTCTGAGGATCGCAGCACTACGCATATATCAATACATGGGGCTGGAATCTGCGTTTTCTCCGTCGTCTTTGACAACTATACTCGTAGACCAGAGTCTACAGGACATATCAATACAAAACGACACAAAAGGCCTGCACTTTGTCAATTTTATATCGAAACAAATCGCTGTACTAAATTAGCAAAAACGATTACGCGGACCCTACTTGTTCGAGTTCAAGATATCCGTGTAAACCGAACTTGCAAGAACACCCACGTGTGCAGAAGCCCCCGGGCAATTGGCGGATTTGGCGATGATGTCCGGGAAGTTGTTAATGTAATGCAGCATCTGCGTCTTTTCCTCGGAAGAGCGCCCTCTCAGAAATCGACCGGTGCAATGCGAGTTAAAGTCACCAGCCTCCAATTTGCTGAGAAATTCCAGACACGCAAACACTACAGCTGGATTCTGGCTGGCGTCGAGAACACCAATTACAAAAAAAATGCCACCGTGGTCGATGATGTAGTCTTTCAAGCTCGGCAGCCCCATCAGCCCTGCAAGAGTGCCTATGCATGTGATGGCCAATCTGTCACTCTTGTGCGTGTCAAGAGCGAGCAAACTAAGATCAATCACCCTCAGGTTGGAAAATGCGCAATGAGTTTCCCACGACTCTGCTGTGCTCATAGACAACACGTTCATAAGGACACGAGAGCCAGTCCGCTGAATGTCAACGTCGCTCTGGTTGCCGGCCATGACCTGCAAAACGCTCTCTACGCCAATGTCAAATACCAGCTTGCGCTGCTGGTTCGTAGAGGACCCCTCGATGACAGAGGCCAGAAAGTTCATGAAACTAGCCGCGACAACCGTGTCGCGAAGCCAAGTGCCAAATTCCGAGAGCAAGAGTTTCCACAGCTCTGTGGTAATGCCTGCGCGCTTGAAAGAGTTGCAAGAAGACAATTCGCCGAGAAACAGCACCACTGCTTTGCACACCTCAAAGTTGGCGCGATGCAATGTCATCACCCTTTCCACCACTTTCATAATCTCATAATGCATCAGAGCATCTTTCATGCGCCTGCTGTCGCGGATCGAGTGCAACAAGATCGAAAACGTGAGAATCGAGAATCGCGCAGTAATCAGGACAATAGGAGTTGGTTCTAGCAACTGTCGGGCTACGCGTTCAATGATTCTGACTTGGTGGAGCAACACGATGTTTGGCGTGTCGAGCAGAACCGCCTCAACGAGTCCATACGACTCCAGTGTGCATTGCATCGTGCGGTGAAGGTTCATCATTTCGAGCAACATAGGAACGCCGCCCGCAGCCACAATCTGTTTTCGAGCACTCCTGTGTCGAGTAGCAAACGACGACAAGATGAGACACGCCAGACGCATAATGTCTTGACTCTCGATGTGAGCAATTGCGTGTCGAACAATAAGAGGTAATACACCAGTACTCAAGACATATTCGCTGTCGTCGTCATTGACAGCTGAGACACTTATGTTGATAAACATAAACACGCTGCGGACGATGTTGATTCCTTGCGTTAGGGGTCGAATGTACTCGACAATAGTAGTGACCACACTGTTGTCGTTGAATCCCAATCGACCAAGAGCCACCACAAAATTGTAGTCCGCCATAGGCCCGAAAACATTGCGATGCGCCTGGATTCCCCGCACCATGATCGGTACAGCACCGCATGCGATAATGGCATTGGTACGAGTTTGACTATTTTCCTCAGAATCCACTTTGCATAGTGCCCACACCAAGCGGCAAAAGCCCTGTAAAATGTCTCCAGATAGCGGGAATCTCTTGACGACAAAGAGAGCGTGCGGAATCAAAGCTTCTACCGCAACAGAGACAATCTGCGCACCACGCACACGATCTTTTTCTGCATCGCTTGCAACATTCGGCATCAAAATGAAGCGCATGATCTTCTCCTGTACTGTGCGGCACGATCGGTAAGCCTTCATGCCATACAAAAAAGTATCTAACACCTCCCTGTTTCGCGCCGTGTTCAGCGCCGCAGAGTAGGATTTGCACAGATCGATATAAGGCTTCAGCCAGATTACGTCTATGCGAGTTAGCTTCACAGCCGACTTCCAGGTCTTGCATACCAGCATCAGCTGTGTCATGTAGACGAACGTCGCTTCACAGGGCGTGAGCTGTACGAATACCGCACAAAGAATGTCCATGTGAAGCATGTAGCTCGACAAGCTCGACATGGCGAGCGTGGCAGGAGTCAGGTGAAGTCGAACACGATCGGACGCTGCGGTTATAAGGCCGAAATTCTATTTACAGCAAAAACCCAATTTCAGAGGGGAAAATGTATATTCGACCCATTTTTAGAGAAAATGGATTTTCGTCGGAAATAGGATTTTCACAGGTTTCCCCTTTAAGATCTCCTGTTGTTTCGACAGGATGAAGGCAAAAATCCTGCTATCGCTGCCACGGTTTTTTGGCTCGCACATTTGTGTGATGTGACTCTTGCTGACTCTTGCTGACACCTGCTGACACTGTGCACTACACCCTGCAGATGTCTAGTCGTGGAATGAAGGAAGAGGACGTCATTGCCATCATCAAGGCGTGCACGATCCCGTTTGCCAATATGGGGGCGAGCCTCGACCGGTTGTGCCTGGAGTTCAATGCCATGTCGGAACGGGAGCTTCAAGTGTGTAGGAGGGACCGGATTTCGCAGTCTGTTGCCAAGCTGGCTAAAGCAAAGGGCAAACCGCGCCGCAAGAAGAATGCCGAGAAAACCAAAGGCATCCAGAGCGGGTATCAAATTTTCGTGAGTGAAAAAAGTACCAAGGGCCTGGATCTCGCGGTATGCCCTGTGTTGTATTCGTTTTGTTGACATGTTGGTGTTATTCTCTCGCGTGTTTGACTTGACGTTTGGACATGTTTCCACAGTCTCAAATGAAAGTGCTTGCTCCGCTGTGGGCGTCGATGGAGGCCAAAGAGAAAGACCAGTACATGAAGCGCGCCGCTGACATTCGGTGTGGAAATGTCGAGGGATCGCAGTCCAAGCAACGCGTTGTGAGACACGAAAAAAGTGTCAGTCCTCGTGAGAATGAAGCTGGCGCCTCTGCTTCTACTCTGGTGAAGCAGGAAGCGGCGTTTGTTGGAGATGATGAGAGCATCAAGATGTTGAAGGAGTTGCAAGAGAAGCAAATGAAAATGTGTGTGGCCATGGAAAGCGGCAGAAATGGCGGTGGCTCTGCTGCCACAAACACGGCAACGGGTGTTTCTTCCAGCGGCAGCGGCAGCGGCAGCGGCAGCGACAATGCCTTGGACGATGACGATACCAGCATCCACTACTAGACATGTGCGTCGGAATATCATGCTTTGGCCCGGACGATGGAGCGCACGAAATGTGATTTTGCAGACCCGTCGATGTATGATGGGATTTGGAAATTCGTACTGGCCAGCCACGACTGTGACTATATCATGATGAACTTTGGGGGTTAATTTTGAGAAGATGTTGATTTTTGCTTGAAAATAAATTCACGTGTATAGGATGGTCAATACATATATAAACGATTGCGTGTGTCAGAGTGGATTTGAGACTGATTGAGTTTTGCATGTCTCGTCACAATCCGTTTTCATTCTGTAGCGACGAGTATGTGTTTGGGCCAGGTGGAGAGTATGCAGGAGACAGTATGATTGACGCTTACAGTCACCATGCTTATGACCATTCCTTGGAGGACATGCTGCTCGTTCCAGACGCAATGTATTCTGTAGATGCGCTGAATGGCAGCGATGACATGATACCAGAAGAATCCGCGTACAGAGCAGTGCGTAAGCGTACACGCGAAGAGAATGTGTTTGAGGACGGTTCCATAAAAACACTGTCGCTACACGACGAGAAGATGCGACTTGTTTCAATGATTCGCGGAATTGCCTCGTCAAAATTTGCGAATTTTGGGCTGCTGGACGAGGCAATCTTGCTAGAGTTTCTGTGCGTAGTCGTATCGTGTGATACAATGTGGAGTTATGCAAGGTCAAACGCTCGTGTCGATTTCAGACGCAAGACAGGGTATTACGACGTTTTGGAATTCATTTTACAGGAACTGCAAAATATTTCATTCTTGTGGAATGAATACGAGGACGTGTGGAACATGGCGCTGAACTTTCCACACTTTTTGGATCCATTGCATCGTCTTGTCGATGTCGCGTTGTCACACTGCACCCCCCTGTACAGCACTCTGGTGTATCAGAGTTTCGGCGAAAGGTTCTTGATGTTGTTAGGACACAATGCACGGCACCAGAATGTTACGCGCAGCACAATGCTATTGTATTTCGTCCTCCTGAGTTCAGAGGACACGCTGGACGAACTTAAACATTTTTTAATGCGAATACCATCTGAATACCAGGAACTCCAGGAAGACCAGCAGTTGCAACCCCTCGACACGATGGACGTCGCTCTACTCACAGGAATGCGCAAAATATTGAAAAACACGGATTTTGGGAATTTGATGTACAATGCCATACAAACAAAATCTGCAATCGACACTCCGCGCAACTGTATCGAAGAGATGTCTCGACTACTCAGGACGCTTATGTGATCAGGCTTGTTCCACGTCGGACACTGAGGGCATGAAAAGCTTGCTCGTGGCACGATCTTTGGAGAAATGATGTTATTTATTGAAAAACCAACAGGAATGTGAATAATAATTGCTCTTCGCACGTCTTGTACCATTTAAAAACACATGGCAACGTTTCTGGTGTATGTCTAAAAGTACTGGCGACGAAATTCGTGCTGGCGTTGTGATGTGTGTCATGATGTACTAGCGACGAAACTCGTGCTTTTCTCAAGTCTCTATTTTCCTGTTGGCCCCAAGAAAGACGGTTTCACATGAGCTGCATGTACTTGAGCAGTTTGGTGGCTTTTTCCGAGCCCACCATTGCAACTGAAGAGAGGAGGGCGACTTTCTCAGGAAGAGATGTGCATTTTAGCACGGCAGAGATAAGGGTCGGCATGTTGGGAAAAATATGAGCGATTTTTTTGGCAACGACGTGTGAAATCGTCGGGACTTGAGAGAGCTGTAGAATAAAACAATTTTCTGGCGTGATGTTGTGAGATTTCTTGGATTTGATTTTGACATGGGCTGTGTAGGTGGCAATGTCGGCGGTCGCAAGCCCCCCTCCTGTGGCGAGGTAATTTTTGGGCACGGCAATGATTTTTTTGCACACGGAAAGAA
>Ga0105054_10006146_pt1 | contig 16873 bp, 11 predicted proteins | sample BON02_FD_78091 | JGI IMG/M metagenome (GOLD analysis project Ga0105054, IMG submission 78091) | Freshwater microbial communities from Lake Bonney liftoff mats and glacier meltwater in Antarctica - BON-02 (megahit assembly) | ecosystem: Environmental > Aquatic > Freshwater > Ice > Glacier...
AGCGCGCTCTAAATCGTCTAGCTGATTAGTGGTGGACGATCGAAGGATGACCGAAGCAATGGCAGATTCCTCGCCTTCTTGTTGGAATACTATGCAGCGTCCACCAGCAATCTCACGAGTTTCTACTAGATCGCAGTGACCCATTTCATCAGGCATCACAGGTCCCAGACGCACAAGTGCAGTTGCGCCTGTAGCACGGCATATTCTACGCAGTTCGAATTTGCTAGTAATCTTAACAGCCATCAACTTGTATCTGTCAATAAAGTGCATGGCCATCTCGCTGATCGATCCTCCACTGACAATAACATCAGCTCCAGATTCCTTGATACCACGAATATGTTCTTCCATCAATTGCTCTTCACCTTTGTTATATGTAAGAAGATCTTCTGCGTTGCTCATCACGACAGTTCCTTTTGTTTCAGTCGATGAGGCTTCAACAGAAGTTCCAAAAACTGCAACTTTGGCATTTTCCACTCTGGAAATAACTCCTGAAGGCGGTCTGCGGATTAACATACCTTTGACCACCATCGAATCGTGGATATTTCCGCCAATAAGCTTGACGATTCGAACGTTATCAACATTTAATGTAGCAACTTTGGGGGCAGGGGGGATGGTAAGTGTGCACGCTTTACTTACTAGTTCTCCAAGCAGATCGCCATATCCAAACTTTTTGGAGTCGAGAACTGCTCGAATTGCGGTTGCCACTTGTTTCTGGTCACGTACGTCGTCTACAGTGTGACATGTGAGTTCATTTAAATGCTCCAAAGTGTATTGGGCAGCTTTTTTGTACCCAGATATAACCTCGGATGGGTGAACACCAACACGTAATAGCCCCTTGGCTTGAAGGAGCAACTCCGAAGCAAACGATATCACAAAGTTGGTGCAATCACCAAATTCAGACTCTTGCATTTTCGCAGCCATGACGACCATGCTTGCAGCCGGATGAATGACCTCAAGCTCACCAAGGATAGTTGCAGCATCACTGGTTACGAAGATGCGATCTAAATGGTTGATTACCAACTTATTCATTCCATTCGGACCCATGGACGTCCGGGTAACTTTACCCAAGTCATTGACAGCTTCTATGTTTTTCATGATGGCCATTTCAAGACCCGACATCTCCTTGTAGCCCTCCTTCAGCATACCCTGCATACCACTGCCAACTTGAATCTGGGGGCTCGCCATCGATCTCTTGTTATCTAACTTGCAAAAACACTCAACGTTTTTTTGGGTCTACTTTTTACACTTACTAATTACGTTAATCGACTCTTACTGACTTTTGAATGAAAGATATTCTGATATTCTGGAAGGCTCAAAAGTCAAAACGAAAATAATACGGTACGGTCCCCTTATTATTTCTGAATATGATGCGTTTGACGACTTTAGTTGTCGGTGATGGGGCACTTTCTTGGCAATCAGCTGGCTTCACTGTTCAAAATGGAGGCAAAGTTGTTCTGAAAAATCTGCTGATCATTTTGGATGGAAATGTGCCGAGAACCAGTTGGGGATTTGAAGGAGATGTCTTTCCGACCATGTTTGGTGGCGTTCCAGTTGTGGATGAAATTGATGCTCCTTCATTTGTAGAGCACCCGAATGGTATTAGTACGGTGGACCATGTTGTGCTGCGAGTAAACGCTCCTTCGCTTTTGAAAGTACGTTTTTATCAAGCTTGTAAATTACTTTAAATACTTATTGTGCTGCGTAGGAAAGCTTTTCGGCGTTTTATTATGTGCCTAGACGTGAAACGAGTGATATATATCCGGGAATCACGCAGATGTTTTACCGACCTTTCTTGAATAGTCCGATTATTGAAGTGGTAGGACCTTCCAGTGAAACCGAAGAAGAATTAAACGGTGTATTGTGGGGTGCAACTTTTGTATCGACAAATATCCAAAAAACGAAATCATTTCTTGGTGATAATGCGGGTAACATACGAAAGGCAAAACAACAAGGAAGAGAAATATGTACCATGCGACACAAGAATTTGGGTATTCATTTAAACATTGCAATAATGTCCCCTCACAATAGTAAATTATAACAATAAATAGGAGATTCAGTCGCTGTTTATAATAACTTATAACAACTCTGAAACGGAACCAGTTGCGTCCCGAGGCTGTGAGACAGCTAATTGGAAAGTTGGATCACTTCCAGTTTCATCGTTTGAACTTTTTTTACCAAATTTCATCAAGGCTCCTATCCTAGAAGAACTCTTAGATCCAACACTATTATCACTTCGTTGCAACGGTTTCGAAACCTTGGACATAAATGAGCCACTTGATGAACTTTTCGATTTGTAACTCCGAGCAGATAGAATTTCATGAGCATCGTGAATCATGTCATCCGGCCGTTTTACAGGTACTACTATGATTGGCACTTCCTGGTGAGAGGAAAATGGAGGTGGTCTCCCTACGACTGAAATAGCTTGTGAACGACTTTCAATTTGTTTCTGGTGTCTACAATAATACCTTGTTATAAGCGCAATACAAAAACTAACTAGTACGAACGATCCAAATACAGTTCCAACTGATACTTTTGATTTCCTTGATGAGTTTGACAGCCTACGGTTCATTTCGACACCGAGTCTTTTGCAAGCGAATTTTTTTATCTTGTTTTTTTGGGATGATGTTCTCACTTTTGAATTGTATTCACCGCATCTACAAATGGAGGTATTGTCCGTTTCTAAAAAGAGCCCACATAATCTATTGCTTACCGCGGCGGCCTCACATCGAGATTCAAAATCGGGACCTTGCACAACGAATACTTCGGTACTCATCGAAAACACACCCTGAGAAGAAACTGTTTCCCATTCGCATCCCGTAGGTTCACTGTTTAAAACCTTGGCTTTTGAAAAGGATTCATTCCTTTCATATAGATGATCAAATGGACAAGTTGAAAATTCACGCTGCACAAACGATATTAGATAATCATTCGAAAATGAACCCAAGATGCACTTACCAATAACTTGCATGTTGCTGTTTGAATGTTATATGCCGCATATCGACAATCTTCGGAGAGTTGGCACATATATTTACAACGGTTCGAATCAACACCACGAGCGACTTTCAAAGTAGCTAATGATTCGCATTCTGCTGGCTTACCTTTTGGATACTCGAAGGTCGGACACCGGCATTTATTATTTCTCCCAGCATTACATACGCATGCTACTGACTCCGCTCCAACCACAGGACAAAATTGTCCTATTGTGCAGTGATTAGAAATAGCCATCTCACGGAAACTATCAGCAGCCGGATTTCGATTCATATCAGCGCCTGCAGTATTAACTAGTCCACACTGGAAAACTACCAGCGCTATGACTCGACGCATAGTCCCGGATATTGTCAATATTATTATTCGCACACAATGCTGGGGAAAGAAAGAAGGTACGAGTGCACACGTCTGAGGGGGACTAAAAATCAACAGGCACTTGGCTCGGGGACCTATTCAGCAGAATTTGTGCGAGAACACTTGATGTCGGTGGTTGAATCTCACAGAGATGCGAGTTTATTAAATGTCTCGGTGGTGGATGAAGTTTGTAGAAGATTAAAGTGGACGGACCAATCTGCTGTAGATCAATTGAAAAGAACTTGGATGAGTCATCTCGGTGTTGAAGTTCCTTCCGAGCAAAAAAAAGATGAAGCAGTTGTTGCATGTTCTCCTCTCCTCAATAGTAACCGGACACTGAAACGTCGAATGCCAGCTGACATTCCCGCGTATCTGATTCCAGGTCCGAGGTACTATGGAGTACTTGCACCTTTGGTGTTGAAACATGCAGAAGAGGTTGATGGGTATGTGATGCCATTGGTTCAAACCTCTGTCTCCAACGAAGAGACTGGATCCATCTCAAACGTCTGTGTTCCTAAACCACCAATTTCACTTTCTAAAACAAGTTTAGGAGATTCGGTTTTGCCTATCTCTTTAAAGGATGAGTCTGAATCCGATGGTGATTCAGGAACTTTTTCTGATTATGCTCCTGAAGAAAGAGAGAGACGAAAAAGAATTCGACTGGAGAAATCTACACCACAATATAAAAATCTCTTGAGGTCCTTGCGGAACGACCCGGAAGTGAAATCTCTCACAGACTATGACCCAAGCGATGCAGAGTTGGCAGAAACTCAAAATGTATTCGTTGGGGAATATTCGAAAACATCAAGGTTCAAATACGAAGGCTATTTTAAATTCCATGTCAAGTCCAGCTCCATCCTTCGAGTTCATGGCAAAGAATTCATTTTGCCTCAAGTTATTTTGCGAATGAATCACGATCTCGACTCTTGATGCATCGTGGTAGACCCTAGGAGTTTGATTAGTGCACACACGAATCAGGAAAGGAGTCGATATGCAGTCTGCAGACGAGCAACCGATGGATATGAGTGACAGTAAGGATCGATCTAGTAGTAGGAGGAATTTTAGGGAGAGCATAAAAAGCCTCGGAAGTAGGAAATCGATACCCCGCAGTGCTGATGGACCAGGCAACGATGTGGACCAAGTTCAAGTGGATGAAGTTCCAGTAGCTAAGGACGACTACGAGGTAGAAGGTGAAAGTGAGACTAAGAGACCTGCCAGTGGTATCTTCAAATTCGTGTCTGGTATTTATCAAAAGGTGTTTGACATGGGTCCTATGGCGAAGTCTGAGTTCGTTTCGAAAGGAGGCGAAAACAGGATTGTCAAGTTGAATGTTGGTGGTGAATTATTTTCAACAACAGCTGCAACTTTAACCTCTGGTAGATCGATGTTTCTTAAAGAGATCATGGAAGCAGCACCAGAGGCACTTGCGTATGATGATGATCACAATATCTTCATCGATCACGACTCACAAATGTTTAAGTTGATATTGAACTATTTGAGATCTAATACTCCTGTAGCCTTGCCTGAAATGGGATCTCGAGAATGGCTGTTATTGCGTTTAGATGTTGATTTCTTCGTGATCGATGAATTGGCTACCCGAATGGATGCCCTTGCCCAAGAGGCTAGCAAGCAGAAAGAAACTTCTTCGTTGGACGCAGCTGAGAAACTTCTTCAGAAGCAAGGAAGGGAATTGGAGCGTATGAGAGTGGAACTTCATCGCTTACAATTTGAAAAGGAGAAAGCTGCGTCTCAAGGCCTCCCTATATTTTCCAAGATGGAATTTGCGTATAATCTGATGGTTGTGGGAGTTACCGGTCATGGCAAGTCATCAACATTAAACACGATACTCGACAATCCTCAAGCATGCCTGGTTTCAGGCTCGCAAGGACAAGGTACCCGCGGGTGTCAATTGAAAGATGGTGTTATCGATGACAAACATTTTGTGTCCTATTTGGATACACAAGGTCTTGGAGCTGATACCAATGTGTCAGATGAAGAGCTGTTAGAGCAGATAATGCTCAGCACTGAATCTATTCAAACCATGGGGATAATCAACAATATACTTATATCGTATGATTTAACCAGCAGAACCACGCCTTCGTCAATGGCAAACCTCCTAACCCTTTGTGAGATTTTCAAATTTACTGCGAGGTCGTGTTTTGTTTGCTTTTCAAAATTTAATACCAATAGCGTGCTCTCAGAATGGAATATGCCATTGAGGAAATGGATTCAAAAGTATCGAAGAACCAAGAACATCGAAGATATTAAAACCGAGCCGCCTACGTACGCAGAGATGTATGATGCATACACACAATACTTGATCAAGTCTTTGGCCAATAAATTTGATGGTGGAGCGTTTGCAAAAATCGCGACATTCTTAACGTTTTTCGAATCTCGTGTGTTATGGATGTTCAATTTGGACCAGGTAGAAATTGAAGATAAGGAATTTGGTGATCTGGAACCATATAAAGTGTATTTGTATGAATTTTACCGTAAAAAGGCCTTGGTGACTTTGAAGAGAGGTTCAACTCGAATTGTTACTGCGGAATTAGCATTCCTTCAAGACGATGAAGATACCATGAGAATGGTTGCAGGTCGCTTAGTGACTTATCGAGATGAAAAAATCAAGCGGTTAGAAAGTGTTGGATTGGCCAAAGATAAAAGAATGAGGTTCATTGATAACTTCACGGCAATGACAAACTTGGCGAAAAAGAATATGGAAAAGAAATCATTTGATGTGAATAACAAGTTCTCGAAGAACATTCTTGTTCTGATAGGAGAGAAGGAAGATGTGCCAGTCATGGAAAACGGATGCCTGCTCATGTAGTTACAATATATATGAAATGAAATACTATATTGAATTATACTCTTAAATTTATTTATTTGCCGAAAAATTCCCTAGCAATAGAAGAAGGGGACAAAAGAGCTCCCACCATAAAGTTACTGATACGAGCAGGCAGTGTTGCCTTTTTCAACCATTGAATATCAACAACGGCTATTGTACCGTTATCAAATCTCACATCACATTCTCTAGCATTGAGGACTTTGATAACAGTGCCTACAGATCCAATAGGAGTGGACTCCAATCCAACTGCATTTAACATCACTCGGTCATCTCGGTTCACAGAAGTCGCTATAATAGTATCATCATTTCTATCTTTTCTCAGTCGGCAGATAGCGCATTGGAATATAGAGGAGGCATTAGTATTCCAGCACATTTTACATGTCCAAGGATTGTAATTATCCAAATGAATAGCTCGTTCAAGAGATATGTGATTGCCGGACTGCATTTCTGGTTTTCCTCTACCGCATATTCTACAGCTAATGTTGGCACCGACATTGTTTTGACTGCAAACATTACAGAACCAATCAACTTGATCGGTAAATCTAACTTTCATATCCAGTTTGATTTCATTCCTCAACTGCTGGGCTATGCGCTTGCATTCGGTGTGTGAAAACCCCATACGTTTGAGATCATGACGAGACAGTTTCTCCAGTTTTTCAATGGAGGTGCAATTATTGTCAAGGAAACAAGCAATGTGCTGCTCTAGATCCCCGTTCAAAGACTTTAAGCTGTTGAAGAAATCAGAGTTCTCACGGTAAAACCGAATCAACGTCATGGAGTTACGGTTGGCGCCCCCCCGTACCTTAAAGCGTTGAAACGCATCCAGCATCTTCTGTTGGTGTTGTAGAGATAAAACGCCCATGTCCCGTAGGTCTTGGCGGGTGAGATGTTTAGCTTGAGATATAGCAGTGCACTCTTGTGCTTCGAAACTAGTTTGAAAATGACCCAATTTTAAATTTTTCAACAGTTCCCACAAGACAGCATCTGCGGCAATAGGTTTGTTGTGGCCTGATATCATCAGTAGATCCAATTGAGGTTGTTTTTCCGGTATAAGAAATGACAAGCAGTTAGAGAATTGGGTCGAGCTCAATAGGGTCGGTAGAGCATCGTGTCCGACTCTTAACTTGGCTTTCACGGCTTTTCTAGTACGAAGTCTCTCTGAATCGTGGAATGACCTTGAACTATGATGTATGATATAGTTTACAGTTGACATCTCGAAATATAATCCGGGTCTTATTCTGGTCTCGTGAGAAAACGGTCTAGATATTTTCTCGTTCATGTTCCGGAAGGATTTAAAGCTGCCGTTCAACTCTTTTACCGCCATCGCGTTGTGGAACAATGTGCTCCGACGGCTTCGATTGCTTGATGCATCTGCTTGCATTCGCATGCTTGTTGTGATGCACATCATCCATTTATCTCGCTCTAGTCGACTGTGCATGGAAAAATGTGTCTTCACTTGATCGCTGCCTATCTCTATCGCGTATGTATGGGACTCGGCTGCTCTGACAACACAAGTTGAATCTATGACAATAGGACCTTTAACAGCAGCCCCTTTTATCCAACAAATCTTATTTTGATGGAGAAACATAACCATGTCCTTGCTTCCTCGCTCAAGATGAACGATACCATAGGGACAAAGCGCTGCCTTGAACCGATTTGTGAATGTCAGCCAATTGCAGTTTAATAACTCATACAGTGGATAGGCGCAAGCTTCGTTAATATCGTGCGCCCATTTATTATTGTTTTCCCATGCTACTACATCAAAGAATCCCAATATCCTAGGAGAGTTTTTGATCTCGCCTTGCAATTCAAAATAGGAAATAGAACCCGATGTTAAAGCATTGGAAGCTGTGAATGCTGTCCAAGCCATGGACCATTCTAGCTTTTTTTCTATAGGACATATATACATGATTTCTGGATGCGATCCTCCATCCACTAACAGCATTATCCTTTTACTTTTTGAAGGTGATCCGAGCCCAGCGTCAAAAACCACCTGCTGAACGAATGAAGCTCGAACAACTATTTGACATGGCAACAGAAACTCTTGAAATTGAGTTCTACACATAAGAATCATTTTAAATCGACATTTTGTACGATAACCACGAGCAATCTTTTGAATTTGAATTATTTCGCGGCATGCTCGTGCGTGCCAACATCTAGAAAGAAACGAACGGATAAGTGACTGAATCCGAATCACTGCTTTTTTCACTGCCAGAAAATCCCAACGAACTCTGAAACTTCGGACTGCATTGATTATTTTAAAACAGGTCTTCTTGAGAGTCCATTTATCCAACAGAACATCGAATAAAAATCGCTGAATAATTCTGGCCGAGTAAATGCGATCCCGGAGCAAGTAACTTTCACGTTGCAATATCGCACAGGATTTCTCACGAATCGCCCATCTACAATTTTGAATAATCTGGTATCCAAGTTTTGAAAATAGAACATGATCCCCTTGCATTCTGAAATACTTTTCTTCTTTCCCGAAAATGGTTTCAAGAATGGCATCTTTTTGAACATTTGGATTCAAATATCTAGCTATTGAGAAATACAAGTCTTCAATTTGAGTTGCAGTTTTTCGAATCGAAAAGCTTTCATCACGACATCTTTCCAAGTCTTGAACACCGAGATATCGCAATTGGAAAAGTACTTCTAAATGAGACCAAACATTTTCAAAATTTGAATTTGGTTGGATGCACCAAATGAAGAATTGCTCAGAGCTATCCAACTGCTTTGTTATATCGCCAATCTCATTCCTAAATGCCATTGAGGTTGTATCATTTGAACTATTTGATCGATATGGATCGTTTTTGTGATTGCGCAAAAGACCCAATATTGTTGAATTGCTTGGATCGTAAATAGAATCAAATGCACGAACCATTTTATTCTTGCGGAATAGTTCTTTTACATCATAGTCTACGAATTCCCCTTCCCAGTGCATGATTCGAAAAGATACATACCCAAAAGTTGCTTGCACATAGGCTGAATTGCACTTATGAGCTGCGTTCAAACACGTGACGAATTCTTCAGGAGCTCCATTTGCAACACTATACTCATCCAGCAACTCAAATATGCAATTGGCCTGTCCACCATATACTGAAATGCAAGGTACTTGATGTGGAGTGCCTTGATTCTGAGCCTGGTCCCCGTGGAGAACTTCCATGGTCATTTGCAGTAATTTGGCGTTTTGGTAATTTTGAAGCAGCGATTCCAAAGATAATTGGGATATTTGATCCAACTGTTCCAGGATGCAAACATGCATGAGCCCATAGGAACAATTAAAACGATGCTCTTCTTTAGGAAAGAAGAATGAAGGACCAGGATTTTCAAATATTCGAACCTGGTGGTTGGATTTAAAAGATGAAAACAGATTATTTGCGGCATGAAATACAAACCGAACCAATGCGCGGTAAATATGTTCTACAAGAAGGTCTCTGTTCTGACTCGCGTTGGAACTGCTTCTTAAAAGGGTCTCTTCCATAATCTCGATGTCAATGTCCAGTAAATTTGAAGCTTCCTGTAATTGCAGCACTGTCTCGGTTGATACTGTAGCTTCTACAAAATCAATATTCCCTAGGAGTAACAACGCAGCTAAAATCCTCCACAGGTCTTCTTGTGCCAGTTCGCTTAGTCCTATAACTTCCAGCGCCTGTTTGGTTTTTTGAAATGCTCTTTTATTTGTTTGAGAGTATATAGCAGCATCAGCGTCTGTGACAGTTCTAAAATCCATAACATCATCGCCCAGCATCCGGTACGAATTAAGTGACTTAACTTGCAATTGTTTTAATCCAGAATGTGATTTCCAACCGTTACAAAGCTGGTAAAACACATGAAAATTCCGCTCATTGCCGCTCAAAGCAGCACATACTCGTTGGCTTTGAAAGCAGCGAACTTTAAGTTGGATGTTGTTGACAGAATCACCATCATAGTGGAAAACGAGTTCTTTACAGAAACAACTGCTGTTGGCGTTTCGCAATGTGCTAGCTGACAGAAAGGCTGAAGCTAGTGTCTCAAGAACAGCGAATTTAAAGGAAATTAGTTCAGAGGACAATAGATGCAGAGATATTTGGCGGGACAATCTCGACTTTCCCGAACCAGAAATTCCATTCAAGCATATAGAGCAATCCCTTCCTTTAAAATGTGCAGCCATATCGCTAATAGATTGTTCCGGCCACTGACTAATAGAGTTGACAGCACATACTATATGAGGACTCAGCCAGGTACAATATTGACGTTGTTGGTATCGATGGTGTATTCGGTAATTGATAAATGCTTCATTCAAATGCTCAAACTCCCACAGCGAAGTGTCTGCCAGTGCAAAGTTGCTGTGAGATTCATCAAACATTTTGAAAGAGAAGTCGTTACTCTGAAATGGAATCGTGATGGTTTGATTTGTGGATGTCAGAACCACAATATGGTCCTTACTTATAGTGTCGACGATACTTAGTAGCCAGCCATGATTCAATTGCCCATGATCCAAAATCCAAAAGATGCTTTTAAAAAGACATTCCACATTCGCATAATCCTTCATTCGCATAAATATCTTCCAAAACAATGAAAATCTAATAGGCGGCCTTGTTGAACGGAATGGAACTTTCGGTTGTCTTGGAACATCTAAAATGATGCTTCTCTTCTTTTTACGAGCTACTTCTCTGAAAGTAAAAGGAGAATCGTTTGAATATCTAGCACTAGCGAGGTTTGAAGGCTTCTTCATAAATCGCTCAACGCCTAATTTCACTAATTCATGACCAAAACTCCTAAATATACGAAGGGCACTATCAGCAGTAACAGTCGAGTCTAAAATATGGGGCCCTATATAAATAATCCTGTCTCCAGTCCGAAATGACGAAGGATCTTTGCTGTTGGTGACTGCAACGTGTTACTCCGAAAAATGAAATCTACCTTGATGAACTCACCTACTAACATAGACCCCCCCTCGCGATCGACAACAGTATCATCGAATTCAAATCCCAATTCGTCGGCAATTACTTCAATTTCTTCAACTGCACTAACTATATTTTCTTTTCTCATTGCACACTCTGGTGTGTACTACTCGAACTTTAACTGTCGAAAAGAAAATGTGTACTACACAATTGTAGTACCGATTTTTCTTTTGATATTTATATGTAAATATGAATTATAGTCACTTCTCCTGACTTATAAATGATCGGTTGATGGTTTCCAACTTGATTTCTTGCAGCATAATCCTCAGAAGGGTATTCGAATTGCAATAAATATTCACAGCAATCGATCCATCAATCGTTATCATAACCATTTCAAAGTATTTTAATGCAGCTCTGTAAACCACCCGAAGCTTTCAGTGCCTACTTCGTAGTTAATTAATTGCAGATTCCATCATGAGGAATGAAGGATTCAATGTGCTTTAAATCTCCTGTGTTTCTAGGACGAAAGTAAGAAAACATTTGAATTCGCGATTCAAATAACTTATCGGGATGTAAACTAACAACGAGGCTGACCCAGGGTTCAGTGAAGTATACATCGACACTGAAAAAATGGCCGTCGAATAGTTTCAGCACTCGAGCGTGTCATTGGGATAAATTGCCTCAGCAAATCGTCATTCGAACGCGCAAATAGTATTCACATACTCATTCATTTTTAACTTTTGGGGGCAACGAGCTATGAATGATAAACCATTCTTCACTCCTGACCCAATCGACACTCAAAGCTATATTTTATAATGCCACTTCCTGGTTTTGGAGGAAAAGATTTAAAAGGGAGATAAAATGGGATTAGTACAGTGTAGAATTTAGGTACTTTATGAAAGTAGCCCCCCCTCTTAATTTTCAAAAAATCTGGGTGATGTCTAATAAGAGTGCTGTCACGAATACTTTACCGTGGATTGAGAAGTACAGGCCGGCTACTCTTGATGATCTCGTTTCACATGAAGATATTGTTGGGACCATAAAGAAACTCATCGACGCCAACCGTCTACCTCACCTCCTGTTCTACGGCCCTCCTGGCACCGGCAAGACATCGACGGTTCTTGCGATCGCCAGAGAGATGTATGGACTAAAGACACAGACAATGGTTCTGGAGTTAAATGCGTCAGATGCCCGTGGAATTGATACGGTGAGGAATGAGATTCAAAATTTCGCCGGGACTCGCAAACTGTTTTCGAGCGGAGTGAAACTAATTATTCTGGATGAAGCGGATAATATGACAAAGGATGCACAGAATGCATTGAGGAGAGTGGTGGAGAAGTATACATCGAACGCAAGGTTCTGTTTGATTTGTAATTATGCCAGCAAAATTATTCCGGCTCTGCAATCTAGATGTACTAGGTTCCGTTTTGCACCAGTTAAACCCAATCTAGTTCTCAACAGGGTTTCTGAAATACTTGCAAAAGAAAACGTCACAATAACGGAAAAAGGACTGGAATCAGTTTTGAAATTAGGAAGTGGAGATATGAGAAAGATTTTGAACATTCTTCAGTCTGCAGCAATGGCAAATGGAAATAAAATTGATGAAGAGACTGTTTTCAGATCAACAGGTAAGCCAACGGAAGCAGATATGAAACTATGTATCAAAGCGTTGCTTGAAGAATCTGTAAAAGACTGTTTCGCGACTTTGAAAGGTTTGCAAGTCCAACGTGGTCTTGCGTTGCTGGACATTCTTACGGAAATTCACGCGCATTTTATGTGCATTGACATACCTCCGAAAATGAGAATCATGATTACCAAGGAAATGTCTCAAATCGAACACAACCTTTCCAACTCTACTGCAGAAACCCTGCAACTTGGCGCTTTGGTAGCTGCTTTTGTATTCGCTAGACAGTACTTGCAAATCGCTTGTAATTCTATGGATGCAAGTTAAAAATAGTTGCTAAACATAGACCCAAATAATCCAACCAGTTATTTTAATGCCTTAGCTCCTTGATCGATTGTGAAGCAGTTCTTGAAAAACAACTCCTTTATCCAAGTTTAGTAAATACCAGTCATGGGATTTGGCTGGAGTACTTTGCTGGTTAATGCCTAATGAAGGAATTATACACATCAAAGTTAGATTTGAACTTGGTTTTTTTTTGCGTTGACCATTCGATTGTATGGACCAGTTGGAAACGTCATACGAGAATGTTGATGGATATTCGATAAGTCGTAAAGTGAAGAAGAGAATGAGGGACGAGGGTTTTTTTGAAGAGACGGAGGGATTGACTTATGGAGAAGTCAGAATTGACGAATTTGCAGCGCTACTTCATGAATCCATCACATCGTTTGCCCCAAATGCCAAAACATTTGCAGATATTGGAAGCGGTACTGGAAAAGCTGTGTTTGCAGCAGCTATAGCAATGAATAGCAAGCTGGAAAGCTTTATCGGTGTCGAAATAGTAGAAGAATTACACGATACAGCTGTTAGAGTACTGGATGACCTCAAGGGTTCCAATGCAATTAAGGGAATTGAGTTTCATTTTGGTGATAGTTTCGAAATCGAAGACAAGTGGGTTCATGCAGATGTTATTTTTGCCCCTACCACATGTTTTACGGATGATCTCATGTCGCGCTTGGAGCAAGCTTTGGAAAAACTTGCACCAGGAACTCTAGTAATTACCACCACTAGAAAGTTGAAATGCAAAAGGGCAGAGAAACTTTTAGCACGACGATGTAAATATGCAAAAGGCAGTTTGGAATTCATGGTTTGGAAGATCAATTAACAAAAGAAAATTTATTAACGAGCAAGTTTGCGAGATATTACGGCAGAAAGAATCATGCCAGTAAAACACAAAATGCCTCCCATTATCAAATCATTCTGTTCTCCAGAATCTAAAATTTCCGGTTGTTCAACAATTTTCTCGTTTCGTTTTACAGGTTGGGAAACGACCGTGGATATTACTTTCAAAACTGGGCCTGCTGTTTGAATTTGCTTTGATTCTACACTTGAAATTGACTCTCTTTCTACTTTTGAAATTGGCTTTATTTCTATTTTAGAAATTGACCCTCTTTCTACTTTTGAAATTGGCTTTTTTTCTATTTTAGAAATTGACTCTCTTTCTACTTTCGAAATTGGATTTATTTCTATTTTAGAAATTGACTCTCTTTCCACCTTCGAAACCGGCTTAATTGTTTCCACCTTTGAAACCGGCTTAATTGTTTCCACCTTTGAAACCGGCTTAATTGTTTCCACTTTTGAAACTGGCTTAATTGTTTCTACTTTAGAAACCTTTGTCGAAGCGCGGGAGTCAACTTTTGATACCACATTAACTGTATTCAGAACTGACTTGCGCGATAACACAGGAGTCCGAAACCCCTTTGACTTCCTTTTGATGATACTTTGTTCACCATTATCTCGCATGAAGCATAAAAGGTACAAGTCTATTGCCATCGAAGTCATGATGAGGCTGCAAAGTCCATAGAATACTTGTCCCAAGAGCATCGAGGTAGCATGCAACACTGTTGTCCATTGGTCTGCAAGAAAGAGCTCTTTAGATATCGGCACGACATATATAGATGTAGCCAGCAAAACAACAGCCATTAAAACAGTGTCCAAAAACAAAAGAGATTTCAAAGCATTTTTGAAATTGGAGTGAAAGAACCCATAAAGTACCGAAGTGAATTTAATTCCCAATGCAAGAAATATATCCCCAGTCGCAGTATCCAACATCGCTTCGTTAGAAACATTTACCATATTATTCAAGGCGATCAAGACACCAAGACTACTGCAGGTGGTGAACGCGAGGATACCCAGACCTGTCGTGCTCTCTGCATCTCTGCTCTTGCTCTCCAATGTCTCTAGCAATACCATTGCACCTGGGATTCTCCAGCCATGGTGAATCATGTTGACAATTTGTTTTTGAGTACTTTTCAAAAACGCAACAGTGAAAGGAGGGTCAAAAACGATGGTCCAATTCCAAAATACTCGGGGGGTGACTTTTTTGAAGGAACAACATAATCAACTATTTTAATTAAAACTCCTCATGTAGTGAAGCCATCCATGAGTGATGAATCGCTAAATTCTTAGAAAAACGGAATGTCATCAGGCTCTTTTCTTTCAACAAGATTCTCTTATTAGAAATTAGCATTTGATGGCTTTTATCCACTTGTGGTCAGTTGCCTAAAAAAATCAATTTTTTCGTGTGTGAACAAGAATATATTGTTGAGAGAAAAGGGCAATTTTTCCAAAATTGAACATCTGAAGCTATCGACCGCTTTTTCGAATTCCCAGAACTTTATTTACTTTTTACAAACTTTACCTAAAGGCGAGGATGCAATTAATTCATCATCTGCAAAGGTCATTGATCTTCCATAATATCGTGGATTAAAAATCATCGGGGCTATATTTATAAACACAACTATATCAATATATATTTACGTTCTTGTTTCGAAATACGAGATGAATAAAGATCGAAAGTTTTCCCCCTTCTTCTAACTTATTGAAGTATATTCTTAATCAAAATAAGAAAGAAGTAAATAAATACTCGTGGACTTATTCGTATTAGTTGCTGACAAACAACAGTACCTGAAATTGGTCAAAATAGCAAAATCTCCCAAATAGTGATCGTTTTACTTGATGTTTATTTTTAAACACAATAAAAATCGATTTTTTTAAAGCACTAACTTGTAGTGTATTTTTTGGAATTAACAGTCTTTAAATTGGATGTTTTGGTAAATTTGTTTTCGAGGTAACCCCCGTTTATCTTTTGTGCAAATTACGAAATATTTACCAAACCGAACGACAAGATTCCGACCGGTGACAAGTATTCCTTTCACTCTCCTATGTAATGCGGTGAAACAATATTCATTGGTTCCCAATTCCACTGCATAAAACAAATTCAACATGCCTGAACTTATATTGATTGAAGACAAAGCTATAAGTTGATGCGAAATTTTAATTTAGAATTGATTTTTTGAAAACGATAAACGTTGTTTATTTTATTAAAATACTTGAATTAATGGATAGAGCTCTTCCAACTTGCTTTCCATGATTCTTCAAACGAATTCAAGACTGATTCAAGAATGATTTCGAAAATTCTTGGGCGAGCTTTTTGTATACGAAATATAGTACCACTCACCTATTTGGATGATGTTGCTAATTTTGTGACCAGTTGTATATTCGAATCTTTCAATTAGAATGAGGACTTCCGATTTCGCTGCAATGCTTTCCTCTCACGGAGTTAAACGGGCGTTCATCGCGTTTCGAAATGGTAAGGTTGAAGCTTCCCACGCATGTTTAGAAAGCCTTCGAGCTTCATTGGAAGGAGATCTGGTGGACTACAATCAGCACGAGTGCGTTTTCTTGCAAGTATACGGCGACTGTCTGTTCGGCGTTACACTATGGCGAACCCGAAGAGGACAAGGGTGCGGGGGTATTCGTTTACGTGAATATGAATCCCTAGATGGTTTCATTAACGATGGACTTCGACTCAGCATTGGTATGGGTCGAAAAAATGCTCTTGCGAATCTTTGGTGGGGAGGAGGAAAAGGAGTTATTGCTATTGGAGACGATAAGGACACAGTGAATTTCCCAGAAAGACGCTCAGATCTGCTTCATGCGTATGGCGCTTTCATTACGAGTCTGCGTGGCTGCTATGTCGCTGCAGAAGACGCAGGCATGAACGTGTCTGACATGGACCAAGTATTTCAAACCACTCGTTTCACCACTTGCATCAATCCTGATAAGGGTGGGTCTGGTAACCCTTCGATTCCAACAGCAACAGGTATTGTTTGTGGCATG
>Ga0105054_10006147_pt1 | contig 16870 bp, 9 predicted proteins | sample BON02_FD_78091 | JGI IMG/M metagenome (GOLD analysis project Ga0105054, IMG submission 78091) | Freshwater microbial communities from Lake Bonney liftoff mats and glacier meltwater in Antarctica - BON-02 (megahit assembly) | ecosystem: Environmental > Aquatic > Freshwater > Ice > Glacier...
GGGTTTCAAATCTTGTTCCATTTACATTTGGTGCGTAAAAATGGAAACTCCTGAAAAAAAAAATCGAGCAAATCGACCATTTTTGAAACATTTGTTGGGAAAAGTTAGTTAAATGTGTACGGTTGGATCTGCTTTATTTTTGAAAGCAGCGTTTTTTTTTTTTTCCTTGCCTGACATGATCGACGTGAATATTGAAAACCAGATTGACTCCTCCCCTCATTCTTTCAGACGATGGGGAAGTCAAGGAGTCACATCGCCCGGGAGTAAGTCAAGAATGGAAAGCGTTGGAAAAGAAACGTACGATGATGAGGAGGAAGAAGAAGACGAAATTGAAGGCTCCAATTGGAACTGGAGGAACTGGAAGCTGGTCTTCTCACTCAGGTTTATTCTTTCGGTCGTCGGTACTGTGTTAATAATAGTGGGAGTATCATTGAACTCCGTGTTAGGAAAGCAGTTGATCATCCTCGGTATTTTCTTCATTGGAGCGCTTGCATCTGTTCTTACCATCATCGGGATCTCCTTGCTATGTGAATACTATTTAACACAAGTGCACAAAAGATGGTTACGGCGCGGAGCCAGCATGTTTCTGTTTTATTGGGAAGGTTGTCAAATCCCTATTCGTTTTGCGTTGTGGAGTTTAATTGGTTTAATAGATTTGGTTGTTGGTTATCCTGATAAATCCGATTCGGTATATTTTCATTCCACGCGTATACTTGGAATACTTTTGATTGCCATGGTCTTCAGGACGCTTGCAGTTTGCGCACGAATAAAAATTTCGCAAGAGTTTAACGCAAGGTCTCATCGAACTAGAATGTTACAAAGTGTTCTTTGGGAGCGGTTTCTAGGAGCGCTATTCCCTAAAGTTGTAAACCCCTATTTTGTGGTGTTATACGAGCGTCTGTTAACAGATGGAAACGATGTACGCGTCATGCAATCGTTCACTCGGTACGTGAACACGCATCAAATAGACGGAAAACCCTTGCCAGATGGCCGAAAGCACTGCTCAAGCGATCTATCTGAGAAAGGTGGTTTGGCCGCGCCAAGATTATTTGCAAAGGCCGTGTTTGAAAGGTTGTACACGTTGTCCGAAGGCGCTCGCATGTTGATTGGCAATAACAGCACTCTTAAAAGAACTGGATCTGGGAGTAACCTCGTTGTGGACCATTCGACTGTGAATTCCGAAGACTCGACAACATTTTCCGTATTAAATCTCGATTATGGAGATTCATTAAAAGGAAACATGCGAAAAAAGACTTCCAATTTACTCCGAGCTTTCGGGAAATCGTCAACAACTTTGAAAGCCAAGAACAAAGCAGCAGTGAAAAGAAAGAAAGACAAGCGCTCCATTTCAAAAGCTGAATTCCTTCAATGCTGTGAAAATATTTTCGAGGACAAGTTTAGCGGAGAATCTGTCTGGGATTTAATCGATGCTAAAAATATCGGCGCCACAAACGGCACGATGTTTTTTAGAAAAGTTTGCGAGGCTTTTATGGATCGTAAGAATTTATCTGTTTCGTTACAAGATTCTCGTCAAGTCCTTCACAGTATCGACGCATTTTTGAATATCGTTATCTTCTTCATAGTGGCGTTGTTCGGCATGACAATTTACCGTGTCGATGTTTTACAATTGTGGTTGGGCGTTTCCTCCATTTTACTAGCATTCACTTTTATATTTGGCGGTAGTGCTAAAACCGCATTCGATAGCATGGTATTTCTATTTCTAGTGCATCCTTATGATGTGGGAGATGCGATTCAACTTGGCCCAGAAATGACGTATTACGTGGTACATCGAATTTTTCTGACGTCCACAGAGTTAATACGTTGGGATGGCGCCAAAACTCGCATGGAGAATAGACACATGCAAGATATAGTACCGATTCATAATCTTAGTACATCTGCATCACATGGTACAGTGCAGAAATTTGCAGTCGATATGCGATGCGTTACAACGACACTTTTAGACAGCTTGAGATATGCAATTACTGCATACACCAAAAACAAACCTGATAGATTTACTGGTGATTTCATTGTAAACGCTCGCGAATTGATCGACCCGCTTAAATGTAGTATCGTTATATGGGTTGAATTATCATACCCAAGTATCTCATTGACAAAAACCAACGGTGATATTAGTGAGTTGACCATTGAGCTTCTTAATTGTCTCAACAATCACGAGCTAACATATTCTGGTACCGGTTCAGGGCTTGTACAAAATCAGATAACTAATGCTTCACAATTCATGAACCACCAATCGGGAACAAAAATTTCGACTCAGGCCGAAACCACGGAAGCTGAGTAAAATTGAGGGAAAATTGACAACACTTTCAGCATAATCTCAAAAGTGATACACAATAAAAATCAGAACAAGGTTTTTTTACCAGATTAATCCACTACTAGTAGTGCTTTAAAAAAATCGATTTTTTTTAAAGCACTACTAGTGGATAACAAATGCTATTTTTTGTTGTTTATTAATTGCGTAGAAGTACAAGACTGACAGCATTGCGGGGGGCGATTCGAAAATGGAAGCTGAATCGACTGTTCGTTTGCCTGGAGATGTGTGTGTTAAAATCATACATTTAGCAGATCCTAAAACAGCCAATTTTTCATTGCAGAAGAAGCAATGTGACTTGTGGGAGTTCGTTTGGGGTACGTCGCTTCTGACAGCGAGCTTTCTTGCCTCGTTGCAACTGCCTGGATGCTCCATGCTTGAAATTGGAGGTGGATCTGGTCTTTGTAGTCTCAGCGCTGCTCTTCATTCGAGTCTAGATCATGTCACTATGACAGATTTAGTAGCGGATGCGGTGAATATGTGCCAACGAAGTGCTATTGCAAACAACATTTCGAATATGTCATTCAAGACGCTGGACTGGAACTTAAAGGAAGAATGGAATACATTTGACATTGTTGTTGCATCAGACGTTTTGTTTTACAGAGGAACTGTTTGTCCTGTGGCTGAGACGTTTAACGCAGTTCTCAAGCAAGGAGGCATCGGGATTCTAACTGATCCATTTCGATTAAACACAGACGAGTTTGAATCAAAACTCTCGGATTTGGGATTCGTTACCGAGACTTTTCTCTTCTTGCCGGAGAGATTAACGCAAGCCCAAAATTTACAGGAACAGGCTTTCATCGATGTGAAAAAGGTCAAGATGCTTCTGTTCAGAAAGCCGATAGCTGATACCCCAAGTAAATTGTTGGACGAAATGTGGGCTCATATACATGATATTCTCCCTGCATTTGTCCAGCCAGAAATAGAATAATTTTGAAAATATAAATATTGAACTCTGATTACCGGAAAACAAGGAACTTCAATACTCGATATTTTTCTGTCCTTCAATTTCTTTGAAGTTAAATTGAAATTTGGAACCAAGTTTGCTCTGAAATCCTTTCAAATCTGAAAGTAGGTACAACGCCCATCAAGGAAAATAAATAAAATTACCCTTTCGAAACGAGGAGGGGCAATTCAATTAACAATTCCGGTGAGTCAAAAAAAGAATTAAGAACGATGATTGCTTAGAACGATGATTGCTTTCGGGTGTGACCCATTTTCAGACTGGCTTGATATCCTAAATTTTATTAGACTGATTTAGACGTGTGTATGAAAGCAATCAATCAATCAAGAAAATGTTAACACGTGACAGATATTGGAAGAAGAAGAAAAATGCAAGTTCAAAAATCTTCCTGATGGTATGAGTAGACATACCGTTAATTATACGAGCTGTGAAACGTTTTTTGCAGTGATTTTTTTCTGTACAAAATCTGGGAGGATGCCGATAATAAATATAATATATTCACGAGCAACGTGCCATTTCCAAAACGTTAATCCAAATAATATCAGAGGACTCAACATGCAACATAAATCAGAATTCCAGACGGAGTTGAATGCTTGGCTTCAACGCTGTGATTGGAAAGACATTCCATTAAACTTCTTCGTCGATACCGAAATCGACGACACGGACTACGAGGACGATTTAGAAGAAGAAAATTCACATAAGAAAGCCAAAATAGTGGATTACTATCCAGTGAATAACAGTTTAGTTCCATCTTGTATATACCCACTAAAACAGCCCGAGGAAGAACCTGTTTGCAGAGACCTCCCTGAGTGCATTAATGACCTTCCTAATCTGATTCATATAAAACTGCCGTCGCCTAGAGAGAGAATCATTCGCTACACCAAACCATCCATACAGTTTAACCAGTGTAAATACCTAACACCTAGACGACCCACAACGAAACCTTCACAGTATTCCGTATTTTCCATCTAGCTCATCGAAGCTCACCTAGTGTTGACTATTATAATTTGAACACATATACTTTTTATTTTCAAATATAATCGATATGGAAACTATTTTGTAATATGCGGGTGTTCCTGAAGACCGTCTGGGGTCTGAGTATCGTTTATCGGCAAAAACTGTGATAATGATGGAACTCGGTCGAATAAACCCCAGAGATGCTTGTGCCACTTATCAAACATCTCTGAATCACATGCTCGACTTCTGGGATATTTCTTTGCTAAAACGTCTTTATAAAGGACAGTCCATGGCTTTGGGCATTTCATAGTGACCCAATGAGCAATTTTGGCGCCATTCTCCCGCATCGATTCTCGACCAACTGGACCTGTGAAACGTGATGACAGAAAATCAGCATGGCGAGTCTCATTCAACTTCACTGACATATGCTCTGCAGCCCAAAATCGATTCAGCAACTCCTGTTCCGTGCAACCCACCTGGTTTGATCTCCAAAAAACCATCGGCTCATTCGACCGTGCATACTCCAATAACTCGTTAAAAGTTTCTAAAGATGTTCTAGACAATAGTTCAAATCAAGAATTCAGATATATAGATACACTTACTTGATTGCCATGATTCCTGCATTGATACCACGGTGAGTAGGGGACCTCTCCCCATAAAACAGCCCAGATAAAGCCAAATAGTCACTAACATCCTATGGTACTATAAGCCAATGGAACCAATCTCAAAAATCAAAAACTTACTTGAAGCACAATAGTATCAGTATCAAGATAAAGAATTCTCTCGTATTCGGTCATTTTCCATATGTACAACTTTGAAAACATTCGAGCCCATCTTGTTACTTGAACCTGGTTGAAACCTTTGCATTTAGGATGCTTATCGTACCAAGGTTCTTCTATCTTTGGTACATATTTCACTATCCAACCAGCATCTTGAAGCACTTGATGTATGGCTGGGTTGGTCACTTCAACAGTAAACAAGGCAACCATATCGGTCGTCTTGTCAAATGCACGAATGGATTCACCCAGTACTAGAGCGCCGCTCACATAACCTTTGTTATTGCCGCTAACCATGGTAACGTACGCATTTGGGGTATTTAAAACCGGTAGCTCGGTTTTGAAGCTTTCAGTCGGAGGGTTCAATGTTCTTACAGGAGATTCAAGCCAGCTGGATGATTCGATCAAATTTATATCTATTGTATGTACATTCTTTTGTTGCAGTGAGTGCCATAGTAACGCCGCGCGTGGACTCACGAATGACTTGATATCGCTTTCTACACGGGTCGGTTGAGGGGGACGCAGTAACGACGAGAAAGTTTGGTCAAAATGATTTCGACTCATTGGACTCAAATCTGAGGCTCCAAGTTCATTCAGTTGTTTCGCAAGAGCAACCGACACATCGTATGCGTTACTAACAATCTGATCGTGATCGACATACAAAATAGTAGCATGTCTCATCAAGCAGGATCTAACCGCCTGTGACGTATACTCCTCCCACACTTGAGCCCATTCACGTAAACTTAACTTGCCCCTCGGAGTGTTATACCTGATCATTCGATGGGCAATCACTCCGGGATCCCTCATCGATAAAACGCATATAGGGCGAACCATATGTTCCATATAAGCGTCCCCCACAAGACAAAGTCGAGGATCTTTAATAACCCAAGAGGCACCGCCTGAATTTCTATTCATTGCATCTACAATGTCTCTGGATCCGGATTCTAGATCAGCTAACAGAGAGGATGAAACTCGTGATTGACGATATCCGTAGCCTACCCACCAAGGCCCAAACCTCGTCCGCCCATCAGCAATCAGTTTCTTATCAAGATTCACCACATCGACGTTTTCAAAATATTTTAGCGGTTGGCCTTTCAGCATCAAAAGGTTATCTCCAGCGAAAACACCCATGTCGATTAGCAATTTGGTCAATAGCGACGTTCCTGAATGATGCATACCCAACACTAGAATTTGAAGTTGCAGCGGTTTAATTGGATCCATTGTTTCAACAGGAGATACCACATGGTATACACTTGTGAGGACGCAAAAGAACAATAAACTTGCCAACCTCCAACCGATGAGTCCATTTAGATAATGGCTTATTCTGAGTGATCGTTGCTTATGGGATAATTTTGAATATTTGTCAATAGTCTTGTTTTTCTCGCTGCCATTGTTTCGAATAACGAATCCTCGAAACCGTTGCGATTGAGTCATCTCTTCAACCAACTGACTCCACAAGCGGGGGGCTCTCTTTTCTTCAAGGAAAAAAAATCTGCGGGTACAGGATGCATAGAAGTCCCTGATACTTGGGCGGTATTCCATGTGGTATTTTGCATAGACTTGACATAATCATTACTCCCAACTTGTTTTTCAAATCTCAATTTCAATGAAAGTTTCATTCTTGCTGCTGTTAGCAACGTCAGCATTTGCGTCATCTAATTCAGAGCTTACTCGCTCAATGCTTCTTCAATCTAGTTCTGATCCATTCGCAGGAATGTCAAAAGAAGGGTTTGAAAACAGATATGGTATGACCATGGAAGCTTTCCAAAAACTGCCACTCATGCAGAAAATGAAATTGACTCAAAATGCGGGTCCAATACGATGCGCTGATTTGGACACTTCAGATTGTGATAGCGCACCAACCCACAATAGAGCAGACTGCTACGGCAGGTTGTTTCAAAATTGTGCTAAATAAATATACATTAATTCTATAAAAATTGTTTGTAGCTTCCGTCTCATAAAATAGAGCCTGTTAATAATACTCAATTGAAAGAAGGACAACGAAATTGTAAACACTGTTTCAATAATTTGAAAATATGAATAAAAGGTTTACAGTTCATAATTAAAATACTACTTTTGGAACAGCGATGCATAGTATCGTCATCCAGTGGCGGCCTTCGTATTCTAATGAGATACTACATAGGCAGTAATTTAGTACATAGACAGTAATTTCCCCTTCATGATAATGAGGTTCATAATGAATGCAATAGTTTGCTACACTGCCACTCGATCCATGATTACTTCAGAATAAGTCGCAGAGGGAAATTGAATGGCAACATGTTTGAAGGCAAGTTTCACAAGTGGGCTCGTTTGCCATATGGACAGAGGCACTGAAAATGAAAACAAGGGGGTTTTGAGAACGTACAAAGGTACTCGCGAAAGAGAATTTGAAAAGTTGGATGTACAATGATACACAACGGGGTATTCGAGAAGGGCGCCGGCAATGGCCACCAAATTTTCATTCCATTCGTCATCAATTTTCACTAAACAAGAGCGATTGCCCAAAATATGTTCAACTACCCAGTCGCTAATTTTTATTTTCAATGAAGATTCTTCCAAGCATCTTACAGGATACTTTAAATCTGAGGAAATATCGATGAAAACAATCGACTGCAAAACGAAGGGCCAAAGAGACCGAAGACGCAAAGCATTGACTATAAAAATAGAGGTCCCCACAGCGACGATTTGAATGTTTCTAAACCTCGAAAGTTTTTCACACACCTCTTCTGGACGACCGAAACATTTGTCTAGTAATGCTGCACTTCGATGTCCGCGGCATATCGAGTCGGCTATCGCTTCAAGTTCAGAGAGTTTAGAACACAAGGAGTGGTCTATCACATTGCAATTCAATGCGACACGTGCGTTGAATCTCCCTAGTCCATCGAGATACCTGCCGCCCCCAAGCAGCCAAAAACATCCCAGCAGTTCCATGCGGTACGGTCCCCTAAAAGGTTTTTCAGCTGTAATGAGCGGCAAGTGGGAATCGTTCGTTGGGGAGGGAAAAGCTAAGTTTGCATTTACTGCATCGGGAAAGTACCAAATCTCATTGCAAGTTGAAGAACATGTATATATGGAAGAGGTGTGTGCTGGATGGTTCAAAGGGTCGAGAAGCAGCGACAACAAGCAAGGAATGTTTCCGGTTGCATACATCATAGTGGAAACAAAACTGCCTACAGAAACCGAATTTGTGAATAACAACAAGAAAAACACAAAAAAAGACACTCTTTTTGAGGATGTCAATAAAGCCATTCGAGATTGGACGAAAGCGATGATGAATCATTTTCAGGATCGAACCAAATATTTTAGTCTCCAGCAGCGAATTGACGTTATGTCAGAATGGCGAAGGTTGGTTTGGTACGGTAACTCGGTTCACGAATTAGATTCTGTATTGCGGGTGAGCATGGTGCAATTAATTGAAGCTAGCAGGCAAATCGATTCCGGATTCATAGTTCCTCGAGAGGAGACTGGGAAACTGATCGAATTTGATTGCAGTCTTTTGAAAATGTTTGAGCTATATGATGAAATTCAATCTGTCATGGAAAATAGCTCGGATTTACCGGACAAGGCTTCATCCGTCGAGCTGCACGACTCATTTCCTGAAAGCAAAGCAAGTATTTTGATCCGACAATTGTATTTGAGAGAAATTCAATATAAGGGAGAGGGGATTCTCTCGAATTACGCTCTTGAAAAAATATTTGATTCTCGCACGAGTTCCAACAACGTAAAAAGCCACAATGAGCTTCGCCTGGATTCCATCGACACTTGGAATTTGAATTTTGAATTCATTTCTTTCTCCATTGCTTCTCCCGCCGATATCCAACTAGAATTATATTTTTCTGTATTCGCCAACGGAGGTTTTCAGACCGAGGAATTTCTCGTCTGCTGGAAAAGGGGAACAGCTAAATCAACAGAGGGTGAAAATATTTTAAAGACGCATTTTACCGACTTGGAGCTGAGTGATTTCAAAGATACATATCTTTTTTGTAGAATCGTTCGGAAAGGTAAATTAGTTGAATCTGGAAATGATCATAAACTACGAGAACTATTTCAAGAGGAAGCGATATATCGTAGACCATTTGGGACTGTCGCTTGGGCATTAAGTCCAAACGATGTTCGTGAAAAGGAAATACTGCTTACTGGATTCCCCATAGTGATAGGTGCCTCAAAAGAATTCCCTTTACATGAAATGTTGTTGAACAACCTCAAATTACTTCCACAATCCCCTACAGGACTGTCACCAATGACTGTCAAATTAAAAGCAGTTCCAGCGTTAGATAAGAAAACCGCCTTGAATCCCGCACCAATGAACAAGTTGTACTGCACTCCGCGGAATTCTCTATACTTTCCGACGTTGGCTGATAGAAACGATTTGTATATAACTTTGGAACGAGGAAGGTTTTTGCAAGATGGGAAGCGAGCTCCTAAGAATGTCCAAGTAAGGATGCTCTTCTACTCTAACGATGGGAAAGCGTGGCCATGTTTGATCCAAGGCAACGGTTATCACAGTAGTTTGCAAAGCGAGTTTCGATCTGTTGTTTATTACCACAAGAACGACCCGGACTTCATCGAGACAGTGAGACTCTCTATGCAATGGGTGCCTCCAGCTCCCGAATTGAAAGACTGCCATATCCTCTTGTTGTTTTATCATGCATCCACAAATCCCAAAAAAACTCATGTATTCTCGTTCAGTTTTTTGAAGTTGACAGATGAGAATGGGGTTGTCATCCCTGACGCGACTTACGATCTCTGCTGCTTTAAACCTTGGGTAGAAATGGAGAGAGGAGAAATCCCAAAATATCTGATCAAAAAATACATTCAAGAATCAGCAATCAAGGGACATTCTTCTGGAGAATTGGTCGTTCGGGAAAAAGAAACATTCGCTATCTCAACCAAGATGTGCTCGAACGTTAAAACTCAGAATACCTATATTGACAAATTGGTTAAATGGAGACATAATCCATCTGAAGAATTCCTGTTGAATGTTATTTCAAACATCTGCTCTCTGCCCTCGGATGTCATAATGGGTCAATGTCTCTCATTGCTGGATTGCGCCTTAAGTATTCTCGATTACAACGAGCCCAAAATTGTAAACGCAAGTTTTACGTTGCTCCTTTTTATATTCGCCAGCGGGTCTGAGTTCAGCTCCAAAAGATTTTCAAAGTTCATCGAGTACTATATCGAAGATCGTTTTAGCAAAGAACCATTTTGTGCATCTACATATGTCACACTTTTAAAAGGATTTCGAGAAACGATCGAGCAATTCGGGAACGATTTAGATGGAGTTAAAGACACATCCGTCTCGTATCCTGCAGCAGTGAATCTAGTTAAAGGTCTCCCAGTGTTGGTACAATTCATTTTAACTTCTCGATCAAAAGTTAAATCAGACGGTCAAAATTTCAGGATACTGTTTTGTGAAGCTTTTGAATCGCTCAACGCCATCCTTGAATTCGAATTTGAAGTCCAATTTCCATATTTTCGAATTTTAATTCTCAAGTCCCTGCTGGACACTGTCAACATCGGTGAGAAACAATTGTGTGGTCCATTGCTACCGGAAAACGTTGCGCAGATAGTTAGTAATTCAATTGAGGCCACAAGAGGGTCTATGAACTTGGAATACATCCTGAATTTAAGCAAAACATTTCTAGTACAAAACAAACATTGCCGCAGTTTGATTTTGGGAAGTGTCGTTCAAGCACTAAAGGAGCAATTTACATGTGATCAGGAAGAGCTTTTAACAAATTGTATCAAAGCCTTTTTATATCAGGTTCAAACATCGAAAGAATCAGGCAATGAGATCTGGAACATATCGATGCTTCTTCCGGAAATGGTAGAATTTCAATCATCTGGAAATATTCTTGGAATTTGCGGTCTTGCAATCATTCAGGATATGACTGCAAAACAGAAACAATATTTTATGTCCACGGTTTTCACTTGCGATAAATCAAGATCAGTTTTTGCAACATCGCTTCTAAAAATGTGTCTTCGTTTCGTGAATACGTACCCTCAGAAAGATGTGTTTCCAAAACCGTGGTTACTTGCGAATGGAAGAGTCATTTCAACAATAATAGATATCCTGAAATGGCTGTCAGCATGGTTCCAAAAGCAACTTGGTATTTGGAAACTTGTATTACACGTTTCCTGGCACGTAATTCAGATTCCTGTTCTTCAATCGGAATGTCCGTATTTCGATGTTGAATTTTACAGGCAAGACCTTTTAAGTACAATGAAGCGATCATGGGAAGATGTACCGCTCTTAAGCAGGTTTGAATTAATCACTCCTCTTGCTAAATTGGTCATTTCCTGTTGCATTCATCTTGAATTTGAAGATTTTAAGCAGTTTTCCAGACAGTTCTACTTCGATTTGGTACAGTCAGAAATTGAAACAAGTGGCATTGTACGATCTAGTGAACTGGAGGCGGTGTCATTTATAGATTCGTTTTGGAAAACTCCTACAGGCATTTTGAAGCGTCAAAGACTGGATGAATTATTTACGGTGCATTCAAGATCGAAAGATCGAGGTTTTGTCTCACCTGTATTAGAAGGATGCATGCAGCGAGTATCTCAATTTCACAACTTGTTGAACAGCCTACATCGATTACCCGCTAGAGATCCTATTTATGAAAATGATTACGTTGATATTCTTCTGGATATATTGGAGTACCTCACTAAAACGATACAAGCTAATGCTATGGCTGCATCTTATACCATGAAGCTAGCTACGTACCACGAAAATTCGGATAACTATGCTGAAGCGGGGAATTCATTACTAGCTTATTGCGAAGAATTCACCGAGGAAAAAATGCAATTCCTTCAAAGGGCTTCAAAGTTATTTCAAAAAGGTCGTTTATGGGAAAGTGCTATTAGCGCCTTGAATTTGTGTCGCCAGTATTACGAGTGGACTTCATTTCAATATGATCATGTGAGTGAAATTCTATCAGAACAAGCGACATTATTCATGGATATGAGTAAATCGCGTGGAAGATACTATCCAAGCTATTTTCGAGTCACTTTCTGGTCTAAAAAAGGATCCGATCAACAAATGTTCATTTTCAAAGGCAACGACGTGGAAAATTTATCAGATTTCGCCAATAGACTGAGTGCTAGACATCCAACCATTCATGTTGCGCTTGGAACAATTGCTGGCCAAGAAGCCCGGTCAACACAAGACGACTTTATTGAGATCATCACCATTCTGCCGTGCAAGCGATCTGACTTGGTGTTCCTAGCGGAGTCGGCTCATTCAATAACTGCGCCGTTATCAGTGCAAACAAACCATGAGTACTCAAATATCTGGTGGTTTGGTTTGATTAAATCCCATAGAAAGAGATCCGCTAAAAGTGGAAATGAAGCTTTAGATAGTTGGGCCGAGAAATCATATTTTAAAGTGTCGCATGCCTTCCCTGGGAATACAAGACGTGCGTCCGTAGTTGAAACTAGTATCAGATTGATAGATCCGTTACGAATAGCAGTGGAAGCTATTTACATGAAAACGCTGGAGCTTAAGGAGCGTGTGCGCCTGTACCGTCACGCTACCGCTTCACGTACCACCGATCAATCTTTCTCATTGTTGCTCAGCGGTATGATCGATTCACCGGTTAACGGGGGAGTTATCAAGAATTATGGTCCGTTTTTCGATGGGAGCTACAAGACAGAGTATCCCGAGATAGTCCAAGCGTTTTCAAGCTCCGAAGAGGCGGATGCATTGGTTGAAACATTGAGGGGCGAATTGCGGCAACAGTTGCCAGTTGTACAAGAAGCGTTGGAAGTTCACTCTAAGGTTTGCCCCGAAAGCATGTTGCCGTTACACGATCATCTGACAAGAGCGTTCGAAGATCTCAAGTTGCAATACGAATCAATATTTTAGAATTACTTAAATAGTGTACAAGAGAGTTAGTTCTTCGTTACTTCATTCGACACTGGGGAAACAGGCTGGCTAGTATCTGAAGTAGAACGAGCTCTCGCTACTTCTTTGCTTGGTGCATTTGAATGCCTAAACTGAGAGCATGTATATCAATCATTGATATGGTTTTGAAATCATAAAACGAATAATTGCATGGAAGAAATCAAGGGGGTCTCCTTCTTCTACTTTCTCACTAAGCATTCTTTACTCTAAACTATAGTCTCTTATCCAAAAGTTACGATATGAACGCTGCTGGAACTTTTCAGATTTACTTCTATTGTTTTCACTAAATATTGAAGTTGCATGACTTGTCGACGAAATCGAGAGACGGACAGACGGTACGGTCCCCCGTCTTGTTGTGGAGCATGAGGCGATTGTCACGGCTTGTCCACCAATCTCGTGTGGCTGTTGATGATTACCAGCATTGCTCCGCTCCTGAACTTGAGAAGAAATGGCGCAAAACGTGGAGCGTGATTCGAAATGTGAACGGGCCGAAGAAGTATGTGTTGTGCATGTTTCCCTATCCATCGGGGACGTTGCACATGGGCCACGTACGCGTGTACACAATAGGAGATTCGCTGTCACGTAGTTATAGAATGATGGGCTACAATGTGATGTTCCCTATGGGATGGGATGCGTTTGGACTTCCTGCTGAGAACGCCGCCATCGAACGAAAGATCGAACCTCGTACTTGGACAGAAAGCAACATAATTCACATGAAGAAGCAACTAGACGATTTGGGTTTATCATGTGATTGGGATCGAGAGGTTTCTACATGCGATGAAAAATATTTCAAATGGACTCAATGGGTGTTTCAAAGGTTGTATAAGCAGGGGCTCGCCTACCAGGCCGAAGCACAGGTTAATTGGGACCCAGTTGACAATACAGTGCTAGCTAATGAACAAGTTGATAACATGGGCCGATCCTGGAGATCTGGTGCAATAGTTGAAAAGAAACTTTTAAAGCAGTGGTTTTTTAAGATCACTCAGTTTGCCCCTGAACTTTTGGAAAGCCTGGACAGTTTGAAAGGTAAATGGTTAGATACGGTGCTTAATCAACAGCGTAATTGGATAGGTTTTTCCAAAGGAGCCGAGATACAATTCCCAGTTTCAAAGAACGAGCTTCTCAAGGTGTTTTCCACCCGACCAGAGACTATCTTTGGTGTATCGTTCATTGCAGTATCGCCGAATCACCCATTCTGCAACAAAACATCTAATGATGCCATTCAGAATCAATTGAAAGAATTGCGAAGAATGAATGACCCTGAATTAGTTGAAGGAGTTTTTCTAGAGCAATATGCGTCTCACCCTTTTCTTCCCGGTGTGAAGCTTCCCATCTTTGCCGCCTCGCATGTTCTGGATTCTTATGGACATGGAGCAGTAATGGGAGTTCCTGCTCACGATAATCGTGATGCTAGGTTCGCCCTCAAAATGGATATCAAAATATCCACTCCTGTCATTGACGCCGACGACAGATTGATCAACAGTGGAGCTTTCAACGGGCTTCTATCAACCACCGAGGCTCGCGAGGCAGTAATAAGCCACCTCCAATCTCATTCTATTGGATCTGAAACTTCCAACTACAAATTGCGTGATTGGCTGGTTTCGAGGCAGCGTCGATGGGGAGCTCTCATCCCTGTTGTTCATTGCGATACGTGTGGACCCGTTTTGGTGCCTGAGAATGAACTTCCAGTTACTGGACCAGAAAGTCCAGTGTCTCTCTCGGAGTGGAGTGACGATTGCATTTGCCCATCATGCGGAGGCTCTCATGCACATCGTGAAACGGACACGCTCGACACTTTTGTGGATTCATCATGGTACTTTTTAAGGTACTGTGATCCACATAATACACAAGCAGCTTTTGATAAAGACAAAGTGAGTCAATGGATGTCACCGAATGGTGTGGATTTATATATTGGTGGAGTAGAACATGCTATTTTGCACCTGCTGTATGCTCGGTTCGTTAATCGTGCCTTGCACAGTTGTGGTGATACACCTACCGCAGAACCATTTGATGCACTTTTATCACAGGGGATGGTTCTTGGCAGTACCGCCAAATGTATTGCTACTGGTGAATATTTAAGGCCTGACCAATGGACGTTGAATGAAAACCAACAGCCAGTGAAAGTAAACGATCCAGAGTCCAAGTTGGAATTGGTCTGGGAGAAGATGTCAAAGTCCAAGGGCAATGGCGTGGATCCCACATATGTGATTGCAAAGTACGGTGCCGATGCAACTAGAATGGCAATGCTATTTGCGGCGCCACCAGAGAGTGCATTAGAATGGGATGATGGTGCAATACACGGACAAATTAGATTCATTTCCAGAGTATGGACTGCAGTTAAAGAACATTCTACCGCGTCTATGACGAGTGATAAGGTCGCATCTGAAATGTTGAGCAAATCGATGCATAAATGCATTTTAAATGTAACTTCAGAATTGCTGTATAGGAAGAACCTCAATGTTGCGATTTCGGAGCTCATGAAATTGTCCAACGAAATTCAAAAACATGGCCGAGCAAGTTTTGAATCTCGGGACGCAGCCATTCGTGCACTGGTCTTAATGCTCGCTCCATTCGCACCTCACGTAACCGAGGAGTTATGGCTGGCACTGAATGAAAGTATTAGCAGGAATGAAAGTATTAGCAGTGTGCACGATCAAGAATGGCCCATAGGAGATGAGTCTATTGCCAATGCCCAGGATAGTGTGGTGGTTGTGGTGCAGGTGTCAGGAAAGAAACGAGGGATGGTTGAGATTCCGCTGGAACAAGGAGTGGATGGGCAACCTGTACTCCCCAGCGACGAATTCGTGTTGGAGAAATCACGAGAGAATTGCACAACATTTTTGGCAGGTGCAACAATACTCAAAGAGATTGTAGTGCGACCAGGGAAGTCCAAAAGCTTCGTTGTCAATATAGTGATAAAGAAAGTCCCATGTTGATTCGGTAGTGTCTATTCTGATCAATCGATTCAGTCGTATACTTTTAGAAGCTTCCTAGACTCTTGAAATAACATCAAATGAATTTTGAACTTTTTATTAAAATAAAATCAATCGGTTCTGTCGTTGATTAAGATCAAGTGCTGACCAAATTGGGTCTCGATGGGCCCGAGAACTTTACCAACTTCACCAGAGAACACCACTTCATCAAATTCTGGGACCATTTGCCCTCTGCCAAAGCTTCCAAGAGATCCTCCTCGTTTTCCTGAAGGACATGAGCTATGCTTCTTCGCCATCTCGGAGAAATCAGCACCCTCTTCAATTTCCTTTTTTATGGAGTTTGCTTCTCCCTCAGTTTTGACAAGAATGTGAGAGGCAGTAGCACTGGCTGCTAGAACAGCAGATAACAAGCACAAAAAAACTACGGCAACAAAAACAAGAGATCTCATCACGAAGGAACAATCTTGATCTTATGAAAAGAAAGAAAGGGGGCCTTTCCGTCACTTTCCTGTAAAATAGAAGCCGAAAAGCGAAAAATTGGGAATGGGCATAAAATGTGTACATATTCCAGTACCACTAAACGCGGTTTGCAGAGAAAAGAACCCCCATGATTACCAAGAGAATAGGAGGATACTTTCATCATCGACTAGCATTTTAATTGAAAGAGTAGTCGATAAGTTCAAATTTGAATGCAAAATCGTCGTTGCTATATTTTAGTATTTGGTCCATACATTCTCATACAAAAATGAATATTTCATGTTTTGGTATAATAATGGAAACGATAGCACCTCAATGAGGGCCACTTTTCAAAATTTAATCCGAAAAGCGATGGTTTTTCCATGGTTTTCGATCGCTACGACCTCTGCGTTCGTTTCAAAACCAGGGGCATAATGGCTAGGAGGTTCGAGTCTTCTGGAGCCCCACTTGTTATGACCGTGTCTCTTTTGGTTCGAAAATAGCTAGACAAAGTCAAAACTAAAAGTGAAAGTAATCTAAGTTAGAGAATTA